>Ga0247839_1005691_pt1 | contig 14929 bp, 13 predicted proteins | sample LaCruzMarch2015__6_FD_192405 | JGI IMG/M metagenome (GOLD analysis project Ga0247839, IMG submission 192405) | Freshwater microbial communities from meromictic Lake La Cruz, Castile-La Mancha, Spain - LaCruzMarch2015_16m | ecosystem: Environmental > Aquatic > Freshwater > Lake | place: Spain... | reverse complement strand
TGGCGTGACCTGTACGAGGAAATTTGTTCTTAATCAAGATCTCCTGGATGCCTCGGACAAGCCGAGGCACGTAGGCGGGGGGAGCAATTGTCAACATGCCCTAGTTATTGTTAAGTTATTTTAGGGGATGCCGAGAACGTAAGTATAGAGTATTTAGGGGAATATTCATGATTGAATTAAACATCAAGTCTCAACCTGATGACGAAACATGCGGTCCTACCAGCTTGCATGCGATTTACAACTATTATGGACACAATGTTCCCTTAAAAGAAGTTATTTCTACCATCGAGCATTCCTTGTCTGGGGGTACGCTTGTCCCTATGCTAGGAAAACATGCTTTATCTGAAGGTTTTGATGCCACTATTTATGTAAATTCATTAGATACGTTCGATCCAACGTGGTTTAAAAAGAGTAAAGCATCCTCAGAGATACTGCTGACTAAATTAAAAAGCCAAGGAAAATTTAAGCAATCCAAAGATTTCGCAATGGTTAGTCAAGCGTATCAAGATTTTTTAGAAATGGGGGGTATTATTCGTTTCAAAACGCTGGATGTGCAAATGCTTAAAGAGTACTTCAAGAAAAACATACCCATTCTCACAGGGCTCAATTCCACTTATTTATACCGTTCATCACGTGAATCGTTTACAACAGAAGGTGAATCATTTTTTGATGATATTCGTGGTGAGGCATGCGGTCATTTTGTGGTGTTGTGTGGTTATGATGAGAAAAAGAGAAAGATTGTTGTGGCTGATCCGTTCCGTGAAAACCCATTATCAAAAGATAATTTTTATAAAGTTAGTTTAGCCAGATTGATCAATGCAATCATGCTTGGGGCAAACACCCACGATGCCGCATTGCTTGTCATTACGCCTAAAGTTGAACCGGCTTAGCAGGGCATGGATGGCTTATAACCTACCGCGCTTTATTTGGTCGCGTTCGATAGCTTCAAATAAAGCTTGAAAATTGCCTTCGCCAAAACCATCATTGCCTTTTCGTTGAATAATTTCAAAAAAAACAGGCCCAAGCATGTTTTCGGTAAAAATTTGAAGCAACAAACCTTGCTTCGCGTCTTTGCCACCATCAATTAAAATCCGCTCTTTTTGAAGTTCTGTAATGGGTTCGTTCTGCCAGGGTAAGCGTTCCGTAATCATTTCATAATACGTGTCGGGTACATCAAGAAAACTGACACCTTGGTGTCTTAATTGGTTGACCGTGTGATAAATATGATTGGTATTAAGAGCAATGTGTTGGATTCCCTCGCCTTGATAGTCATGTAAAAATTCTTCAATCTGTGAGTGATCATCTTTTGATTCGTTTAAAGGAATTTTAATTTTCTGACAAGGGCTTGCAAGTGCACGGCTTATAAGGCCCGTCATTTTTCCCGTGATATTAAAAAAACGAATTTCCTTGAAATTGAAAATAGATTCGTAAAATGCCGCCCATTTATCCATGTTGCCTCGATAGACATTATGGGTTAAATGGTCGATAAAGGTTAAACCACAGGATGTTTCTAAACCAGAAGAGGCGGGTGCTTTTATCCACTGGCCCGCAAAAGGTTGAGAGTCTTTATCCACAAAATAAATCACACTCCCACCAATGGCTTCAATGCCTAAAAGCCCATGATGAGCATGCTCGCTGTCTGTGAAGGGGATAGCGCCGTGTTGAATAGCATGGTCAAATGCAAGACTTGCATTTTGTACATTAAAGCCCATGGCACAGGCCCCAGGCCCATGGGCTTTAATGTGTCGCGCCGCTTGGCAGTTGCTAGCGGCGTTCACAATGAATTGAATGTTACCTTGTTGATAAAGAGTAATGTCCTGGTGAGCATGTGTGGCCGATGGATAAAAACCCATTTCAACAAATTGTTGTTGAAGTCGCGTTTTATCAGGGCCTGAGAACTCGAGAAACGCAAAGCCATCTAGACCGCAGGGATTGTCATTTGAGGGTCTATCCATGATAAAGCTGCTCCTTTAATTTGTTCCTTTAGGTTGCACCAGAAATAAGCCATCAGCAATGGGCAGTAAGCTTGTATAGACTCGGGCATCTTGTTTTAACAGGTTATTTAATTTACGAATTTCACGCGTTTGAGCACTGCAGTCCTTTTTATCAATAATAGCACCTTCCCAAAATATATTATCAATAGCAATAAGACCTGTTGGTTTTATTAATTGCAGCGCTAATTCATAGTACTGCACATAATTGGTTTTATCCGCATCAATAAAAATAAAATCATAAGCATGCGCCTGTCCCTCATCAATCAAGTTTTGCATGGTATTTAAGGCAGGAGCAATCCGTAATTCAATTTTTTGTTCTTGTTGGGCTAGTTTCCAAAAATGAGGGGCGTTCTGCGTCCATTCATCGTTAATATCGCAGGTGATTAAGTGCCCATCCTCTGGTAAAGCCAAGGCCATGGCCAGGGCGCTATAGCCAGTGAATGTGCCTATTTCTAGAATATTCCTAGCACTTATTAGCCGAATAAGAAGCTGCATAAATTGCGCTTGTTCAGGCGCCACCTGCATAACGGCAAGTGGCATTTTAGCGGTGTCTTCACGTAAAGCTTGAAGAACAGGGTGCTCATGGAGTGAAACATCGAGCATGTAGGTATACAACGCAGGTGTTAAATTTAAATGTTTCATCCCATTACGCCAATTTCTCTTTTGCCATGGTATCGGTGATGTCACTGATTGGGCAATTTTCTTTGGCAGAACGCGCGAAAATTTCTAATAACGTTGTGCCAATACCATTGATTTGCTGAGTAACAAGCGCTTCAGGGGTTTCAAAGTATTTGCTTGCTGCAAACACAAGGCCTCCCGCATTGATGACATAATCTGGTGCATAGAGGATGCCCATTTCGTGAAGTCGTAAGCCATGATAGGTGTGTGCGAGCTGGTTATTGGCCGCTCCAGCAATGATGGTGGTTTGTAGCTGATGAATAGAAACGTCATTAACGATGGCCCCTAATGCGCAGGGGGCAAAAACATCACAAGCTACCTTGTGAATATTTTCAGTGCTAACAGCTGTGGCGCCTAATTCATTGACCGCGCGCTCTACTAAAGCGGGTGCTATGTCAGCAACGGTCAATGTCACACCTTTTTCATGAAGAAGGCGTGCAATAAGATAGCCTACGTGTCCTAGTCCTTGAATAGCAATGTGTAGCCCATTTAGCGAGTCTTTTCCCAATTTATAAGAAACAGCCGCTTCTATGCCTCTGACCACGCCTTTGGCTGTGTAGGGTGAAGGGTCGCCATTATGGCTAGATAAGCTTGCAACATGCGGTGTATGTTCTGCAATAATATCCATGTCGCTCAATTGGGTGCCGCTGTCGAGCGCGGTGATGTAGCGACCGTTTAATTCACTAACAAATTCCCCAAAGCGGTGGAAATAGGCTTTACGGTCATATGCATGAGGGGGCTGGATAATAACGGCTTTTCCACCGCCAAGAGGTAAGTTGACCAGGGCTGCCTTATAACTCATTCCACGGGCCAATCGCATGGCATCGTATAATGCAGTTTTTGTATCTGGGTAACTTATAAATCGACATCCACCAAGGGCTGGCCCAAGCTTTGTGCTGTGAATAGCAATCATGGCTTTCATGCCCGTTTCTTTATCTACTTTAAAATGTATATCCCCAAAATCATGTGAAAGAGCATAGTCTAAAAAGTCATCTTTTTCGGTAAAGGCTGCTTTGTTTTTCAGAGTGTCAACGGCCATCATTGGGTAAGCTCCGTAAGTAGGGATTAGTGCTCCATGTTATAGACGGATTTGATTATTAAATCAATGCGTCTTGTTTTGTAGTAAGGTAAACCCTCTCATTTATTTGACAACGGTTTGAGTTTATTCATTAAAAAGAAGGGGCATCAAATTCCAATTGATTTTATGATCTATAATTAACAATATATACAAAGTTGTCATGAAATTTTTGAGTATTTATGCCGTAATAGATCATCATAGTGTCATCAACTTAAGCTACTGCTAATATTAAAACACTACAATTGTTTAAATTCTGGTGCTCTTGAAAATGGCCTCTAATGATTCGAGTCTGTAACCTCGGGCCCCTAATGGTGAGATTATTGTTATGCCACGTTATAAAACCAGAACAAGTACAGGCGAATCTGAGTACGAATCTGATGAAGAAACCGTGTATTTACCCATAAAGCCTCTTGGAAAAGGTTATTATGCTCAGGCTAGACTGTTTAAATCTGACTCTGAAAAAGCCGTTGTCGTTTTAAATCCAGTCACGATACCTGGAGATATTGGAGAAGCAAAGATTAAACACAGATTTTTTCAAACATGCTATCCTGATAAAAAATCTCATTTATTCATGATAGATCAAGATTATAGGCTTGTTGTACCTTATATATCATCTGTTCCTTATAAAGAGATTAAAATTGATACTGCAGAATTCCAAAAGATTATTTTCCTTTCCGCCATTCAAGCATTAAAAGAGTGTCATGATAAAGGAATTATAGTCATTGATCTAAAATCAGATAACATCTATTACGATTCCACTACACAAAAAAGCCATTTAGTTGACGGGGGACTTTCAGCACTTACAGGAGAACCCATTGATTCAGAAGCGTTTCAGAAATCAAATGAAAATACTATGGCGTTCCACAGAAAAAAATATCGGCATATCCCACCAGAGTGCTGGACAGTAGCGCCGGCCAGCGCACGAGCTACTCCAGAAATGGATGTTTACTCTGTTGGGAGACTGATGCATGATTTATTAGTACATCCAGCTCCTGAGATACAATCATTGATTGATAGTTGCTTAGAGGAAGCTTCAAATGCTCGGCCAAGCCTTGAGGCTTTAAGGGTTTCTTTAGAGAGCTCTAAATTAATAGCTTTGCCAGGGGTGATATAATCATGCCTAATATCATTTTTAATGAACTTAATATTGACCCAGGAACCCCAGCAGTTGCTATAAATAAAATGCTAGAAGCACTTAATTCTTCACCGAATAGAGTAGACCATCCTATTGATTATTCTCACCCTGATTATTGATGTATATTCGCGCTCTTAGCATTAATTTAATATGCGTTTAAATATAATCATGGGATATAAAATGGAGTTTGTCGAAATCGGTAATAGATCTCGGAGAGCAAGCGCATCAAATTTTTAAGCACAAATGTCATCGTACTGTCTTAATTTAAGAGACAATCTGCAATAGCGGAGAAAATACATGGTGCCGTAAGTCTTTTTATTTAGCACTTACAGTAGAAATATAAAACGCCCCTAGTATACTTTGGACACATGGATTTTTGAGGTTTTACTGTGGAACAATTGATAGGTCACCGAGGCGCATCAGCCTATGCCCCCGAAAACACAATGGCGGCTTTTTCTAAGGCGTATGAGCTGGGATGCCGTTTTATTGAGTTTGATGTCATGTTGAGCGCGGATGGCGAAGCCTTTGTTTTTCATGATGATCGTTTGAAACGCACAACCAATGGTCGTGGTGAGATTGGCTTGGTAACGGCTGAATATTTGCGGACATTGGATGCGGGCGGTTGGTATTCAAAAAAATTCCGGGGTGAAAAAATACCCTCACTACAAGAGACATTAGCTTGGTTAAATACCACTGACATGCAGGCAAATATAGAAATCAAACCTTATCCAGGAACAACAGAGCAAACAACCATTGCTGTTTTAACCCATGTAAATTGTAATTGGCCAGCAGACAAGGCCTTGCCTTTAATATCCAGTTTTGATCACAGGGCCCTAACTTTGTGTCGCAGCATTTCGCCTGAACTGCCATTAGGATTGTTATTGGATAAATGGGAAAAAAACTGGCTTCAAAAAGCGCGTGATTTACAGTGTTTTTCAGTGCATCTTTCTCGTCGCATAGCAACAGCAAAGCGTGTTTTAGAGATCAAGGAACATGAGTATCAAGTGTATGTCTATACCGTTAATCGTAAGTGGAAAGCAGCAAAATTATTTTCCTACGGGGTAGATGCAGTCTTTAGTGATTATCCTGATCTACTCTCATGAAGCGGTTTTTACACATTTTAGTTTGCTGGTGTGTTTTGGGTGTTTCCTATGCAAAACCCATCGAAATCATTGTTTGGCATTCATTGGCTGGGCAGTTAGGCATAGAGTTCCAGACATTAGTGAATGGTTTTAATAAGCGTCAGAATGATTTTTTGTTAAAGCCTGTCTATAAAGGCAGTTATATTGAAGCGCTAACCAGTTTTGCCGCGGCATTTCGAGCCCATCAGCCGCCAGCAGTGATACAAGTGTTTGAGGTGGGCACAGCTACCCTGTTAATGCCTAAAGGGATTATCAAGCCAGCTCATGAACTCATGAAAGAGCAGGGGATGCTACTGCCAGAGGCTGATTTTTTTCCTGCGGTTCGTGCGTCTTACAGTGATAAAGGGCGTTTAATGGCCATGCCTTTTAATACGTCTGTCCCGGTTATTTTCTATAATGTTGAAGTCCTTGCTAGTGCTGGCTACTCTGTAGCCAATTTTCCTACCACATGGGATGAGCTGGAGGTTTTGGCTAAAAAATTGAACCAGGAAGGGTTCTTGTGTGTTTATACCAGTGCGTATCCTGCTTGGATTTTAATAGAGGCATATTCGGCAATCCATGGATTGTCCATGATGGATGTAAAAACAAACAAGGCCATCTATAACAACAAGCCTATGGTTAATCATTTGGAGCGGCTCCGTCGTTGGCAACGGTTACATTACTTTGAGTACGGTGGGCGCTCTGATGATGCAACAACGTTATTTACAAGTGGTCGCTGTCCATTATTAAGCCATTCTTCAGGGGTTTATAGTGGTTTATCCGCCCTAGTACCCTTTAAGATTGGTATGGCAGCACTTCCGCTTGATAAAGATGCTAGCTCAACGCGATACAATAATGTTCCGGGTGGTGCGGCTTTATGGGCGGTGGCGGGCCAAAAGCCTGCTGTGTATCGAGGAATTGCACAATTTTTTTCATATTTAGCCGAGCCTTTGGTGCAGAAAGGCTGGTATATGCACACAGGTTATCTACCTTTAGGTTTAACGGGTATTTATCAGTTGTTAGGAAAAGACGGCGCATATCCGCAACTCGTATTGGCGCAATCTGAATTTAATGGACCATCCGCCCATGCTAACCATCCTCATTTAGGGGCTCAAAATCAAATCAGGTCTATCAATGATGAGGCACTGGAGGAAATATTTGCAGGGATAAAATCCCCTGCTCGCGCCATGGATGATGCCGTGGCTCGAGCTAACCACTGTCAACAGCGCTTTATGCAAAACACGTCGGGTTAATGCTGATTAAATTGAGGAGAAAAGATGTTATTTCGGCAGTTATTTGAGAATGAATCGTCAACGTATACTTATTTGATAGCTAAAGAGTATGGGTGCGATGCAGTACTTATTGATCCTGTTAAAAAAAACACATCTCAATACATTCAATTAATAAAACAATTGGAATTAACGCTCATTGCTGTCATGGAAACCCATCTTCATGCCGATCATATTTCGGCAATGGGAGAGTTGTGTAAGCACTTTGATTGCGAGTCGGTGATGGGTCAGAAAAGTGGTGCAAAAGGTATTTCTATCCCTATTCAAGGTGATGCGTTGTTAGAATTCGGCGGACTCACATTTAAGGCGTTGTACACGCCAGGGCATACCAATGATTCTTATTGTTACTTGATGGAGGACAGGGTATTTACAGGAGATACCTTGCTGATTCGTGGGACAGGTCGCACTGATTTTCAAGGGGGGAGTGCGGCTCAGCAATATGATAGTTTGTTTCAAAAATTATTATGTTTACCAAAAGACACATTGGTATACCCAGCACATGATTATAACGGTATGACCGTAAGCACTATTGGTGAGGAGATTAGATTTAATCCAAGGCTTCAAGTAACCTCAAAAGAAGATTACATTGCATTGATGGATAATTTGAAGCTTTCTCCTCCTAAAATGATGGAGATAGCCATTCCTGCAAATAAAAATGGAGGCATAGAGCCTTAGCCATTATTAAGTTCTTGATCGTGTCCTCGTTGTTTTACCTATTGGTTTAAAAACAATGAGCTAGCTTAATTTATTTTATGCTATCCTAATGGCTATAATTTTGGTGACATAGGCGTTATTGTCCGATAAAGGACTTTTTAAAAGTAGGTTGACTGCTAATAGGTTTAGGGGTGCTAAAAGCATGCAGGATGGGGCTATTTTTTACACTGTTTTTTTAATATTTGCGGGTGCCGCTGTTTTTTCAACGGTCGTGCTTTTTACACGACAATCATTGTTAGTGGCATATATTCTCCTCGGCGCAGCATTGGGCCCATGGGGCTTGGGGTTGGTCTCTGATTTAAGCGCTGTGCGTCAGGTGGGTGATGTAGGGATTGTATTTTTATTGTTTTTGTTAGGGTTGCACCTACAGCCTCAAAATTTGGTTCATATGCTTAAAGAAGTGACCTGGATAGCCATGTTCAGTTCCATAGCGTTTGCTCTTGTTGCCTATGCCATTGGTCGTTGGTTTGGATTATCCAATACCGAGTCCTGGGTTTTGGGCGCTGCCATGATGTTCTCCAGTACCATTATTGGCCTGAAATTATTACCTACAACCATTTTACATCATCAACACACAGGTGAAGTGATGATAAGCGTCTTGTTAATGCAAGATCTTATCGCTATTGTGGTATTGATTCTTATTAATGGTGCTCACGAGGGTGGGGGATTATCCTGGAACGATTTTATCATGGTCGGCGTGGCGTTACCCTCCTTGATTTTATTTGCTTTTGCCATAGAGAAATATGTGCTGGTTCGTTTATTAGCACGCTTTGATAGAACACAAGAATATGTGTTTTTACTTTCAATTGGTTGGTGTTTAGGGTTATCTGTTCTTGCTAAAAAATTAGGCTTGTCAGAGGATATTGGTGCGTTTGTTGCTGGCGTTGCTTTAGCAGCAAGCCCCATTTCCCTTTTCATTGCGGAAAGTTTAAAGCCGTTACGAGATTTTTTCCTGGTCATGTTCTTCTTTTCGGTAGGGGCTACGTTTAACTTTGGATCAGCGGCGCAAGTGGTTATTCCTGCCTGCATTTTGGCGTTTTTAGTTTTATTTTTAAAGCCGCTTTGTTTTCGGTTTCTTTTTGTGAAAGCGGGCGAAAAACCTGCTGTTGCAAAAGAAGTAGGGCTTCGTTTAGGACAGGCCAGTGAATTTTCGTTATTGGTTGCAAGCATAGGTTTTAGTGCGAAACTTATCTCAGATGCTGCATCAAACCTAATTCAAGCCACGACAATTTTAACGTTTATCGTTTCATCGTATTGGGTCGTATTAAAATACCCAACGCCTATGTCATTGTCGGATAAAATGCGAAAAGATTAAATTGTATCATGGCGCATTATCTTCATCTGTTTTGGTTAAAATGCTTAGAGCATGAGTGGCTGTTAAATAGCCTTGGCGACAACTTTCCGCGCTTTATGCGCGGAATCTAGTTATGTACACAGCAGCAATTAGCATAGCTTTTTGTGGCTTTTTTCGGTTTAATCAGGGGGGCTGTAATGAAGCTGTTCGTTATTGTACTTTGCTTGTTTATTGAACGTTTTTTCGTGCATGCAAGCTCAAATAACCGTTTTCGATGGTTTTCTCATTATGGTAACGCCCTGGAAAAGCGCTTGTCGCTGTGGTCATTTTTGTCGTTGCCCTCAGTGATGCTTAGCGCTATTGTCTTGCCTCTTACTGTGTTATTTAGTGTTGTTTTTTATTTTTTATCCGATAGTCTATTTGGGCTTGTGGGTGTGGCCTTAAATGTTGTGATTTTTTATTATTGTATTGGGCCTGAAAACCCTTTTTATCCAGTACGTGTAAATACAGAAGAGGCGGCCAGTGGAGAGGAGGCGGGCGCATATTTAACAAACGTTAATCGGCAATTATTTGCAGTATTGTTTTGGTATATTCTCTTAGGACCCATCACGTTAGCCTTTTATCGGTTGGTTTCTTTAAGTCAGAATTTTAGACTGGCCGGTCGGGCAGCGGTTTGGTTAACGAACCTTCTGGAATGGATGCCTGCCCGCATGACCATTTTGTTGTATTTATTGGTGGGTGATTTTCAAGCAGGCGTTCGTCATTATTCTAAATTGCTCTTTACGGCTCCTGCCGAAAACCAACTGTTATTAGGCGAGTGTGCGGCTCAAGCATTGGGTTGTGCAGCAAGCGAGCCAGTATTTATGCCTTCTGCAGAAAACCTTGTAGAGCATGCGCTTATCTTATTGTTAGTTTTGTTGGCTCTTTTTACATTAATTGCTTGGGTTTGAGGGGTGCTGATGAACCGCTTATCTTGGTTGAAATGCTAATGAGTTCTATTTATCGTGTATTCTGCATTGCTGCATTGGTAATGCTGGTTGCTTGTGTAAAATCACAAGCCCCTATCAAACTTGGGCCTCATCCCTCTGCTTGTCAAATAAAATGCCAACAAGACTTTGAGCATTGCTTACCGCTTTGTCAAAATAGTTGTCAAACATGTTCATTGGTAGCCAAACAAAGTACAATAAGAAGTTATTCGCATTTCCTTAACGAACAGTATGTTCAGGGTGGAATCATTTCTCGTGATTTAAAATCCTATCGAGATCCACTACAATGCCGCAAAACAACCTGTAATTGCAAGTCTGACTATACTATATGTATTCAGTCATGCTCGGGGCTTATTCAAAAACGCTTGCAAGTCGCACTTGCTTGTTGCTAACCGCCTTTAGAAAGATGAGGACATGTTCATGTCAAATGAAAAATATAATGATATCGACCCCACGGAAACACGTGAATGGTTGGATGCTTTAAAAGCTGTTGTCGCCAATGATGGTGATGAGCGGGCTGCTTTTTTAATTCAGGAGTTGGTCAATAAAGCCAACGCAGAAGGTATAAGACTTGCCAGTGCCATTCATACGCCATATAGAAACACCATCAAACCTCATGAAGAAAAACAAATGCCGCCTGATGAAGGCATGGGAAAACGTATTAGCGCTTTGATTCGTTGGAATGCAGTAGCTATGGTTTTACGTGCAGGCAAATATGCCCCTGAGTTAGGTGGCCATATTGCTTCTTATGCCTCATCCTCCACACTTTATGAAACCGGGTTCAATTTTTTCTTTAAAGGGCCAAATGCGACAAACGGTGGTGGAGACTTATTGTATATTCAAGGGCACTCTTCGCCAGGCATTTATGCTCGAGCTTTTCTTGAGGGTAGGCTTTCTGAGCAGCAATTGGATAAATTCAGGCAAGAAGTTGAAGTCAATGGTTTATCTTCATACCCTCACCCTTGGCTAATGGGTGATTTTTGGCAATTTCCTACGGTTTCCATGGGGTTAGGGCCTTTGCAAGCTATTTATCAAGCACGTTTTTTGAAGTACCTAGAAAACCGCGGGCTAATCAAGGCTGAAGGGCGAAAAGTATGGGCTTTTCTCGGGGATGGCGAAATGGACGAGACGGAGTCTGTTGGCGCACTTTCCATTGCTGCACGTGAAAAGCTCGATAACCTTATTTTTGTTGTAAATTGTAATTTACAGCGCTTGGATGGCCCAGTCCGTGGCAATGGTAAAATTATTCAAGAATTAGAGGGCGTGTTCCGAGGTGCTGGTTGGAACGTGATTAAAGTCATTTGGGGCGGCCGTTGGGATCCGTTATTTACTCGTGACACGGATGGTTTGATGCAAAAACGCATGGAAGAGTGCGTGGATGGGGACTATCAATCCTATAAAGCAAATGATGGTGCTTATGTACGTGAAAACTTCTTTGGACAGTACCCTGAGCTTAAGAAAAGGGTTGAAAATTTATCGGATGATGAGATTTGGCGATTAAACCGTGGTGGTCATGATGCGCAAAAAGTATATGCGGCTTATGCTGAAGCGGTCGATCATAAAGGTGGTCCTACCGTTATTTTAGCCAAGACCATTAAAGGCTATGGGATGGGTGCAGCCGGGGAAGGCATGAACATTACCCATCAGCAAAAGAAAATGAGCATAGAGCACTTACGGGCTTTCAGAGACAGGTTTAGTATCCCCGTTAGCGATGAAAAAATCTCTGAAGTGCCTTTTTACCGACCGGCTGATGATAGCCCTGAAATTCAATATTTACGTAAACAACGCGAAGCCTTGGGTGGTTATTTGCCTTCACGTAGTTCAACATTTGAGCCATTTAACATTCCGCCTTTATCTGCTTTCTCAAGCGTTACAAAAGGCTTAGGCGAGCGCGAAATTTCAACCACAATGGCTTTTGTTCGCATTTTAACCACGTTGTTAAAAGACAAAGAGTTAGGCCAACGCATAGTGCCGATTGTGCCAGACGAGTGTCGTACCTTTGGAATGGAAGGGTTATTCCGTCAAATTGGAATTTATTCTCCTGTGGGGCAATTGTATACGCCGGTGGATCATGAGCAGGTGATGTATTACCGCGAAGCGCGGGATGGCCAGATCTTAGAGGAAGGTATTAACGAAGCGGGTGCATTTTGTTCATGGATTGCGGCAGCGACGTCTTATAGCTCTAATAAATTGCCGATGATACCTTTTTATATCTATTATTCGATGTTTGGCTTTCAACGCATTGGTGATTTAGCGTGGGCTGCTGGTGATATACAAGCGCGCGGTTTCTTGCTGGGCGCAACGGCTGGTCGCACTACGTTAGCGGGAGAGGGCTTGCAACATCAAGATGGCCACAGCCATCTAATGGCATCAACCATTCCTAATTGTGTGGCGTATGACCCTACGTATGCTTATGAGTTGGCCGTGATTATTCAACATGGTTTACACCGCATGTATGCACTTCAAGACAATGTCTTTTATTACATCACCGTGATGAATGAAAACTACCAGCAACCAGATATGCCTGCAGATGTTGAAGAGGGTATTATAAAGGGCATGTATTTGCTGCAAGAAAGCCCTAAACCATTAAAACAACACGTGCAATTGCTAGGAAGCGGGACCATTTTGCGAGAAGTGATAGAGGCCGCACGTTTATTGAAAGAAGACTTTTCAGTATCAGCCGACATTTTTAGCGTGACCAGTTTTAACGAGTTACGGCGTGATGGTTTGGCAATAGAGCGTCATAATCGAATGCACCCTGATAAACCTCATCAGGAATGTTATGCAAGCCAACAATTAGATGGGCGTAAAGGGCCTGTCATTGCTGCAACCGATTATATGCGTTTGTATGCTGAACAAATTCGTCCTTTTGTTAAAGCGCCTTATGTGACTTTGGGAACGGACGGCTATGGTCGAAGTGATACACGTAAGCAGTTGCGTCACTTCTTTGAAGTGGATGCGAAATTTATTGTAATCACCGCATTAAATGCGCTAGCTGATTTAGGCGAAGTTAAGACGTCAACGGTATTGGATGCAATGAAACGTTACGGCATTGATCCAGAAAAACTTGATCCTGTTACTTGTTAATGATGTTAAATGCTTCCATAAATGATTGAGGTAAATATATGGCTGATGAGCAAAAAATTTTAGTACCTGATATTGGGGGTGCGACCGGTGTTGACGTCATTGAGATTTTAGTAAAAATTGGGGACGTCATTTCTAAAGACTCGCCCCTTATTACGCTCGAAACCGACAAAGCGACCATGGACATTCCTTCTCCAATGGCCGGTGTTGTTCAATCATTAAGCGTCAAGGTGGGTGATAAATTATCCGAAGGGGACGTTATTTTAAGTGTTGAAACCACGGAAGCGCTACCTAAAGCGAAGTCAGAGGATATTCCTCCTGTAGCGCAGGAACCCGCGCCTAAGGTTGACAATACCCCTTCAGAGCCCACACCATCCGCGCCTGAAAAATCAGTGACAGTCATCCTTGAGCCGGCGGACTTAGGGACTGAAGCCTTTGTTTCTGCGGGTCCTGCTGTTCGGCGCTTAGCACGTGAGTTGGGCGTTAACCTTTCTTTGGTGAAGGGGTCCGGTCGAAAATCGCGTATTGCTAAAGAAGATGTAACCCAATATGTAAAAAATAAAATCAATGAAACGCCAAGTGCCGGTGGTTTTGCTTTTCCTGCGGCGCCTCTCATCGATTTTACAAAGTTTGGGGAAATTGATGTTAAGCCTCTTAATAAAATTAAACGCTTAACCGGGGTTAACGTTCACCGCTCTTGGGTGACGATTCCTCATGTGACTCAATTTGATGAAGCAGATATTACAGCGTTAGAGCACTTTAGAAAAAACGAGGCAGAACATGCGAAAGCACAAGGGGCAAAGCTCACGCTTCTCGCTTTTGTTTGTAAAGTGATCAGTAAAGCATTGGCCGTCTACCCACAATTTAATGCGTCTCTTGATGCTAGTGGTGAAAATTTAATTTACAAACACTATTTTAATATTGGCATAGCTGTAGAGACGCCTAATGGTTTAGTGGTGCCTGTGATTAAACAGGTTGATACGTTATCCGTCATTGATATTGCTAAAGAAATGGCCCATTTAAGTTCAAAAGCGCGTGATAAAGGTTTAATGCCTGCAGACATGAGTGGTGGATGTTTTACTATTTCAAGTTTGGGGGGGATTGGTGGTACGGCGTTTACGCCTATTGTTAATAGCCCTGAAGTGGCTATTCTTGGCCTTTCGCGTTCGAGCATGAAACCTGTGTATGAGGACGGTGAATTTAAACCACGTTTGATGTTGCCGTTATCACTGTCTTATGATCACCGCGTGATTGATGGGGCTGAAGCGGCACGGTTTACGCGCTATGTGAGTGAAAGTTTAAGCGATATACGACGAATTTTATTGTAGTAATGAGGCCTATAATGACAAAACAAATTAAAACAGAAGTGGTGGTAATTGGTAGTGGTCCCGGAGGCTACACTGCTGCATTCAGAGCGGCTGATTTGGGTAAGCGTGTGGTATTGATTGAGCGTTATGATACTTTGGGTGGTGTGTGCTTAAACGTGGGCTGTATTCCCTCTAAAGCATTGTTACACGTTGCTAAAGTGCTCGATGAAACCCATGAAATGGCCTCTA
>Ga0247839_1005687_pt1 | contig 14939 bp, 13 predicted proteins | sample LaCruzMarch2015__6_FD_192405 | JGI IMG/M metagenome (GOLD analysis project Ga0247839, IMG submission 192405) | Freshwater microbial communities from meromictic Lake La Cruz, Castile-La Mancha, Spain - LaCruzMarch2015_16m | ecosystem: Environmental > Aquatic > Freshwater > Lake | place: Spain... | reverse complement strand
TGATTCTTCCCCCGCCAGAAAATGCGGCGGATCCGCCGCGCAAAATGCACATCGGCGGGCGAGCTACATCGGCGGCAGGTCGGGGCCCAGTCCGCGTTGCAGGCTCCACGATATGCCTCGCCCGCGTAGCACGCCCTCGACCTGTCGGCCGCCAAAGCGTTCGAGCACCGGCCGCCAGTCCACCAGCACTGCGTGCCGCCCTGCATCAATCAGCGCCATGCGCCCCTGTGCAAGATCGATCCGCCGCGCATAAACGCCCTGGATTTGGTTGAGCCGCGCGGTCAGGACAGGTTTGCCAATCTCTGCCCTGAGATCGTCGGCCGCGGCGCGCACTTCATTTGTCGCCAACCAGCTGAGCGTCGATTGTGGCAACACCGACTGATCGCGGCCAAGCCAGCCTTGTTCGATCAGGAACAACCGGCGTTGCTGAAGCGCGGAAGCGTACTGGCGGGCGAAGGCGCCCTCGCCCTCGGGTTGGGCGACTTCGCCCGCCAGTACGCGGTCGAGCCGCGTGGGACCTATGGCGGTTACCTGCTCTTCCAGGGTCCAGTAGGAAGCGACACCGGCAATCATCGGGTAACGCCGGGAAAGCCGTTCATCGAACAGCGTCGCCCGCGCGAGGTGATCATGGCCCACGAGGAACACGCCATTCGCTTCCCTGCTGATGAGGCTCATCCGTCGCATCGCTTCGAGACGGCGGATGTTTGCCTCGATCAGACTGTCACTTACGCGGTGCGAAACCCACCGGTGATGCTCGGCTGAGTATAGCCCGCCGGTCTTCTCTGCGATGGCGGCAATGGCATGGTCCGCCGGCTTCGGCGCCGGCACGTTCGGCTCCAGCGCTATAAGCGAACCCGCAACGACGCCATCGAGCGCGAGCTGGTCAGCTTCCCGCGCGATGCGCGCATAGCGCAACTCTCCCCTGCCCGTCTCGATGACCGCCAGAAAGACATCGCCCATGTCGTCCGCCGGCCCATAGTGCACGAGCTGACCTTCGATCGCATCTGTCGGGACGGCAGCTAGCAGCGGCAAAAGTTCGCCAGGTCTGCGATGGGTTGAGACGGCCCGCTCGATTGCCTGGCGCTCATCGAGGGCCTTGAGCTTGCCGAGCAGGTCTTCCGAAATACGCCAGCCATCCCGCGTCCGCTGGGCAAGATCCCAGGCCTCCAACCGCTCCAGCCGCGCGATCAGGTGAGGCCGGTAGACGCGGATTATTCCTTCGCCGTCCTGTGCGGCGATCAGCTCGCGATCCAAAGACGTTGCCGCCATCCGGCTCATCTCGTGCCATTGATCGCGCGCGAGGTCGCTCTCCAGCCGGGGGCCAAGCACCCGGGTCACGACCTCCTGCGCATGCTCGCGGATGCCCGAGGAGATCAGCCTGGAAGGAATGAACAGGTCTTGCCCATCCGCACGTCGTCCCCGGATCAGAACATGTGTATGCGGATTGTCGGTATCCCAGTGATCTCCAGCCAGCCATTCCAGCTTCGTGCCCAGCTGGCGCTCCAGGCCCGACATCACTTCGCGGATAAAGGGCTTGAGATCGCCCAGCGCTTCGCCATCCTCGGCGGAAATGATCAGCCGGAAATGCCGACTGTCCTCTGCCCACCCGGCCGTGACCGCCTTGCCGTCGACACCAATTTCCAAGCGATCGTAGAAGGCGAAGCGTTCGTTTCCTGGCGTGTCCGCGCGTTGCAGATAATCGACCGAGCGCTCAAGCCCCGGCTCGCCGCGTTCGGCAGCTTTGCCGTCGCGCGCCAGATAGCTCACATGCGCCCGCAACGGTGCGCCCTTGCCTGAACCATGCATCGCGTAGCGGGCCTTCACGACGACGCGACGCTGGGTGGGAATGACGGGCCTTGGCCTGCCCGCCGAGCCCTTCCGGAAATGCGCGCGGATGCCGGTCTTCGGTGCGATGCGTGTCTTGGGCCTGGCCTTCGGGCCAGTGTGCTGACGCACTTTGGCGCGCACGCCGGCAAGGGTCGAGGACCGCTCGTCGCCGATCCGGCCAGGCTTCAGTTCGAACTCATTCTCGCGCTTCATCATGATGACGAGAATGCCGACTCCCACCATCAATTCCACTGCTTGCACCCCGCTCGCGAAGTTGCGGCGGATCCGCCGCCAGCGCCTCATGAAGGCGCGGCGGTTTTTTCTATGTGCAGACAGGCGGTTGGCGTCCAAACCGCCGCGCTATCTTTATCTTGCATTCCGCAGCAACCCACTCAGAGCACGGAGGGTGATGGCCTCAACGCCGCCGCCAAGAGGAAAATCCTTCTCGCCGCCATGAACGATGAAGGTGCGATCGGGTTTGAGATCCTCGATGGCGACCCTGAGCCCTCTGGACACCGATGGCGCTACGGTCCGCTTGATCTCGATGGCCCAGCGTCCCAGCTTGCCGCCAAGATCAAGAACGAGATCCACCTCTGCGCCGGCCGCCGTGCGATAGAAGGCAGCGCTGGCATCATCGGGCGCTACCGCCAAGAGGCTCTCCAGCACGAAGCCTTCCCAACTTGATCCCGCAACGGAATGGCCGAGCACATCCGGCAAGGAGCGCAGGCTGAGCAGGGCATGCAGGAGGCCAGTGTCTCTGACATAGACCTTGGGAGATTTGACCAGTCGTTTCCCCACGTTGGCGATGAGCGGCTGGAGGCGGCGCACCAACAATAGATCGGCGAGCAGGTCGATATAGCGTGAGACGGTTGGAGACGAGACTTCCAGGGAGGCGGCAAGTCTGGAGGCGTTGAGGAGCTGACCCTGGTTGTGGGCGAGCATCATCCAGAGGCGTTCAAGCGTCTCGGCCGGAACGCGCGGTCCGAATTGAGGGACGTCGCGTTCGAGATAGGTCCGGATCAAGCTCCTGCGCAGGAGGAAACTGTCCTTGTCCGTCCTGGCCAGCAGGCTGTCCGGAAAGCCACCCCTTAGCCAGAGCTGCTCTTCATGAGTTCGTCCCGCGTCAATCTCGAAGGCAGAGACCGGCGTCATGTTCACATACTCGATCCGTCCCGCCAGCGTTTCCCCGGATTGGCGTAGAAGGTCGATCGCAGCTGATCCAAGGATAAGGAACTGCCCTGCCCTGCGACCCTTCCTGCGCTGGCGGTCGATGAACCCACGCATCGGCTGGAACAGATCAGGCGTCCGGTGGATTTCGTCGAGGATGATGAGCTTGGCTGCCTCCCGCTCGAAGAAGAGCTCGGGCTCTTGCAGCTGGGCCCGGTCCTGAGGCGACTCAAGGTCGAGATAAACCGATGGGCGCTCCTCGGCGATCTTGAGCGCGAGCGTTGTCTTGCCCACCTGGCGTGGCCCGATGATGCCCACAGCTGCCTGGCGGGCCAGCGCGCTGCGCACGTCTTCTCCAATGAGGCGATCAATCATCCGTGCATATTTAACACGCAATGTTCAATATGCAACATACAGGACATCGGTTCAGCGCCGGTCCAGACGCCGAAAATCCTCCAGAAGTCTACCTATCCCGGAAGCCGCGGCGCGGTCGGAGAAAACGAACCACTTCTGCTGGTTGGACTTGGCACGGCTCATACGAAAGTCCTGCCCCGCGACCGCCCTTGTCTTTCGCTTCACGAGCGCATTCCGGTCAGTCAGCCACAGCACCACGACCGGTCATTTATCGCGGCAAGCCCGTCGCTTTTTCGCAAAGTCACATGTTCACGAATGGCGATTTTCTACACACGAGCGTTGGCTCATGTTAAAGAAACGCATAATTTGTAACTTGAGCCGATTCTCATGTTAAAGCCGACCTACCTCATCCCGCCGCTGCCCCCCGTGGGCGAGCTCGAAACGCCCGCCGTGCTGCGGGCGGCCGCCCTCGCCCATCGACGGTTGGCCGAGGTCAAGGGCCGCGCCACCGCCATTCCCAATCAGGCCATCCTGATCGACACGCTCTCACTCCAGGAGGCGCGCGCGAGCTCCCAAATCGAGAACATCATCACCACCCAGGAAGAAATGTTCCAGGCAGCCATTTTTCCGGAAGGTCAGGATCACGGTCCGGCTAAGGAAGTGGCGCGCTATCGGGATGCGCTGAAGCGCGGCTGGGACCTGATGAACCAGTCGCAGGGGCTGCTGACAAACAACACCATCATCGAGATGTTCCGGATCCTGAAGCGCCATGATGGCGGATTCCGGGAGACGCCCGGCACTGCTCTCAAGAACGATGCGACCGGCGACACCGTCTACGTGCCGCCGCAGGACAAGAACGACATCGCCGCCCACATGAGTGCGCTGGAACGCTTCATCAACGACGACACGGCGAGCGTCCTCGACCCGCTCGTGAAGATGGCGATCATCCACCACCAGTTCGAAAGCATTCACCCGTTTCCGGATGGCAACGGCCGCATAGGCCGCATCATCAACGTCCTGTACTTGGCGCGCACCGGCCTCCTGAAGATTCCATTCCTGTACCTCAGCCGGTACATCACCACGCACAAGGCGGACTACTATCGCCTACTCCAGTCGGTACGCGACGACGGCGCGTGGGAGCCGTGGCTGCTCTATATGCTGGCGGCTGTGGCGGAGACCTCGACCGAGACTCTGCGACTGATCGACGGTCTCGCCGCTCTGATGGCAGACTACAAGAAGGGCATCCGCGACAACCATCCACGGATCTACTCGCAAGACCTGTTGAACAACCTGTTCCGCCATCCATACACGCGGATTGAATTCCTGGCCGAAGAAGTCGGCGTCGTACGCCAGACGGCGGCGCGATATCTTGAAGAACTCACGGCTGCAGGCCTGTTGGAGAAGCAGACCTGGGGCAAGCACAATTTCTACATCAACAAGCCGTTGGTGGCGCTGTTCGTCACAGCTCCGGGAGGCAGGGCGTGAGCGATGTAGCCGACACGGCCCTCAAACGGATGATCCTCCTAGGCCGTATGAAAGCCGCTGGTTGGTCCGATGACCCGCATTCGATGACCGAGCAGCGCAACATCACAGTAAGCGACGGGAGACAACCGGATTAAGCGGCTTCAGCTGCGCGTAGCAGAGCTAAATCGCCAATGACCGGAATGAGGACGCATTCCGGCCAGTCAGCCCAAAGGTTACGAATGCACGTTCATCGCCCAACAGTGGTCATTGACGCGCCGTGCCCGGCCCGAAAATCCTGAGGCAGGTCATCAGCTCTGGGCGGCCTCCCTTCGCACGGCTGCGGGATTCATGTGCTCCACCATTCGCGTGATTGAGCTCGCCGCCTTGAGTCTGACGCGGAGGCACTCGTCACAGATGGGCTCATCCAAATGCTTTACGAGGTAGGCGACGATCTTTTCCGATGTGTTCATAGGAACGCCTTGGATGGGCCGTTGGGAATACGATCGAGTGCGAGTATCCGTGGTAAGCCATCACATCCGAGCCTGCCATTTTCTTGCCTACGGCAGAGCCGCTCATGACTTGCCGTTCGCCCCTTCCCTGCCGATCAGGCCGGAGCTCGCCCACTTCCGGCCATCGAAGCGGCATTGACATTTGTAGCCCATAAGATACATTTTCGTATGCCGACGGTGATCAAGTCAGAAGCGTTTGCGGAATGGATCGATAACCTCCGCGACCGCGCCGGGGTCGCCCAGGTGCTGCGTCGCCTTGCTCGTCTGGAGCGCGGCAATCCTGGTCGTGTTGCACCGGTTGGTGAGGGTGTGAGCGAACTGAAGATCGATTTCGGACCCGGCTATCGCGTCTATTACGGCCAACGCGGAGAGGAATTGGTGATCATTCTCGGCGGCGGCGACAAGTCCAGTCAGGACCGGGACATTAGAGCGGCCAAGAAGCTATGGGACGAATGGAAAGAGCAAAACCATGACGAAAGCTAAGTTTTCACCTTTCGACGTGGCGGACCACATCAAAACTCCGAACGATGCGGCTCTTTATCTAGACGCCGTGTTGGCGGACGGTGACGCCAATGAAATTGCCGAGGCACTTGGCGTGGTAGCTCGCTCTCAAGGTATGGCGACGATCGCAGAGGAGAGCGGGCTTTCTCGCGAAACGCTTTACCGAACCCTCAGCGACGCCGGCAATCCAAGGCTTGCGACACTACTCGGCGTGTTGCGCGCTATGGGCCTTCGGCTCTCCGTGGCCGCCGCATAAGGCACCCCGCATTTGTTACAAAAGACTGGCGCACTCCCTGCTCCCCAGGGGCAGGATTGATGGACCCCAACTTCGCGCCCTTGCGATGATGTTGCCACTGGCAGGGTCGCGCGTGAGCTGCCGGTCGCGCCTGCCCTACCGATCAGGCAGGAAATCGCCCAATAACCGCCATTCGTAATCTTCGGAAATCCGAGACGAGATTCGCCTCAAGTCAGCCGCTCGCCGCGGCCGGGGCGGGATGTCGCCGCTTCTGATCCTCGCCCCCGCGAGTTGAGAGACGGCCGGGAAGCCCAATAGTTGACATATCGTCAGTTTTGACGATATGTCATTTCATGGTGACAATTTCCTCCCCTGCCGGGACGGGCAAGCGCGGACGGACGCTGGATGCGCTCCTGGCAGCCCTCCAGTCGCTCCTGCTGGAGCGGGGCGCAGGAGCCTTCTCGATCAGTGATATCTGCGAACGCGCCGGCGTCGCGCATGGTACGTTCTACAACTATGCTGGCAGCATCGATGAACTCATTGAAGCACTTGCCGCGCTTCTGTCTGCATCGCTCGCCGCGCTCGGGGGCAGTGCACCGTCAGCAAAAGCCGACCCGATCGCAGCCTTTGTTTTCAAGACGCAACAGACGCTTGGCATTTCCGTACACGCGCCGGACTATGGGCGCTTGATCTTCGATTCCGGTCTTCCCGTGGACCGGCTTGTTGCCGACCTTCGCAAGGACCTCGAGGCAGACATTCGCTTTGGCGCTGCATCAGGCGTCTTCAAGACCCCCAACCCGGCGCTCTCCGCCAGTATGATCGCAGGGTGCATGCTTGGCGTAAGCCTCGATCTTCACCGCAAGACACTGCCCAAGTCCGTTATTGAAGCCGCCACAGCGGAAATGCTGGCGATGCTGGGCCTTTCACGCGCTGTCGCTCAGCGAGCCGCCGGCACTCGCATCCGCTTCGAGGCGCCTCCAGCATTGCCTCTGCGATGGCTCGCCCTGGTCTCGGATGAAAGAGCGTCTCCATGAAGCGACCGCGCGGTAAAGGCGTTACGATGCGCCGTGGCGAGAAGGGCTTTGATGCGGCCGTCCTTGCCACCTCGTTTTCGGGGCGTGATCCGGGGCAACGACCCGACATCTACATTCAGGCCAGCGATAGCGCCGATGTCACTGCGGCTGTGAACCTGGCGCGCGAGAAAGGCCAAAGAATAAGCCTTTGTTCGGGCGGCCACAGCTGGGCGCAGAACCATTTGCGCGATGGCGGAATGCTCATCGATCTTTCGCGACTGAACGCAATTGACATTGACGCAGGCTCCCGGACTGCACGTGTCGGCCCCGGATGCTGGAGCATCGATCTGGACCGTGCGCTGAAGCGGCTCGGCCTCTTCTTCCCGGTCGCACATGCGCCTGACGTTTGCCTGGGCGGCTTCCTCTTGCAGGGCGGCTTTGGCTGGAACAGCCGTGCGCTTGGCCTCGCCTGCGAGAGCGTAGTCGGTCTTGATGTCGTGCTCGCCGACGGGACACAGGTCCATGCCAGCGCAGAACAGAACGCCGACCTTTACTGGGCGGCACGCGGCGCAGGCCCTGGCTTCTTCGGCGTTGTCACGAGCTTCCACCTCAAACTGCATAAACGTCCCAAGGTGACGGCCATGATTATGCAGGTATTCCACGAGCGCTGGCTGGAAGACGTCTTTACCTGGGCGCACGCAGTTGGTCCCAGCGTATCTAGCAGTGTCGAATTTCAGCTTCTGATAACGCCGAAGACACTATTCACCGGCAAGCCTGGGGTCGAAGTCCTCGCGCCCGTGATGACGTCGAGCTGGAAGGCGGCGCGCGATGCGACCGCTTTCATTCGGCAAAGCCCGGTTCGCAAGCGCGCCAGCGTCAGTACGCCGTTACTGCCGCTTTCAACGATGCGAATGTCCGAAGCCGCAGCACAGACACACTTTCCACCGAAGATGCATTGGTGTGTCGACAACATGTGGACGGATGCACCGATCGCCGATCTGTTGCCGGGTCTACGCAAGGTATCGGATACCTTGCCGCCAGCCCCCTCGCATGCGCTCTGGCTCAACTGGCAGCCAAACCGCGTACTCCCCGACATGGCCTTCTCGATGGAAGCTGGATTTTACTTTGCCGCCTATGGCGAGTGGCGCCGTGCGGATGATGACACACGCTATGGAAGCTGGGCGACGGAGCGCATCTCGGACATGTCCCATCTCGGCAAGGGCATCCAGCTCGCCGATGAAAACCTGGGACGCCGCAAAGCGCGCTTCATGAGTGACGCCAACCGTGCCCGTCTTGAGCGCATACGCGCCCACTACGATCCCGATGGTCGCTTCAATTCCTACATGACCGCGCCATGAGAACGAGCAAGCCGATCGCCGGACGCCACCTGGGCTGGTCTGATACGGATCTGCGAACCAAGCCTTATGCAGCCTTCTGGCGCCCGCAGATGGCGCCAATTGGGGAGCATGCGCGCCTTGCCCTGGATGAGGGCCCGTTGGCAGAGCCTCTGTTGCCCCCGCTCGCGCGCGCAAGCGAGATGTTTGCCGGGGACGGCGTTGAAAATGGTTTTGCATTGACGTCGGACGGCGGCATGCGCATCGCCATCCGCACCGAGATGCCCGACGTTACGCCCGCCATGATCGACTGGTGGTTCGGTTGGCATTCCGACAGTCCAGAACGCTACAAGCTCTGGCACCCCAACGCCCACGTGCACGCGACCTGGCGAAAAGCGCCTCCGGCCGGCGCACGGGCGCGCGACCGTTACATTGGTCATACGTCCATCGTGGATGAATTCATCGGCAGCGGCCTGCTACGTCTGGCCATAAGCTTCGTAGCGCCAGATGACCTGGCGTTGAAGGATGCGTCCCTGCGCGACGATGCGAAGGCGACAGCGATCTGCGCGCACAGCACGCTTGCAGGTTTTCCAATCAAGGCGGGTTATCTTGTGCATCTGGTGCAGGCGACGTCCGGCGGCAGCGTCATGCGCTCACGGTTCTGGATCGGCGGCGTAAATGTCTCGCCACTGCATCCGCTTGCTGCGCCGATCGCTGCCATGGCGCGCCGCGAGTTGCGATCTACCGAGTCGGATGCTCGGGCGTTGTTGGTGCACTGCGCTCAGGAGATGGCGCACCTTTCGACATTCCTGCCGGCGCTCTACGGGGCGTTTGGTCACGACCAGCCATAGCGGCGGCGGCCAGTGATCAAAGGGCACCGGTCGCGACGCGTCATGTGAAAATGACGAACGGTTTAGTCGGCCGCGATCTGCCTCTCGCGGCCACATTGCCCATCAGGAGGGTCATCGCCCAGAGACGGTAATTAGTGCGCTGCGCTTGGTCCGAAAATCCTAGGCCAAGTCACACCTACTGCTCCAAAATCAGCCAACCCAATACTTGGCGATCGCTGGAAGCCAAGTGCTGATCATCCTGCTACCTGAATGAGAACGACAGACAGCCTAGCCGCGATCGTTAGTTGCCATGTCTAAGGGTCGCCTCTGAACATCTAAGGGTTCTGACCTGGCGCTTTTGGGTGTGGTTTTTCGCTACAAAATTACCCGGAAACCGGCGGACACGACTCAAAGTCGGCGTCTCGCATTATGCAATATCCCCCTGATTCAAAAATTGCTTTTCGGACACCGGCGATCACGGGCGCACTCGGGAATTGTGGTTGTTCATCCAGGCAGGGCCTTCGCGAAAACCTTGGCGTGTCTCCTTATTGGCCCAACTCCGATCAGTTCTTGGGACGGAAGCCCAACAACACGTTGCCAGGCGTCTGGCCAAACATTCCGTACCCGGAACCGGAGATGAGAAGCCCGTTCACCCCGAGGATCGAGGCGCCGTCGATGGATCCGCCCTTTCCGGCGACGCCGTTGAGCGTCTGGTAGTCCTGCACGGTGTCGACCTTCCAGACGAGCTTTCCAGTCTTGCCGTCGATTGCATAGAGATGACCATCGAGGCTGCCGGTGACGACGACGCCATCGATGACCGTCGGCGCGCCGGAGAAGCCGTAATGCTGCTCGCATCGGTAGACCTTCTTGTCACGGCCATCGCCGCAAGCAGGGTCAACGCCGAACATCCACTTGATTTCACCGGTGTTGGCGTCGATCGCATAGAGGCCGGGCTTCAGGCCAGGATCGACCGGCGGACCACCCGGCAGCTGCGCACCGACGACCGAGATTGGCACATAGACCGTGTCATCGAGGAAGGCGATGCCCCAATGGATGCCGCCGTTAGTCGCGCCGCCGCCAATGTCGCGACGGAAGAGCACCTTGCCGGTGTCAGGGTCCATCGCCCAAAGCGTGCCCGATTTCTGGCCCGCGAATATGCGATCCTGCCCATTCGTCAGCTTGCCCAGGATCAACGAGGCGCCGAAATCGTAATCCAGGTACACGGTCTCGGGATGCCTGACGCAATTCAACTTCTCCGGAGCCGGGTTCAGACCACAGCCGGCATTGTAGATATCGTTGGCCAACGCTTGATGGCTCCAGACCTGCTTGCCGTCGGAAAGACGCACGGCGATCAAGGCATCAGTGTTGGGATGGGCTGGCGGTGAATTGGCTTCACCTGTGCCGAAGAAGATCAGCCCGCGCTTCTCGTCAACGACGGGCGAGTTCCAGATCGGCGCACCCGATGGCCCCAGCAGCATCTTGCCGTCGCCGCGGTCGCGGATGGGCTTGGCGTCCGGCATCGTATCGTATCGCCATTGTTGCGCGCCGGTCGCCGGCTCGAGCGACAGCATGAAGCCGTGATTGGTGCAGCACGGCACACGATTGTCCGAAGCACTCAAAATCTCGTACTGGCTGACCGGAACGATGACACGGTCCTTCAATACCCGAGGCGTGCCGGTAGTGGTGGAATAGGAATAGCTGGCGACGTTCTTTGTCCAGAGTGGCTTGCCGGTCGCAGCCTCAACCACATGGACCGTAGCGTCGAGTCCTGAGAAGGCCAGCACGGCGCGGCCATCAGCAATGATACCGAAGCCTGGGCTGGAGCGCAGGGGGGCGCCGTTGGGCGTGTTATAGACCCATTTCACGCAGGGCTTCGCCTGATCACTGAGATCGAACGCGTACATCGCGGCCGCCTCGGCCACCGGCAAGAACAGTGTCTTCCCGACAACCGCGCCTTGTGCGCGGATCATGGTGACGTTAGGAAACGCGATGGCCCAGGCCAGGTCGAGATTGGCGAGCTGAGCTTTCTTCAGGCCCGCGTCGGCCGCCGTCAGGCTCCGCGTGTTCCGCTCATTGAAGCCGAACGTCGCGACAGTCGCCGGAGCTTTGAGGTCGACCTTCCTGCGGGCGCTATCGCACATCATCCCCTGGCTCCACGCTTCCATGGTGCGCTTGCTGGCGCCGGTCAGGTAGTTGATCAGCTGTCCACGCTGCTCTTCATCAAGTGCTGCCGCCTGAACCTGCATTTTGCCTTGGGTCAGCGCGAAGGAAATGGACTGAAAGCTCATGGCCTCCAGTGTCGCCTTGGCAGGCGCTTGGGTTTCTTCGGGCTTGTCATGGCAGGACGCGCAGTACTGGCGATAGATTGGCTGGCCTGGATGTGGGAGCGTGATGGCCGTCCCGTTCGATGCAGGCGTGGGCGTCTGAGCCTGGGCTATGCCAGCTGCGCTGAACACTACGGCGGTTGCCACCGCCAGCCTGCGAATGATGCTCAACCCCTTCCCTCCCTTGGGCCGAGGCTCTTCGGCCGCGTCCCAGAAAGGTATCCTACAGGCCCGCTACGGTAAATCGAGCGTTCCATACCATATCGCGAGCACGCCGTTGGCGCGTAACACTTGCCTGCTATTTCTCGTTGCCGCTTTGCACGTGCTTGGCCTGGAGGATCGTCATCGGCCGGGTCGGCTGCGCGAAAACAACCGCGCCGAAAACTCGCATCTTCCGATCCGAAGACGCGAGCGGAAGATGCAGGGCCTCAAGTCCCTGCCCTCGGCGCAACGCTTCCTCACCAAGCACGCCAAGACGGCCGAGGAGTGCCACATACTCTCCGCGGCAAGGTTACGATCACATAGGCTCTGCGACGGCTACATCGCTGGTCCGTTTTGGAGAACCGGGCTTCGCCGCATTCGGATGCAACTAAAGAAAAGTTCGGCTCCGGCAAAGCCGGAGCCGAGTTAATCGTCGTCGCCTCAAGGGCTTCGACGAGGGAGGATCGATTGCTGCGCATGGCTGATCAAGCAAAGCCTAAGGGCACGAAAACCTCTTGAACAACGAGGCAGTAGATCTCTCAAAAGGTGCCTCGATCAGTTTCAGCCTGCCGCGTCACCACTGGTCCTCCTGCTCCACACGTCAGGAACTGGGAGTAAAAGGAATCCACGCCGGATGTCTTACTCGCCATCGACCAGGATGGAGGGGACGCGGCCCTGGCTTTCGAGGACGCGGGCCCCCTCAAGGATGCCGGCGAAGGAGTAATTGCCCTCGTGGCAGGCGTATTCGTAGATCGGCTGGGCCGAGCGGTTGAGCGACATCTCGCCCTTCCATGTCTGCGTGTAGAAGGCAGGATCGTCGACCGTGAATTCGTAGAGGATCTGGTCTTCGGACCAGCGCGAGAACCGCTCGGTGAGCGTGCCGGTGGGCGAGATATAGGCCTGCACCTGCGCCGGGTTCACGTTTTTGGTCTCGACGACGAGGGCGTCGCCCTCATACCAGCCGACGCTGTCGCCGAACCACGGCTTGATTGCGCTGGGGCGGTATTTGACCTCGGCCTTGCTCTTGAAGATCGGGATGATGCGCGCCTCGTGCACCATCTCGGCGAGGATCATCACTGTGTCGGGCGTCTGCACGAACTGCATGTTGTTGTTGTAGATCGAGTTCAGCATGATCGGGCCGGCCTGCCGGCCGAACAGGATGCAGCGCTCGGACAGGGGGCGCGTCTCGTAAGTGTCGAAGCTGCCGAAGCCCTCGAACGCCTTGTTGGCGCCGGGCTTGGCCGGGAGCTTGCCGTTGGGCGGATCGACGATCCACGACGTGCGGACTTCGCCCTTCACGCGCGCGAGGTGGTTGCCGGCTTCGAGCCAGAACGAGTTGTAGCCGAGCTGGGCAAAGTCCGAGCCCTTGCCCTGGGGCGGCGCGGCGTTGGTGTCGACCTTCTGGGACTCCTGGTTGCGCGCGTTCACGACCCATTGCGAGCCCTGCTCGTAGCGTACGGCTTCCTCTTCCGTGAGCACGAGCGTGGAGACATTGCCCGGCCGCTCCATCCGGGTGACGGACGTGTTGTTCCATGTGCCCTGAAGGTCGGGGCGGCCATCGGTCGTGCGCGGCGGATTGCTCATCGGCTTGGTGGACACGACCGGCGACTGGCCAGGCGTCTGGGCTGATGCGCTGAACGCGGAAACGGCCACGATAGCGGCGGCGCAGAGCAGGCGGTTGTACCGGATCATCGAATCCTCCGTCGTCGAGCGGACTGCCATGATGCCGAAAACTCGTTTCATTGTGTTTATCCCCCAAGCGTTCGACGTTTGCTTGTTTTCGTTTACAAAACTCGCAGCCTTACTCTTCAAAGCGTGCTCTAGAGCCGTTCATGGCCGAAGATAGCCTGTCCTCGGTCCTTGAATGAAATCGCTCCTCTAAAGTCATTGTCGCCGGCGGCGGCGCGGTGATGATGGACGGTCTCGCCGGCTCCGGTTTATGCCGATCACGTAGCGCAACCAGGCTCATGGGACCTCGAATACCCAGATGTTGGCGGTTCGTATGGAGGGGTTCTTGATCTCGGGAAGCATGTTCACATAGGAAGTGCTGCGAACAGAGCCGCTGCCGGTGACGATTGCGATGTATTGCTTGCCGTCGACCTCGTAGCTGATGGGATTCGAGTTAGGTACGTCGCCAAGGCGCGTGCTCCACACGCGTTTACCGGTCGCCTGATCATAGGCCGAGAATGCCCGGTCCATCGATCCGGCGAACACCACCCCCCCAGCCGTGGGCAGAGAGCCGGTCAGAATCGGGGCACGCTCACGCGTGATCCAGAGCTGCTTTTTGGTCAGGAGATCAAGCGCAACGAATCGGCCGTACAGCCCGTCGCTGTCGGGCATGGGCCGGGTGTTGGCACGCACGCCAGTCGAAAGCAGTCCGCGTTGCCCCTCCGGAAGTTGCACTAAGTCCATGCAGGCTTCAGCCAGTGGCACGAAGAGGACGCCGGTGGTGGGGTTGAAGCCGGACGGGTTGTAGTTCTTCGAGCCAGCGGCGCTGGGGCAGATCATCTTCGTCTTGCCGTCACCCGGGATCAGGTTTGGATCGACGGTCTTGCGCCCCGTCTTGGGATCGATTGAAGTGATAAAGTTCTGCATGCCCAGATCGATCGAGAAGAGGTATTTCCCGGTCGCCGGATCGAGCGCATCGTGCACGGCAGCCTTGCCGGCAGTGACGAGTACGCGACGCGTATTGGCGCCAGTTCCAAGCGTCATGATCTGACGTTCATACGACCAGTCCAGGTCCATCTGGTCGTTCTCAAGATGCTGATAGTGCCAGACGAGTTTTCCGGTATCCGGGTTCAGCGCGATGGTCGCGTTCGTATAGAGTGCGTCGTTGTTGGCGCCTTTCACGCGGTCGCGCAGAGGCTTCGTGTCATAGGTGGGCGCCGGACCGAAGAAGACGAGGTTGGTCTCCTTGTCATAGCTGCCCGGCGTCCAGATCGTGCCACCTTTGCGCGCCTCGTAAGGCATGTTGTTCCAGGTGTCGTAATTTGGCTCGCCTGGCTTGGGAATGGTGTTGAAGCGCCACGCTTCCTTGCCGGTCGTGGCGTCGAGCGCCACGATGACGGGCTTGGGTCCGTGATCGGCCCCCATCGAGTGGTCCAAGTCGATTGTTAGTTCATCATCAGCTCTGACGCTAGCCGGGGCATGGCCGGCGGAGCGCTTGCGCGACGCGGAGCC
>Ga0247839_1005679_pt1 | contig 14954 bp, 13 predicted proteins | sample LaCruzMarch2015__6_FD_192405 | JGI IMG/M metagenome (GOLD analysis project Ga0247839, IMG submission 192405) | Freshwater microbial communities from meromictic Lake La Cruz, Castile-La Mancha, Spain - LaCruzMarch2015_16m | ecosystem: Environmental > Aquatic > Freshwater > Lake | place: Spain... | reverse complement strand
CTCAATTGTAAAAGTGAACAGTGAATCGACAACTATTACCTGCTCACCCGGATACCCACTGTCAGCACCAAGCCCTGAATCCACGACACCAAAACGGGTTGCACTCATCCCTCGCGCCGCGCACATTTCAGTGAAACGGAGTTCCTCGGTTCGGGCAATCACCGCAATTGCTCGAGCGGTGCTTTCGGAGAATAGGAATACAAATGGATCTATGTTGTCCGGGATCCAGAATCGGGCGCCCTTATTTGCACGCAGCGCCATCTCGGTTATGGCAACCCCAACTCCACCGTCGGAAACGTCGTGGGCCGCGGTGATCATGCCGTCGCGGGAAGCCGCAACCATGATCTCACTGAGCAGTCGCTCCATCGAGAAGTTGACTTTGGGTGGGAGTCCGCCGAGGTGGCCCTGAAGGTGCGCCCATTCACTCCCTGCGAATTCGTCAAACGTCTCACCCAGAATGTAAATCAAGTCACCGTCTTCGTCCCAAGCCATCGGGGTGCGTCGATCAACGTCGTCGATCACGCCAAGAACACCAACAACCGGGGTTGGGTTAATCGCGGTGTCACCCGTTTGGTTGTAGAAGGAGACGTTGCCACCCGTGACGGGAATACCAAGTTCACGGCAGGCATCAGCCAATCCGGTGGTTGCTTGGGCAAATTGCCACATGACCTCGGGGTCCTCGGGTGAGCCGAAGTTCAAACAGTTAGTGACCGCAAGTGGTTTTGCTCCTGCAACACTTATATTTCGGTAAGACTCCACCAGCGCCAACTGCGCGCCCGCGTAGGGATCAAGTTTGGCAAAGCGAGAATTGCAGTCAGTTGAGATCGCAACACCAAGTCCAGTTTCCTCATCAATGCGAATCATGCCGGCGTCTTCTGGTTGGGCCAGAACCGTGTTCCCCATGACATAGCGGTCGTACTGCGAGGTGACCCAACTCTTTGATGCCAGATTCGGTGAAGCAATTAGTTCCATCAAAGTTTGCTTGATGCCCTCGGGTGTTGATGCGCGAGGAAGGCGCTCGGGAGTTGGCGCGTCGGCCTGTAATGCGTCCTGCCAGCTCGGGCGGTGGAAAGGGCGTTCGTACACGGGACCGTCATGCGCGACGGACCGAGGTGGGACGTCAACGATCATCTCGCCGTGCCATTCAATTACTAAGCGACCCGTGTCGGTGACTTCACCAATAACGACAGCTTCGACATCCCATTTTTTACATAGTGCCATGAATTTGTCGATCTTCTCTGGAGTCACAACAGCGCACATACGTTCCTGTGATTCACTCATCAAGATTTCTTCCGGTGAGAGTGATGCGTCACGCAACGGAACGCGATCCAGATAGACGTGCATGCCTCCCTCACCATTGGATGCCAGTTCACTTGTCGCGCAAGAAATACCCGCTCCGCCAAGATCTTGAATACCTTCAACCAGTCCAGCGTGAAGCACTTCCAGGGTTGCTTCGATCAAGAGTTTTTCCATGAAGGGATCGCCCACCTGAACACTGGGTCGCTTTGCTGGGCCGTCGGCATCAAATGTCTCGGAAGCAAGGACTGATACGCCGCCGATTCCATCTCCACCGGTGCGGGCGCCGTAAAGAACGACAAGGTTACCGACACCTTTTGCGCTGGCCAGGTGAATGTCTTCATGTTTCATCGAGCCGATGCACAATGCATTAACAAGTGGGTTACCCGCGTAGCTTTCATCGAAGACGAGTTCCCCACCAATATTTGGCAGACCCAGACAGTTTCCGTAACCACCGATACCGGCGACAACGCCGGGTAATACCCGCCGAGTGTCAGGGGCGTCTGCGGGACCGAAACGCAGCGGGTCCATTACCGCAATTGGCCTGGCGCCCATGGAAATAATGTCTCGGACAATTCCACCCACTCCGGTCGCAGCACCTTGATACGGCTCAACATAGGAAGGGTGATTGTGGCTCTCCACTTTGAATGTGACGGCCCAACCGGCGCCGATATCGACAACACCAGCATTTTCACCAATGCCAACGAGCAGTGCATCGGTCTTGGGCGCTTTGTCAGCAAACTGACGCAGGTGAACCTTGCTGGATTTGTATGAGCAATGCTCACTCCACATAACCGAGTACATGGCAAGTTCACTACTTGTTGGTCGCCTACCCAGAATCTGCTTGATACTTTCGTATTCGTCTTGCTTAAGCCCAAGTTCAGCCCACGGCTGCGAAGTGTCTGGGTTTTTTTTCGCGGTATCAACCGAATCGATCATGTTGCACCTACGAGTGACTTCAGAACACTGGTAAAGAAAGGGATGCCATCGGTGGACGGGCCAGTCAAGGCTTCAACGGCATGTTCGGGGTGCGGCATCAGGCCCACAACGTTTCCGGCTTTATTCGAAATCCCAGCGATATTGCGGTAACTGCCATTGGGGTTGTTACCAACGTAGGTGGCGACCACCCGGTTCTCCGAGAAAAGTTCATCCAATGTTGCTTCACTCGCAACATAGCCGCCCTCACCATTTTTCAATGGGATAACAATCTGCTGGCCAGGTACAAAATCCCTTGTCCACAACGTTTCGTTACTTTCAATCTGCAGTTTCTGGTCGACACAGATGAAATGTTGATGATCATTGCGGGTAAGAGCTCCTGGGAGTAGGTGGCTTTCACACAGAATCTGGAATCCATTACAGATTCCCAATACAGGGAGGCCGGCCTGTGCTTTTTCAATGATAAGTGACATCACGGGGGCAAACTTTGCGATCGCTCCACATCGGAGATAGTCCCCGTAGGAAAAACCACCGGGGAGAACAACCGCGTCAACATTCTGAAGATTGGCGTCACCATGCCACAGCGCTACTGGCGTGCACCGGCTATCCGAATTGCGCGGGCTGCATCTGCGTCATCAAGTGACCCGGGGAAAGTAACGACCCCAATCCGTGCGCTCACTATTAATTCTCAACCGTCAGTGTGAAGTCTTCAATAACTGGATTACTCAGCAACTCGCCTGCGAGTTTCTCCATAAGTTCTGCGCGGTCACCTTCGAGTTCACCCTCCAAATCGATTATGAACTGTTTTCCCTGTCGCACGTCACTCACCCCAGTGAGCCCAAGTCGACCAAGTGCACCCTGAACGGCGCGACCCTGCGGGTCAAGAATCTCGGGTTTTAGTGCGACGTTCACTACAACGCGGGCCACTGGCTCTCCTGATTTCGCTTTGCTGATATCAATGGAAGACCCAAAGCCTACCGGTGCGAGAATTCCCAGGCACTCCACGCTGAGGAAACCATGTCCGTGAGATCACGCTTCGCGGTCCAATCCAAAACTTCCCCGCTCAGTTCAATGTCAGCGAAAGTCGCCGGCGGATCGCCGGGCCTGCGAGGGGCAACTTCGGGGGCAATATCACGCCCAATAACCGCCGAGATGGAGTTCATCACTTCGCGCACACTGACCCCACTTCCTCGGCCCACGTTGATGGCCCGATTCACGGGTCCTGACTCGCACTTGCGCACCGCCGCTACATGAGCCCCTGCCAGATCAACCACGTGGATATAGTCGCGGATGCAGGTTCCGTCGGGAGTTGGGTAATCGGCTCCGAAAATCTTGGGGGAAACACCTTCCTCAAGGGCTGAAAACACCATGGGGATCAAGTTATTCACACTGTTGTCTCCCAGGTCATCAGCTCCGGCACCGGCAACGTTGAAGTAGCGCAGGGCCGCCCAATTCAACCCGTTACTCGTTTCCAAATCTTTGGCCAACCACTCACCAATTACTTTAGTTTCCCCATAGGGCGACTCGGGATTAAGTGGTTCACTTTCCTTAACCGGATTTGATTGTGGGGTTCCATAGACGGCAGCAGAAGAGGAATAAACAAAATTCTTGATCCCGACATCAACCATCGCACCAAGAAGACTGTGTAAACCGGTTACATTTTCTTGGTAGTAGTACAACGGGACACCAACTGACTCACCAGCAGCCTTCTTCGCCGCAAGGTGAATCACGCCGGTCACCTTAAATTCACGCAAAGCAACTCTCAGAGCCTCACCGTCCGATACGTCAGCGTCAACGACAGAGACCCCATGAGGGATACGTGAAAGCAATCCGGCCGAAAAGTTGTCAAAAACGACTGGCTGAATTCCTGCTAGTTGCAGCTCACGAACAACATGCGAGCCGATATAGCCCGCACCCCCGGTAATTAGCCACGTGGTCACTGAAAAGTCTCACCGGTAATGCGCTCATAAGCTTCAATGTATTTGGCGCGGGTTTTTTCGACAATTTCCTCAGGCAGAGGCGGCGGTGCTTCGCCTGAATTTTTGTCCCACCCTGATTCCGGTGAGGTCAACCAGTCACGCACGAATTGTTTATCAAATGAAGGTTGGGGACCACCTGGGTTCCACAATGCCTTTTCCCAGTAACGAGACGAGTCAGGCGTAAGTGCTTCGTCACCCAAAATTATTTGACCTTGATACTTACCACCAAGTGCAATACCAAATTCAAATTTGGTGTCAGCCAAAATCAAACCTTTACGACTTACCCGGTCGGCCGCGTATTCATAAATGGCAGTTGACAGCCGCTTTAGTTCTTGAGCTTCTTCTTGACCAAGTTCAACGATGACGTCGTCATAGGTGATGCTCATGTCATGTTCGCCAAGGGGTGCCTTTGTTGCTGGGGTAAATAGTGGTTTTGGTAGCAACGCACCATCTTTCAATCCGGGTGGTAAACCGTTACCTGAGATTTTTCGTGTTGCCAAATAATCGGAGTAACCGCTGCCAGCGAGGTAACCGCGGACAACGCACTCCACCGGAAACATTTCAAGTGGCTCGCAAACAACCGCGCGACCCGCAACTGACTTAGGCACTTTGGAAGTTGTCGTGTGGTTAAAAACTAAACCTTGGAGTTGTCCAAACCACCACTGCGAAATTGAGGTCAGGATCCGACCCTTGTCGGGGATTTCGGTTTCAAGTATCCAGTCATACGCTGATATTCGATCACTGGTCACCATGAGGAGTCGGTCCTGCGGTGTGCGGAAAATATCTCGAACCTTGCCCGAATAGATGTGTTCGTAATCTTCGGGGAGGTCGTAATTGTGGGACAGCGTTTGGGTCACAGAATTCCGCCTGGTTGATAGCCCGCGGCATCTGGATGGCGCGCGGTGAGGATTTCAACTCGGTCTGCCAAAACCCGAACTTGGTGTTGGGCAGCGCCGGTAAATTCAATTGGTTGGGCAAGGAGTGCATTCAACTGTTCAACAGTGAAGTCTAGGCGTGGATCAGCAGCAAGTTTTTCTAGTAGGTCATTGTTTGCATCAGGGGTTTCGCGCATCGCTAATGCTGTTGCAACCGCGTGTTCCTTGATTACTTCGTGTGCGGTCTCGCGCCCGACGCCTGATTGAACAGCAGCCATCAGGATTTTAGTCGTTGCCAAAAAGGGTAAGAAGCGATCCAGTTCGCGGTCAATCATTGCCGGGAATGCACCGAATGCATCAAGCACTGTGAGAAATGTTTCCATCAGACCATCGATTGCATAGAAAGAATCAGGGAGCGCGACTCGACGAACAACCGAACAGGCCACGTCACCTTCATTCCATTGTTGTCCGGAAAGATCGGCACACATATTCATATAGCCGCGCAGAATCACATGAAAACCATTAATGCGTTCGCAAGATCGAGCATTCATTTTGTGCGGCATTGCAGATGAACCAACCTGACCCGGCAAGAAACCTTCGGATGCAAGTTCTTGCCCAGCCATTAAGCGCACTGTTGTTGCAAAATTTGATGGACCCGAAGCGATCTGAACAAGTAGGGATGTCACCTCAAAATCAAGTGAACGCGGATAAATCTGACCGACACTGGTCAACAGATTGTCAAAACCAAGGTGATGGGCAATTCGACTTTCCAACTGGCTCAGTGCCTGTTCATTTCCGTCGAGCAATGTCAACATGTCTTGAGCCGTTCCCACCGGCCCCTTGATTCCCCGCAGTGGGTAAGCGTCAATTAATTCTTCAAGTCTTTCAACTGCGAAGAGAAGTTCTTCGGCAAAGGTTGCCATGCGCTTACCAAGAGTTGTGATCTGCGCCGCAACATTGTGTGAGCGCCCAGCCATGGCAAGTTCCGAATAAGCAACAGCAAGGCCGCTCAACCTGTCCAGTGCTGCGACGGACTTGTCGCGAACCAAGATCAAACTCAAACGAATCTGCAGTTGCTCAACATTCTCGGTGAGATCCCGCGATGTCATTCCAAGATGGATGTATTCAGCACCCGCTAATTCATTGAACTCTTCAATTCGTGCTTTTACATCGTGCTTGGTGACCCGCTCACGCTCGGCAATTGACTCGAGATTGATCGTGTCGATGACGGCTTCGTATTTTTCTGGGGCTCCAGCCGGGATGGCTACGCCTAATTCAAGCTGGGCGCGCATCACGGCGATCCATAGCTGCCGCTCGAGCCTAATTTTTGACTCCGGAGCCCACAGATCCACCATTGAAGGTGATGCATAGCGTGAGGCGAGAACGTTATCGATTGAATTCACTCGGCTACCCACGGCTGCATTCTTTCATGCGACCGATTCAGGAGTCGGTAGTGCAAGCATTTCGGGCAATATCGCTGCGAAAATGTGAGCCGGCGATCTCAATGTGGGCCACACCGGCATAGGCGCGCTCCCTTGCCTGGTTCAAAGTGAGGGCTTGAGCGGTAACCGACAGCACTCGTCCCCCTGATGTGACCAATTCCCCGCCCAGCAACTCTGTTCCCGCGTGGAAAACGGTAATGAATGGGTCTGCTTCAGCGAGCTCCACCCCTGAAATTGAGGTTCCCAGCAACGGCTTCGCCGGGTAACCCTGGGCGGCGATAACAACATTGACCGCGTACCCCTCGTGCCATACGAGTTTGGCAAAGTCCTTCAGCTGACCTGTCGCTGCTGCGTAAAGAAACTGTCCAAGAGGAGTCACTAACCGAGAAAGCACGACCTGAGTTTCGGGATCACCGAATCGGGCATTGAACTCAATTACCCGAATACCGCGTGCCGTCATGGCCAGTCCGGCGTACAACACCCCAACAAATGGGGTTCCCCGCCTCTTCATTTCGTCAACCATTGGCTGCAGTACCCGCTCGGTGACTTCAGCAACAACGTTCTCGCCCAGCCAAGGAAGTGGTGAGTAGGCGCCCATACCGCCCGTGTTGGGTCCTTCGTCATTGTCGCCGACACGCTTAAAGTCCTGGGCAGGTTGTAAAGCGATCACCGTGGTGCCGTCAGAGATGCCAAAAATTGAGACCTCGGGACCGTCCAAAAATTCCTCGATTACAACCTTTCCCCCCACCGCGAAACAGCTGAGCGCATGCGCGAGCGCCTCACTTCGATCGAGAGTGACAACAACCCCTTTACCAGCTGCCAACCCGTCATCTTTGACAACATGCGGGGAACCAAAAGTGTCGAGGGCGATTTCGGCTTCAGCTAAGTTGGTGCAGACATGAGCTAATGCTGTTGCAACGCCCGCTTCCGCCATCACCTCTTTACAGAAAGCTTTACTACCTTCGATCAATGCTGCTTCACGCGTCGGCCCAAAACAAGGAATGCCTTGAGCATTCAATTCATTGGCGGCGCCGGCCATGAGCGGGACTTCTGGACCAACAACAACCAAGTCGACGTTAAGTTCCTTTGCTAGTTCACCGATTGAATGCGCATCGGTTATATCAATCGGAATGCACTGGACAAGCGCTGCCATCCCCGCATTTCCCGGAGCAGCAACAACGGATTCGACTTCCGGGTCACGCAAAAGAGCACTGGTAATGACATGTTCGCGCGCACCCGATCCAATAATTAGGATCTTCATGAAAACTCAGCCTTGGTAATATGAGTCAATGTCACCAAACGCTTGATCCAGAATTTCCAGACCCTCACGCGCCTGCGCCTCGGTGACGACACATGGTGGGACAACATGCATTCTGTTGAAGTTAACAAATGGCATGAGGCCCCGGGACTTACAAGCGGTCACCAAGTCGGTCATAGCCTGCGATGTTCCACCGTAGGGTGCAAGTGGTTCGCGTGTCTCGCGGTTAGTCACCAAATCAAGTGCCCAGAAAACCCCAAGTCCTCGAACCTCTCCAATGACCGGATGCTTCTCAGCCAATGCACGCAATCCTGGTCCTAAAATGTTTTCACCGATTGATGCTGCATTTTCGATGATTTTCTCTTCCTTCATGGCATCAATTGAGCCCACAATGGAAGCGGCGGCAAGTGGGTGTCCCGAGTAGGTCAGGCCTCCCGGGAAAACTCTTTCATCAAATGTCGCCGCAATTTCCTTGGAAATAATCACACCTCCAACCGGGACATAACCCGAGTTAGAACCCTTTGCAAAAACAATCAAATCGGGTTCGACATCCCAGTTTTGGAAGGCGAACCATTTCCCAGTCCGACCAAATCCGGACATAGTTTCATCCAGGATCATGATGATCCCGTACTTGTCGCACAATGCCCGAACACCTTCAAGGTAACCGGGTGGTGGTACCAGAACACCGGCTGTACCAACCACTGATTCAAGAAGGATCGCACCAACAGTGCCGGGTCCCTCGAATTGGATTACATGTTCAAGGTGAGTCAGTGCCCGCTCGGTTTCTTGCTCAGCAGTAGTGGACCAAAATTCGCTGCGGTAAAAGTATGGGCCAAAGAAGTGCACCTGTTGGGCCGAGTATTCATTGGGCCAACGGCGTGGATCACCGGTTGCCGCAATCGCGGCACCCGTATTGCCATGATAGGAACGGTACGCGGACAAAATCTTGTGCTTGTGGGTGTGCAGTCGCGCCATCCGAATTGCGTTTTCAACAGCGTCAGCTCCACCGTTCGTAAAGAAGACTTTGTCAGCCTTCCCACCGGCAACTTCGACGATACGTTGTGCAGCCTCTCCACGCTTGTCATTGGCGTGCTGGGGTGCAACCGTCGCCAGTTTCCCGGCCTGCTCAACAATCGCGGCAATCACTTTTGGGTGTTGGTGACCAATATTCACGTTGACGAGCTGTGAGGAGAAGTCCAAAAACTTGTTTCCGTCGTAATCCCAGAAATAACTACCCTCGGCTCCCGCGATGCACATTGGCTTAAGTGCCTTTTGCGCACTCCACGAATGAAAGACGTAGGAGCGGTCTAGATCATAAACGCGAGCGCCTTCAGCAGCATCAATATTCGTCATGGTACAACTCTAGATCCAGCTATCGAATGCCGCGACGAAAGCCCCCATTTACCGGAGCCCATTTCCCCCACCGGTTAATCAAGCCCGAAGGGAATCCAACGAAACTAATTGATTTCCTGTGGCATCAAAGTTTGCCGGATCAAGCCATCGCTCAAAGGCCTGTTGCATGGTGGGCCACTCGGTGTCCAAGATGGCGAACCAGGCCGTGTCTCGATTACGGCCCTTGAACACCGTGGCTTGCCGGAAAGTTCCCTCGTAGGTCATGCCGAGGCGCTGTGCTGAGCGCATCGAGGTTGCATTGAGCGCATTGCATTTCCATTCATATCGGCGATAGCCGAGGTCAAAAGCATTTCGCATCATGAGAAACATCGCCTCGGTTGCGATTCGTGATCTTTGTAAAAGAGGTGAATAAGTAATCCAACCGACCTCAATACTGCGAGCACCTGGATCAATCCGCAGGTAGCTGGCCACCCCCAAAACCTTCCCACTGCTCTGGTCCATGATCGCATAGAAGTATGGGTCCTTTTCACCCTGCTTTGATTCAACCCATGCTCCGAATTCACTTTCGGCGTGGAAAGGGCCATGGGGCATATAGGTCCACAGATGATCTGCACCAGCAAATGCAGTGAATAGATCCGCTGCGTGCTTGTCGACATCAAGTGGTTCGAGTCGTGCATAAGTCCCGATTAATGCGCCACGCGGAACGAGAGGTGTTTGATCATTACTTACGGGAACACCAATGCGATTGCCGTCTGCATCAATCTCAAATGGCGGTTCGTACTCCGCAACGAGCTTCTCGCTCATGAGACGATGAGGTCATTAATTGCAATGGTTGCGTTGCGATCTGGACCGACACCGATTGCACTGATTCGAGTTCCTGATTTTGCTTCAAGGAAATCGACGTAATCGCGTGCATTCTTTGGTAGGTCAGCGAGCGTTTTTGCGCCGGAGATATCCTCTCTCCAACCTGGCAGCATTTCATAGATCGGCTTGGCGTGGTGGAACTCCGTTTGTGTCATCGGGATTTCTTCACTTCGCTCACCATAAATATCGTAAGCGACACAGACCGGTATCTGATCCCAGCCTGTGAGGACATCGAGTTTGGTCAAGAAAGTGTCCGTCAGTCCATTAATACGTGTTGCATAGCGAGCAATCGGAACATCGAACCAACCGCAACGACGTGGACGGCCCGTTGTAACTCCACGCTCTCCACCAATTGTGCGCAACTTCTCGCCGTCTTCATCAAAAAGTTCGGTGGGGAAAGGGCCCGAGCCGACGCGGGTTGTGTACGCCTTGAGAATTCCGACTACCCGATCAATGCGGGTTGGTCCGATACCACTTCCCGTGCAAGCCCCACCGGCGGTGGGATTACTCGAAGTCACAAATGGATACGTGCCGTGGTCAACATCAAGGAGGGTTCCCTGTCCCCCTTCAAGGAGAACCACCTTGCCTTCGTCGAGAGCCTCGTTAAGTATGAGTGAAGTGTCGCGAACCATTGGCCGAAGAATCTCAGCGAATTGCAACAAGTCCGTAACAACTGAGTCAATATCAATTTCGCGTCGATTGAACACTTTGACCAGAACCTGGTTCTTACTTGTCAGCGCACTCTCGATTTTTTGTCGCAAAATTGATTCGTCGAATAAATCCTGGACACGAATACCAACGCGTCCGATCTTGTCACTGTAAGTAGGGCCAATTCCTCGGCCGGTGGTTCCGATTTGAGCTTTGCCCAGGAATCGCTCGGTGACTTTGTCCAAGGTCACGTGATAACTGGTGATCAAATGTGCATTCGCGCTAATGAGCAATTTTGACGTGTTAATCCCTCGGTCATTGAGGCTGGCAATCTCAGCTAATAAAACTGCGGGGTCAATCACAACACCGTTGGCGATTACTGGAATTACATCGGGGGTCAAGATTCCGCTAGGAAGCAGGTGAAGTGCAAATTTTCGATCGCCGATAACCACCGTATGGCCAGCGTTATTGCCGCCTTGGTATCGAACCACGTAATCAACGCGATCACCTAAGAGATCTGTTGCCTTACCTTTGCCTTCATCCCCCCATTGGGAGCCAAGCAGAACTATTGCGGGCACCGAGAAAGGCTACCGGAGAAGATATCAACCCATGTGAGTGACTGTTGTTTGCGCGGGTTGTGCAGCAAGAATTCTTCGGTAACCTGTGACTTCACGTGAAAAGTGAGGATTTCCTTGAAAAGCTTGAACACCCACATGGACCATGAAAAACTGCTCGCCGACCATTTCACCGGCTTGTATTCCGGTGAAGGTCGAAGCTCTATCGCGGGTGGACAAAGTGCGGCTGACCGAGCACTGACTAATTTGAATATTGCCGGGTACGCGCGGGATCGGTCTGAAGTCTTGCCGGTCACCGCACGCGGCGCAACGGTGCTCTCACCGTATATTCGGCACAACTTCCTGACCCTGGAGAAGGTGTGGAACCGGGTAGCAAAGGCACCCTTTGCAGATCGAGAGAAATACCGAGACGAACTTTTGTGGCAAGAATATTCACGACACCTTTATGCGCGGCTGGGTACGCGTCTATTTCACAACCTTCGATTCGAGCAGGTACGAGATGCACCCGGCGATGGTTGGCCTCAAGCTGAAATAAACATGGCCTGTATTGAATTCGCGGTTGATGAATTAGGTCGTGATGGTTGGTTGGTGAACCAAACCCGTATGTGGCTGGCATCGCAGTGGACTGTTCGCAATCAAGTTGGCTGGCTACACGGTCAGGAGCGCATGTATCGTGATTTGATTGACGGTTCGCGTGCCGCAAATCTGACCGGCTGGCAATGGGTTGTTGGCTCGGGCAATGGCAGACCTTACGGGCTTTCACAGTGGCAGGTGCAGAAACGAGCACCGCAGTTGTGTGGTGGGTGCGCCCTGAAAAGCAACTGTCCCATTGCGCAGTTCCCTGATGAACGTTCACTCGACGAAGCACCGACTGAACCGTTACTCGCCGCTGACCCTGATCCTGTCGGCACCGCCGGACCTTCGGTTGCAGTAAAAAACAGCAACCCGGAATTTGTGCTACTCACTATTGAATCGATGGGTGATCAAGATCCAGCCTTAATGGCTAATCCAACACTTCCCGTTGCCTTTGTCTTTAATGAAGCAGCTCTAGCGAAATTACAACTTTCATCAAAACGCATGTACTTTTACCTCGAGACGCTTCAGGACTTAGCGCAACGAAAAGACGTCCACCTATTTCTGGGTGACCCGTATGAGTTCGCCCACGTGAATCGTGTTGCTGTGACCTTTGCACCGGTTCCCAGCTTTAAGAAGTTCACAAATTTAGCTGAGATTCACCCATACCCGTGGTTAAAAAGACCACATGGACAATCTGTGAAGTCATTTTCTGCTTGGCGGGGCAAACTACGCTAGGTCAGCGAGTGCCCGTCCGAGATTACGTCCACTCAACCAGCCGGCCTCAACTCGAGGTCGGTCACTGAATTCATCACCTGCACGTGAAACATCGCCGAGAATAAAGTTGGGCTCACCGGATGTGGTCCCTTCAAGGGGCTTGGCAAAAGTCCACCGGTGGGCATGTGTCCAGACTGGGTCGGCATCAAAGCCCATAATTCGCTTTGCCGCCGCGATCGCAACGGGTATTACCTCCATTGGATTAACCAGGTGACCCGCGGAAAGTACCGGGCTCATATGCACAACGAGTGCCGGTGCATGATCTCCACGTCTGGCACCGTCATTAGCGATCCAGGTAACTTGTGCGTCTTGATTCACGAAGATTCCGTCGAAGGCCGCCCAATACACCTGATCGAATAAAAGTGAAACAGAAATCACCGGCTCCCAGACCGCAGTGCTCAGGTCACTCGCCTTTGGAAAAACTCGAGCTGCTTGCGGCGTTGGCATGCACAGTGCCAGTCGTTCATTCGTTGGCAACTCGGTTATTTCGCCCTCTTCGATGACCAGATCGCGTGCTAAATACTCAACGACACTGCGAATTCCTGACTCGGCTCGATAGCGCATTGGGCCCATCTTGACTCCCGCAATACCTTCGGAATCGGCGAAGTGAAAGGTGTCCGTCCAGGGCCGCACAATTCCGTCACGTTCCAATTCAGAAACAACCGATGCGAATTCAGGGTCACTTACCGTGAAATAGGAAGCTCCCGTATCAAAAACCCTGCCATCAAATTGCGTTCCAGAATCACGGACGGGATGGGAAGCCATCCGGCCACCAATTCGGTAACCCTTATTCACGATTCGAAAGGGAACACCCGCATCGCGCAAAGCGATAGCGCAGGACACCCCCGAAATTCCTGCGCCAGCAATGAGAACAGGCTTAGCCAAGTGTTGGATCACATTCAATTATGAAGTCAGCGATGCGAACTTGTTCATCACTTTCATTGATTTCACCTGCTGCGCGACCGAGATTCTGCAAGCAACGAAGGAAACCTTGATTGGGTTCGTGGCTCCAAGGAACGGGACCATAGCCCTTCCAACCATTTTTGCGAAGTGAGTCAAGCCCTCGGTGGTAACCGACGCGCGCAAACGCGTAAGAACCTATGACGTCACCTTGATCCCATGCCTGATCACTGAGCATCGCCCAGGCGAGTGAACTGGTTGGGTACTGTGCTACAACTGTTCGTGGATCGCCTCCGGCTGCTAACGCAGCTTGCGCGAGGTCTCCGGTGGGCAAGAGCGTTGGGTTTGGACCACCCAGCAAATTATTTGAATTCATATTTATTTCATCCTGTTTCCAGCAGATCGTAGGTCTTCGCAAGCGAGCTTGACGCGGTCGGCCATTCCGGCTTCAGCGGCTTTGCCATAAGCACGCGGGTCATACATTTTTTTACTTCCTACGTCGCCGTCAATTTTGAGGACACCGTCGTAGTTGACAAACATGTGATTAGCAATTGGGCGCGTGAATGCGTATTGAGTGTCAGTGTCGATATTCATTTTCACAACACCGTAGTCGAGTGATTCACGGATCTCACTGAGCAGCGAACCTGACCCACCGTGGAAGACCAAGTCAAATGGCTTGTCAACCCCGTATTCCTTGCCAACAGCGTCTTGGATGTCTTTGAGAATTGAGGGAGTCAAAACCACATTTCCCGGTTTGTAAACGCCATGGACATTGCCGAATGTTGCTGCGACCATGTAGCGACCGCGTTCACCTAAACCAAGCCTCTTTGCTGTTTCGAGTCCGTCTTCGATTGTTGAAAAAAGCTTTGCGTCATGGGTGGCTTCAATGCCATCCTCTTCACCGCCAACGACACCGATCTCGATTTCCAAAACAATATTTGCTTTAACGCAAGCGTCAAGTAACCGCTCAGAGATTTCCATGTTTTCCGCAAGAGGTACGGCGGAGCCATCCCACATGTGTGATTGGAAAAGAGGTGCACGACCTTTTGCGACACGCTCCTGTGAAATAACAAGGAGTGGTTCCATGAAATTGGGGAGCATGTCTTTGGGACAATGATCGGTGTGAAGCGCAATATTGACGTCGTACTTGTCCGCAACAATGGATGCAAACTCGGCAAGTGCGACCGCACCCGTAACCATGTCTTTCACACCCTGACCTGTAGCGAATTCAGCACCGCCCCATGACACTTGAACTATCCCGTCACTCTCTGCTTCAGCGAATCCGCGAATCGCGGCGACAATTGTTTGGGAGGAAGAGGTATTGATCGCTGGATAGGCAAATTTTCCAGCCTTCGCACGATCAAGCATTTCGCGGTAAACCTCTGGGGATGCAATAGGCATGTGAGCTCCAAAATATTTGCCCGCTCGGTCACGGGAACCATTTTCAATCCTATTGTTCCACGCTCCCCTTTCGGGGA
>Ga0247839_1005674_pt1 | contig 14958 bp, 13 predicted proteins | sample LaCruzMarch2015__6_FD_192405 | JGI IMG/M metagenome (GOLD analysis project Ga0247839, IMG submission 192405) | Freshwater microbial communities from meromictic Lake La Cruz, Castile-La Mancha, Spain - LaCruzMarch2015_16m | ecosystem: Environmental > Aquatic > Freshwater > Lake | place: Spain... | reverse complement strand
GCCCGTGGTCTTCGGGTTCGGGTGCGGACATGCTCATACTTTTTCCTCCCGCCAGATCATTCGCTCACTGTAGTTCGCCGCGGCAAAGATGGTACAGACCAGGACGGCGGCAAAAAAGAGGGCTCCGGGTTCCGCGGTCACATTGGCCAAAGAACCGAGTTGGCCGACGGCGACAAGCACGGAAAGTAAAAAAATATCGACCATCGACCAAGTTCCGACCGTTTCGACCACGCCGAACAACTTGCTGCGTTCGCGTCGCAAAGTGGATTTTCCGTCCATCCAGAGCAACCAGCCGAGGGCAGCGAGCTTGAGGAAGGGAACACACATACTGGCCAGAAAAACAATCACCGCGGCCGGCCAGAGCCCCACGTGGAAAAGTTCCAGCACCCCGCCCCAAACAGTCAACGCCGCCTTGGCTCCGGGCACGGTCATGGTCATGACCGGCAGAATATTGGCAAAGGGATAAAGAATGACTCCACTGACGACCAGAGCCAGCGCCCGCTGGCGCTTGACGTGCGGGTCGAAACGCGGGCGCAGCCGCGCATCCGACTCCTGTCCGGCATTTTCCCGGATCTGTTCGAGAATCAGACAACAGATCGAAAGCAGAACAACGAAGACCGCGCCGCGTTGCCAGGTGACTGTCCCGAGCAAATCCAATCGTACCACCGCCACCATGCAAGCGACGAAAAAAACCGGCACCAAGTTCCACGGGGCCAACAGTTCCATCGCGCGATAAGCCTGGAAGTCCCACGGCCAGGAACGCCCCAACAGACGCGCGGTCAGGACGTACGAACCAAAGAGCAAATAAAGCGCCGGGGCAAGAATCGCGCTGAAAAACACCAACGCGGCCAGGGGGGCGTAGTCTTGGGCAAGCAAACCCCGGACGCCGGTAAAAATAGAGCTCGACTGCTTGGCCCCCATCACGTCGAAGGTCATGATGGGAAATATATTGGCCAAAACGAACAGGACGATGCCCGTCAACGCGACGGCAAGGGCGTGCTGACGCGCAGCTTCGATGTGCGGCGCGGCAAGCAAAGCACCGCAACGGGAACAGCAAAGTTTTTCCCCGCGCGCAAGTTTCCGGCGGCGGTACGTCGCGTCGCAGGCGTGACAATTTTCCCACTGGTCAGGAAGGGAAAACGCAATGGCTGGAGCGCTGGCGGAGGTCACGGGCGTGTGCGGAACAGAATCCCCAAACAGGCCACAAGACACAAGGCTGGCCCGGTCAGCTCACGGTGATCGCGCGGTCCGCAATTCCCCCGCCATCACCCGTTACCCGGCTGTGAATGCGCAGGATCGGATCTCCTGCCGATACTTTCTCCCCTTGCTTGCGCAGACATTCAACGCCGACCGCAAAATCGATTTTGTCGTCCGTTTTCCCGCGCCCCGCGCCCAATTCGGTGCTCAAACGTCCGATTTCCAAGGCGTCGAGCCTGGTCAAGGTTCCGTCAAACGGCGCCGCCACCTCAATGATGGTCGGAGCGCGGTGAATTTCGCCCATTTTTGACAAGGCCGAGGCATCGCCACCTTGTGCTTCCACCATGGCGATAAACTTCCCCCACGCGCTTCCGTCCTGCAACCGGGCACGGAGGTGCTCTTTCCCCGCCGGGACCAAACTTTCCGCCAGCTCCAAGGTCAATTCGACCAAATCCCGCGGCCCGCCCCCTTGCAAGACCTCCACACACTCCGCCACCTCGAGCGCATTGCCGACCATCCGCCCCAGCGGTTCGTCCATCGGGTTGAGCAAGGCGCACGTCTCCACCCCGGCGCCGCGCCCCGCCGCCACCATGGCATCGGCCAACCTTTGCGCGTCCTCACGGTCCGGCATGAAGGCGCCGCGGCCGAATTTGACGTCGAGGACCAATCGGTCGAGTGACTCGGCCAATTTTTTCGACATGATACTCGCGACGATCAGCGGCAGCGAAGCCACGGTCCCGGTAACATCCCGCAAGGCATAGAGCTTTTTGTCGGCCGGGCAAAAGTTTGCCGTCTGGCCCGCGATAAAGCAGCCCACGCGCTCCAACTGGGCCAACATCTCGGGCCAGGAAAGGTTCACCCGGAATCCGGGAATACTTTCCAGTTTGTCGAGCGTTCCCCCGGTAAAGCCGAGCCCGCGGCCGGAGACCATCGGCACCCACACGCCCTCGCAAGCGAGCAGAGGGGCAAGAATCAGCGAAACCTTGTCACCCACGCCACCGGTGGAATGCTTGTCGACTTTCGGCGGGGTCCCCGCGGGCCACTTGAATACCTCGCCAGAATCGCGCATTCCCATGGTGAGCGCCGTGGTTTCGTCATCATTCATTCCCCGGAAAAAAACCGCCATGGCCCAAGCCGCCATCTGGTAGTCAGGGACGTCGCCGCGCACGTAGCCCGCGACCAGCGCGGAAATTTCGCCTGCGGAAAGATTGCCGCCGTCGCGCTTCTTTTCGATGAGAGTCGGAATGTGCATTGCCCCGGACAAGGGGTCACCACCCGATCGGATGCCACGCCGTCTTGAACTCGATCGTGTCGAGCATCCACTGCGGCCGGTCGGCCAACCGCCAATCGCCGGCCGGCACCGCGTGGCGGGCGTAGCGTTTCATATTGGTCGCCGTGCCTTCATGGAGCGTCTTGTCCAGCGCGGAGTCCTCGCAACCATTGACGATCGCGTTGACATCCATGTGCGTGGCTGCGGTCGGGGCAAGATCCGCCCTCAAGCCGGATAAAATATTGACCACCCCGGCCGGCAGATCGCTGGTGGCCAGAATCTCGCAAAAGGTCAGAGCCGGCAACGGCGCGGTCTCCGAGGGAAGGACGATGCAGGAGTTGCCGGTGACAATCGTCGCCGCCACAAGGTGAACGAGCGGGACAAAGGAGGGCGTGTCCGGACAAACAACGACCACCACGCCGGTTGCTTCGGGATAAGTAAAATTGAAATGCGGGGAGGAGACGGGATTGACCGAACCGAAAACGGCCGTGAACTTGTCCGACCATCCGGCGTAATGAACCAGAAGTTCCACCGCATCGGCCACCTCCCGCCGGGCTGCGGTCGCGTTCACTCCCGTGCTGCGCATGATCTCGAGCTCCATTTCCCCTGCCCGCATCTCGAGCATCTCGGCCGTACGGTAAAGGATCTGCCCCTTCAAGTAGGCCGTCATCCCGCTCCATTTTCCGAAAGCCTTGCGCGCCGCCACAACGGCATACCGGAAGTCTTTCCGGGATGCCCGGCATACCTGGGCCAGCGTTGTCTTGCCGTCGGCCGCGACAGCCGGGAGCACCTTCCCGCTCTCCGAGCGGATAAAAGAACCTCCGACATACATTTTGCAGGTTTTCAAGACTTGCAAACGGCCGTTTCTTGCGGCGGAGGGGGTCTTTGCCATAGCGTGGGCAAATTACGGGATGAAACTGGAGAAGGACGAGACAATATTCGTAGCCGGACATCGCGGCATGGTCGGCAGCGCCATCCAGCAACGCCTGCTCAAGAGTGGCTTCACCAATGTTATCGGCCGCTCCCGGTCCGAGCTCGACCTCCTCGATCGGGGTGCCGTGCGCGAGTTCTTCCAAAAAGAGCGCCCTGCCGTGGTCGTGGACGCGGCCGCGAAGGTCGGCGGCATTCTCGCCAACAACGAACAGCCGGTGGAATTTCTCCTGCAAAACCTGACCATCCAAAACAATCTCATCGAGGCCACCGCCGACTTCGGTGCAGGCAAACTGCTTTTTTTGGGAAGTTCCTGCATCTACCCGAAAATGGCGCCGCAACCCATTGCCGAGGATTCTTTGCTGACCGGACCACTCGAGCCGACCAACGACGCTTACGCCTTGGCGAAAATCGCCGGGATCAAACTCTGCCAATCCTACGCCCGCCAATACGGGAAAAACTTCATCAGCGCCATGCCGACCAACCTCTACGGTCCGCACGACAACTACGACCTCCACAACTCCCACGTCCTTCCCGCCCTCATCCGCAAGGTCCACGAAGCGAAGCTAAGCGGAGCCAAGTCCATCCCCGTGTGGGGCAGCGGCACCCCGCGCCGCGAATTTCTGCACACCGACGACCTGGCCGATGCCTGCCTTTTCCTCCTCGAGAACTACGACCAGCCGGATTTGATCAACGTCGGTTGCGGCGAGGATGTCACCATTCGGGAACTCGCCGAGACGGTTTGCGACGTTCTCGGCTTTGAGGGGTCGCTGGAGTTCGACGCAAGCAAGCCCGACGGTACCCCCCGCAAACTCCTCGACATCTCCAAAATCAAATCCCTCGGCTGGAGCCCGAAAATCCCGCTCCGCCAAGGCATCGCCGACGCCTACCGCTGGTTCGTGGAAAATCTGTTCACCGCCCGCCGTTAAGCGGAGACAGCAACCAGACAGCCTGCCCCGAGTGGCCCGGCACCCTGAACGACCTACGCGCGGCCAAAGTGGCCAGCTATTCGTGACCCGCTCATCATAAAACGGCACAACAATGCGACCATTGGCAAATTATCGTATTGTCAGCCCGCCGTGGCATCCCACAACAGATCAATGCTGCGGAGCAAGGCACTGGCGCGTTTTGTGGCGCTGAGCAAAACGCGTCGGCCTTTCGATTTCTTTTTGACCATACCCACCTCGTGCAGACGTCGAACATGCTCACAGGCCGTGGACAAAGTGACTTTGCAGCGGTGGGCGATGTCCTCGAGGCAGAGGTCGGGCTCTTGCCTCAGCAAACGAATGATCTCGATGCGGCGGTGGTTGCCCAAGGCAGCCGTCATTCGCGCTCTTCCCCGGTCCTGATTGGCCATACAATTTCTGATAGCACAATTCGACGATTTGCCAATTGTAGAATTGTATTCGGCAGCGCAAATGGGGAGGGAGCACCTTGGGTGGGAGTCGGATTTTTGCTTCATGGCAGATGTTGCCTTGATGTCACGGCACGGCGATAATGATGAAAGAGCGTTGTGATCCGACGCACCCAGCAAACCATGCCCCACTCGCCCGAACCGTCCGGCTTCCGCAGCCACTGGCAGCCTTACGCCGAGTTGCTGTCCTACATCAAACCCTACAAAAGCCGCTTCTTTCTTGGCGTCGGGATGGGCGTCCTCTTCGCTCTGGTCAACGGTTCGATTCCCTTGATCGTCAAGCTGGTCGGCGATCGTATTTTCCCCGGAGGTGCGGACCAGCAAAAGATTGCCGAAGCTGCCATATCGAGCACGGGCCCCGGACTCGAGGCAGTCTTGTGGGTCTGCCTGCTCGTGCCGCTCGTCATGATTTTGCGCGGCTTCTTCTCCTACCTCAACGCCTACGAAATGTCGTGGGTCAGCCTTCGCGTGCTCAACGATATCCGCAGCAAACTCTTCGCCAGCATCGTCAACCAAAGCCAGGGCTTCTTTGACAAAGCCCAGACCGGCCGGCTCATGTCGCGCATCCTCAGCGATACCGGTGTGGCCCAAAGCACCCTCTCGCAGATCAGCGTCAACCTCTTCAAACAACCCATTGCCTTGATTGCCGGCATTACGGCGATCATGTGGATCGACTGGAAATTCAGCCTCGTGGCCCTCGTCCTCTTCCCGATCTGCATTGTGCCGGTGGCCATGTATGGCCGCAAAGTGCGCAAAGCGGGACGGGCCGAGCAGGAGCTGGCCGGCGAAATGAACGTTATCTTGCAGGAGTCCTTCTCCGGTATCCGCGTGATCAAATCGTTCGGTCGCGAGAAGTTCATGATGCAGCTCTTCGACAATGCGGTCATGAACCAGTTCCGCAATTCGATGCGCGTGCTCAAAAACACGGAAATCACCACCCCGCTGGTCGAGGTCGTTGCCGCCTTCGGCGTCGGCCTGGCTCTCTTCTACGTCTTTGCCGCCGGACTCACCGCTGCCAAATTCCTCGCCCTCATGGCCGGCATCTTCCTGCTTTACGAGCCGGTAAAATCCCTCAGCCGCATTCACCTCATGCTCCAGCGCTGCCTCGCCGCCACGACGAATATTTTCGAACTGATGCGCGAACCGCGCGATATCAAAGACGCGCCGGACGCCACCACGATCACCTCCTGCCGCGGCGAAATCGCTTTCGACCGCGTCGGTTTTTCCTACGGGCCCGAAATCACCGCTCTGGAGGACGTCTCCTTGCGCATCGCACCCGGCCAACGTGTCGCTCTCGTGGGAGCCAGCGGCGCCGGAAAGAGCACCATGCTCTCCCTCATCCTCCGGTTTTACGACCCGCAGAATGGGGCCATTCTTCTCGACGGGCTGGACCTGCGCAGCATCACCCTCGACTCCCTGCGCGAGCACGTCGGCATTGTCACCCAAGACACCTTCCTCTTTCACGATACCATCCTGAACAATATCCGTTTCGGCCGTCCCGAAGCTTCGCAGGAAGAAGTCGAAGAAGCCGCCCGGCAGGCCTACGCGCACGATTTCATCCTCGCCCAACCGCAAGGCTACGAATCCATCGTCGGCGACAAAGGCTGCAAACTTTCCGGCGGACAACAACAACGCCTCGCCATCGCCCGCGCCCTCTTGAAAAACGCCCCCGTGCTCCTCCTTGATGAAGCCACCTCCGCGCTCGATTCCGAGAGCGAGCGCATGATCCAGTCCGCCCTGGAGAAACTTTCCGCCGGCAAGACCGTCGTCGCCATCGCCCACCGCCTGTCGACAGTCCTCTCCTCCGACATGATCGTCGTGATGAGCCAAGGCCGTATCACCGACACCGGCACCCACGCCGAACTCCTCGAGAAGTCGCCCAGCTATCGCAATCTCTACGAAATGCAATTCAATCATGAACCCCCCACTCCCGGTTGGTAGAATTACGGACCCACAATTCGACGTTTTGCCAAAAGTCGAATTGTTGCCGGTATGCGCGGAGGGCTGACTCCGGCTGGAGCGAGTAATTCGTATGCTTAGGATCCTCTGCATCGTCCGTCCGTTCGGGCCGCTTGGCGGGATGGAGCGCTACGTGTTCGAGACGGCACGTGAGTTGGTCCGGCGCGGCCATGAAGTCGCTGCCCTGTGCCGATCCGCCGATGAGGCCTCTGTGGCCACGAGCGGCGTGGAAGTCATCAAACTGAATCCCAAGCCGGCCAAACGAGGTTGGCATGACCGTTATGTCTTCCGTGATGCGGTGACCGAATTTTTCCGCGATCCGGCCAACCGCAGGCGTTTCGACATTGTTCACTCGCACGAGAACACCATCGAACAGGACGTCACCACCGAGCACGGCCCATGCACGGCGTATGGACTTCGGCTCAAACCGTGGAAACGCTTGGACTTCAGTGCGCGAAAAAATCTCGCCATCGAAAAGCAGAAGTTTCACGGCCCCAATCTGAAGGCGCTCGTCTCCTGCGCGCAACGCGTGCAGGACATCGCCCTTCGTGAATATCCCCACCTCGCGCAGAAAATCACCAGGGTCATTACGCCGGCTTACACATACCTTCAGCCCGCCACCAAAGATCCGGCGCGCCAAGCCCGCGTGCTCGGTTTCATGGGCCGCGACTGGAAACGAAAGGGGCTGCCCAAAGCGCTGGAAATTTTTAGCGCCCTTCGCCGCGAGGATCCGTCTTGGACCATGTTAGTTGCCGGCTGTCCGGCCGATTCATTGCCGGCCAATTTGGTCCGCGCTCTGCCTGAGGGCGCCGAGATTCTCGGGCGCACCGATCCGCAGGAATTTTTCGGCCGCATCGATGTTCTTGTTCACCCCGCGACCGACGAACCCTTCGGCATGGTCATGTCCGAAGCCCTCACCTGCGGAGTCCCGGTGGTTTTTTCCGACCAATGCGGTGCCGCCGACCACCTTCGCTCTGATGGTCTTCGTATTTTGCCCGTCGGTGCGCCCGTAGCCGACTGGGCCCGCGCCTGCGCCGAAGTGGCCGGCCAAACATTCACACCCATCGCTTCTTGCACTTGGTCGGACGTTGCCGCGGAGCACGAGGAGCTTTATGCGAGGCTAGTTTAGTAGTAAGGGACCAAGGCCCTCTGGTCCACTACACCCCATGTCCGAAAAGCACATTGTTTACATCGTTCACGGACCGCGACGCTACTACGACGAAGCGACTTTTTCGCTTTTGACGCTTTTGCATTTGCTGAAGCTTGCAAAAAGCAACGAATACAAGATTTGGGTTTGGACACCGCATCCAGAGAACTTGCCGCAACACGATTTTATTTCATACCAGAGAATCAACGAAGCACTTTTGTTTCAGATGCGCGGGCCTCTTGATCTTGTTCACCGCGTCAAGCTTGAGGTTCTTATCAAGGCAGCTGACAAGATCGACGGAGATTTTGTCTACGTTGACGGAGATACCAGATGGTTGGATCTTCCCGATTCGGAGTTTTCAGCACTCTTTGAATCCCCCGAGGAGCCAAACGCTGTGCTGTTCATGAATGGAGTAGATGGAATTTTATCGGAAACTTTCAAGGCCGGCTACTACCGCTACCTCATGGATAACCAGGCGACGCTTTCATCGTCCTTCGGCATCGGTGCTCCTCCGTGGGAAGTTTGGAACGCGGGCGTTTTGGGAATGAAGCGGTCTTGCGCGGCAGCTTTTCTTGAACAATCGATTACTCTCTGCGACGCACTGATTCCCTGGCTGAAGCCGAGGATTTACGTCGAACAGCTAGCGCTCAACCTTGTTGCAGCTCGGAGATTCAGCATCCGCGCCTTCCAAAGCCCTATCGATCATTACTGGGACTGCTCCTTTGAGGCTTCTATCTATGTGCAAAAATTTCTGGTCCGAATAGGCAAAGTCACAAATCTTTCTCAGCAGGCGGAGGCTGCCTACACCCTGTCATGGGATCGCAAGCTATTCCGCGCCATGCAAAAGCAACCCAGATATCGCTTGCTACGCTGGTGGCATCGATTGAGAAGCTCCGCAAACAAAAGGGCCCTCGATATGAGGGCCCGTAGACTAAGAGAAAATGCCGACTAATAGATTAGCAGGGCTTCAGGACGCTTTAGTGGTCGAAGCCCAGCCGGACATTCCTTGGGCCGCAAGAACCGCGATAAGAAATCCGTAAAAGCTTGCGCTGAATTTGAGGTTGAATACCTCCAAGGTGATACCAAAAACCATGTAGGCAACAACGACGGCTATTCCCATTAAGTTTGCCAGCCGGGGAAAACCCGTAGATTCTTTCAAGCCCTGCCAAAATACAGCCAGCGGCAAAAGGTAAAGTCCCAAGACGCTGAGAATACCAAGAACTCCGGAACGTAGTGCGTTCGCCAAAAGTTCATTGTGGGGACCGTTGCGTATTGTATCGATGGCAAAATCGTTCGCCACGGCGCGAACGGCCGGGAGGTCAAGAGAGTCCTTGAATTGCGCATAATCGCCGTAGCCCTCGAGGGGCCGGTGCTTGAACAACTCTATCGCTGCGCGCCATATACCGAGGCGCGCGCCACCGGAAGTGTCTGTGTTGTTACCACTAACCCAGTCATCGAGTTCGGAATAGATGGAGACTACGCGCTGATGCACGGGCGGGTAGCTCACGACAACAGCTCCGAGGAAAGCCAGCATGGCGCTGGATGTCACAACCATCTTGCGCCACTGGGAGCGCATGGCATAAAGCCACACAAGACCCAGAAAAGGCAGGGCCATCCACCCGGTTCGGGTTTGAGAGCCGACAGAGAGATAAGCCGATACCCCCACGGAACTGGCCAGCAAAACCTTCAAAGGCCAAGATTTCGGAGGGTGGAGTTGCAGCATCATAAAGGAGAGAAAGCCGAGCAAAACGATTTGTATTCCGAATGTGTTTGTGTCGGCAATCGATGTGGCAAAGCGGTTAGCCCACAATTTCGTGGGTTCAGGGTCGATCCAGACGAAGACCAGGGCGAACCAAATCGAGAGCGGACAAACCACGCGAAAAGCCCGGATAAAATCGATCTTTTGGCCGCGCAGCCAGAGGAATGCCACAGCCGCAAGTAGAAAACGCGCGGGGCCATCGAGATACTTCCAGACCCAGTCGCCCCGCAGAAGTTGCGAGATGACAACTGCCAAGATAGGAAGGGCGAATGCCAAGACAACTACGGCGCTGCGCCAATCAGGAAACAACTCGCGCCGATTTTTGATCGTCAAGACAAGACCGATAAGCGAAACAACACCAAGAAAGGCCAACCAACCATTGGTCCAATTCTTCACCGTGAGGTGAAAAAGCGGCAACAAGGTTACGGCTACGGCTGTTGACAACTGTAGAAAAAAAAGATCCGTGGTTGCGCCTGGGATGATTCTCTTTGTGTAGCCGGCTAACCATGGTTGGGCTGCCAGGACTCGGTTAAGCTGATGTAACATGGATTGCATGCGCTAAATGGACCTAGGAAACAATGTTAGCCGACTTACTCGGTGTTGGCGAGGACTCGAGCAATTAGCTCAAGCAAGTCATCAGTATTAGTTTCCCAATTGAAGTGTTTGCGTACATAGGATCCGCCCGCAGCCGAGAGTCTCAGGCGGAGATTTTGATCCACCATGAGTTGCGCTGTCGCCTTAGCTATCTCCATAGCTGATTCGGGCGGAACCAATAGGGCAGTCTGCTCGTGAATTGCGTAATCCTTGTGCCCGCCAATTTCAGTGCAGACCACAGCACAACCACAACACATGGCTTCTATCGACGGCAGGCCCCACCCTTCAGACACGCTTGGTGTTATAAATATTGCGTGGTTATTAAACAAGGCAGCTAGGTCTTTCGGTTTTTTGTGGTATTTTATCCAGCGAGGCAGATTAATGGGATCAACAACACCAAAGAGGGTTACTTCTAAATCGGTAAATTGTTTTTTAAGTATTTCTAATGCTTCTAACCCATACACCGTGCCTTTCCTCGGCTCCGTCGAATAAAGCATAATGATACTATGCGGAGCTCTTTTTACGGGACTAACGGTGTCGCGAAAAACGGCAGGATCAATAGCATTAGGAAGATAACTGGGCTTTTCACCAGACTTTCTTGCTACTAACTCTTGTAAATGACGGGAAACACAAATGTGCTTGAGCGGCAAGCTATATGATTGCTCCACTAGAGCTTCATTCCCACCCCAAATTTCGTAATCCTGAATAAGATTCAACTTTATTCCTTTTGCTACGGGCCAACTAGCCAGCATATAAGCCATTTCCCACCAAGTGCAGATAGAAACATCGGCATCTGGCACATACTGCGCCTCGGCAGACGGTATAATTTGCGAAACAACGTCCTTGCGGAGCGCAAACCATTTGGGACGAGAAACTCCCCTTAAAGCAAAGAGGAGTTGTTTCAACCAAATTGGCGTGGAGGTTTTTTTGTATGGTCGCGCAATCGGGTGCAGCAAAGTTACGTAATGGCCTCGTGCCGCAAGACGGTTGGCATACTCATACATGACCTTCGGCCCACCAGCCGGCTTGGTCGCAGGAAATGGGAGCAAAAAGTTAAATCGAAATGGCTTCAAGTAGCTGGAACCGTAGCAAGCATTTTTTTGTAACGATCACGCTCACGTAAAAGGGGAGTGGGAAAGCTTTCATCGACTGGAATAACTCGGAATTTGGCACCAAGATCCAGAACATCCTCACCGAGCTGGATGCGTTTCACGATACTCTTAGGATTCTTAAATTTATCGTTGTTGAATTCTTGATGGGCGAAACTCTCGAGTTTCTTGATTATTCCTTCAACTCCCGACATCCACGAAAAATGCCACCCGCCGTGGGGAATTTTTTGCGTAGAAAAAAGATCAAGCCACTTTCGGGCAATGGCCCGCCATGGTCCTTTAGGTTTGAAGATACGCACATCGTGAACCGACCCGAAATAACCCCACAAATGTTTAATAGTGGTTATTTTAGTTCCTATCCACGGAACCGGTCTGCCCGACTGTTGAACGCTGCAATTGTTCAAAAAATAAGCAAAAGAAACCATCTCGAAAGCACCTCGGCGAAAAATCTCCGGGTTGTAGTTTCTTATGGATTCGGGTCTGGGTATCTCGTCAACATCACTTACCATCAACCAGTCACTTTCATTTGCATCCTCAAGACCTCGGGCGATACCGTTACGTTGCCGATTCTCGTTGACCCAAAAATCTGACAAGTCTTCGATACGGGGATCGACCACAACATGCCGGATTTTGGAGGCTAACTCGCCAAGGTCGCACTTTGGATAGAAAAGTGGCTTTGACTTTCCTGCGTGGGTGTATGTTGACTCAACAAGGACGAAGACATCGACTTCATCCCAAAGCGTTTCCAAACGCAGGCGGAGAAGATCAAGTTCATTAAAGAAACAAAAGCCATCATACACTCTCGGACGGCCAATTTTCCCGGTGGATTCTTGCGTCACAATCATTTGTTGCTCCGATCGATAAGCGAGGTGTCAGCCTCTCTATTTTCATGCCGGATAAAACTACGCAGTTTTAGGCCGTCCATAAGCTTCTCTATTTTCCGTTTAATCCAGTTCAGTTTCCATTTTTTGCGGTAGTATTGTTGGTTTACAGAACCGTAAGAGGATCCGCTTGTTTTGCTCAAGGCCTTCTGCGTGACGGAGGAAAAGTGGTGGATGAAGGAACGCCCGGTCGTCGCGATGCGGAATCCCGCCTTGCGCGCGCGCCGAAAGAGGTCCGCCTCCTCATATTGCCCGATGCGGAAAGACTCATCAAAGTTGCCGATAACGTCGAAAACCCGCGAACGGACGGCAAAACAGACACCGTGCGCAACATCGCTTCGCAAGTGGTCGCCAAGATGCTGCCGCAAGAAACAAGATCGCTCCTCCAGATCATAGTTATGGGGCCCTTCGCGCATGGACGGGCTTATGATGTCAATCGCAAACTGGTCGGCGGCGGCCAGAAGTCCCTCCAGCCAACCTAAAGATAACAAGACATCATTGTTGAGAAAGATCCGCCAATCGTACCCTGACGATGCCTCGATACCTTGATTGCAAGCACCGGCAAAGCCCCTGTTTTCGTCGTTTGTGATTACTTGAACATGCTCATGGCAGAGTAGGCGAACACCTGTTTTATCGGTAGAAGCATTGTCCACAACAAGCACGCTGACGGATTCCGAGGAAACAGTCTGAGAAAGACAGGACAAGCACTGGGCGGTGTAATTCCACTGGTTGAAGACGGGTATGATGATCGCAATTTTCATCTCATTAACTAGCGGGGTCAGCGACTTTCAAAAAATAACACCTTAGACAAAGAAACTTCCGTGTCGATAAAACCCGAGCGCTTATTTAGTCCCCAGATGCGAGCCTCGACTTGGCTGCAGGGGATACGATAAGATGAGAGATCCTACCTGTAGTAGCGCCATGATACCTCTTTCAGCAATCATCATCACGAAGAACGAGGAGGGAAACATTGCCGCTTGCCTTGACTCCGTATCATTCGCCGCCGAGTTGATTGTTCTCGATGACAACAGCATTGACCGCACACAGGAAATTGCTGCGGCAAAGGGTGCCAGGGTTGTTTCCGGACAAGGCTGGTCTGGGTTCGGCAGGCAAAAAAATGTCGCTCTTCGCTTGGCGAGTCAGGATTGGGTTCTGTCCTTGGATGCTGACGAGCGAGTGACACCCGAACTGAGGCGCGAGATCGAGGCATCCATAAAAAGCCCTGCGGCCGATTGTTACGCCATACCGAGGAGATCCTGGTTTTGCGGAAAATTCATGCGCTTTTCGGGATGGAGCCCAGACTACGTTATTCGTCTTTTCCGCAGAGGTTCTGCTCATTTCTCAGCTGATCCGGTTCACGAAAGGCTGGTGACTGATGGGAAGGTAGCCAAACTCGGGCAGCACCTACTGCATTACAGTTATCGTGATTTCTCCGATGTTCTCGCGAAAATGCAGGTTTACAGCACTTATGGCGGCGACAAAATCGCTGCTAGTGGAAAAAACTGCAGTTTCTGCACGGCACTCAGCCGGGGCACTTGGACTTTTGTGCGCACCTATTTTTTTCGATTGGGTTTTCTGGACGGAAAATTGGGTTTGGCTCTGGCCATATACAATGCCGAAACCGTTTACTACAAATACCTCAAGGCTTGGTACCACGGGCAAATAAGGCCGCAGAATGTGGTCTAACCGCAGCAAAATCCCGCGATTTCGCCAAACGTTGATCCGATCTCATCCTTGGGCGAGACAAGAGGCCCGTCTTCCGTCAACGGCCACTTGATCCGGAGCGTTTGATCGTCCCAACGGATACATTTTTCGTGCTCGGGCGAATAAAACTCGGTCGTTTTATACAGCACATCGGCCTCTTCCGAGAGGACGACAAAACCGTGGGCAAAACCCTCCGGTATCCACAACGAAGAGCGCTGATCCCCGCAAAGCTCCTCCCCAATCCACCTCCCGTAGGTTTCCGAATCAGGCCTTATGTCCACGGCAACGTCAAAAATCTTACCCTGCATCACGGTCACAAGCTTCGCCTGAGCCGCAGGGGCAACTTGGTAGTGGAGACCGCGGAGGACGCCGCGTTTGGATCGGGAATGATTGTCCTGCACAAAACGCACCTCCCGCCCGACCGCTTGATCAAACTCGCGCTGGTTCCACGATTCCAGGAAAAATCCCCGTTCGTCCTTAAAGATGCGCGGTCTCACCACCAACACACCGGGCAGAATTGTTTGTTTAGTTTCCATCAGCGGGACTTCGGGAGGATCGTCCAAGTTTGCTCTCCAGACACCAAAATATATTCCCAATCAATATCTTGTCGCCCCGCCGGTCATGATCAGCAAAAAATTTGCAGGCACCCGCCATAAGCTTACCTGCGGGCATCATAGGAAAGAACCTCCAGTCGTAGTCTGAAGAGAAGGTCCCTCAGCAATCAGCTCCATTGGTCATATTTGGCGGTAGGCCGCAGGTCGGCGGCCTCTTCCAGCGCTTCATTGCCAAGCAGTCGTAAGCTTCCGGCCTCCTCCACACAGCAAAGCAGGGACCCGAGAGTTCCGGGAACGGGGACCACTTTCTTGTCCACTTCGGGCTCCTCGCTGAATTGAGTGGGTAGTTTTAGCGGGACGAACCGCTCGCCGCGGGCGCGTTCGGGGGGAACTTTTAGGCAGTGGCAGGCCCGGCGGTTGTTGTCACTGCGACTTGGAGC
>Ga0247839_1005672_pt1 | contig 14966 bp, 14 predicted proteins | sample LaCruzMarch2015__6_FD_192405 | JGI IMG/M metagenome (GOLD analysis project Ga0247839, IMG submission 192405) | Freshwater microbial communities from meromictic Lake La Cruz, Castile-La Mancha, Spain - LaCruzMarch2015_16m | ecosystem: Environmental > Aquatic > Freshwater > Lake | place: Spain... | reverse complement strand
CGCCGTCGCGCACCCGGCCATGGGCATGCTCGATCGCTTGCAGCGCCGCGAGCAGTGCCGGCGGTGTCAGCGTGGTCGCGATCGAGGCCGCCGCGTTGATGAACTGGGGTTGTGCCACCGGGCCGACCGGCGCAGTGGCATAGAGCGAGGAGCGAAAGCACAGGGTGCAGCCGGGAATCAGGGCGAGTTCGTCCAGGGCGCGCAACACCTGCGTCTGCGGATCCGCCAGGTTGCTGCCCAGTCCGATATAGGCCATGACCGGCGGATGTCGCTCAGGTCGCGCCATCGCTACCCCGCGATCGGGCTGGCCGCCGCGGGCTTACGCCGCCGCCGCGGGCGTTTGCGTTTGACGCTGCCCTCGATCATGGTCGTGCGGTTCGCCGGGTCGGCCTCCTGATAGCGCGTCCACCAATCGGCAAGTTCCGGATCGGCCTCCCCGGCCTCTGCCCGCAGCACCAGAAAGTCATAGGCGGCGCGGAAGCGGGGATGACCGATCAGGCGTGACGGCCGCTTGCCGTCGCGCTGCAGCAGGCGCAACTGGAGATACCAGATCTCGCGCATCGGCAGCGAGTAACGTTTCGGAATGGACACCAGGGGTTGCTGGCGGGCGCAGACCTCGTCGGCCGCCTGCAGCATCGCGTCGGTGTCCACCGTCCCCTTGGCCAGGAGTTGTTCGTAACGTTGCCGCACCGGCTCCCACAGCAGGACCGCGTACAGAAAGAAAGGCGCCACGGGCTTGCCTTGCGCAATCCGCTCGTCCGTCGTGCGCAGGCCGCGGCTCACGAAGGTGATGGGGAAGGCGTGGTCCTCCTGCGCCAGGCAGGTCTCGGTGGCCGGGAACAGATATCCGAAGAGTCCGTAATGACGGAGTTTCTCGAAGGTTTCGAGCCCGTAGCCGGTGTGGAACAGCTTGATCAACTCGTCGAACAGGCGGGCCGCGGCGATGTCGCCGAGCAGGTGCCCGAGTTCGAACAGGGGGCGCTCGCTGTCGGGTTCCACCGCGAACCCGAGTTTGCAGGCGAAACGCACCGCGCGCAGCATCCGCACCGGGTCCTCGCGGTAGCGTCGGGTGGGGTCGCCGATCAGGCGCAACTGCCCGTTGCGCAGATCGTTGATGCCCCCGGTGTAGTCGATCAATGAGAAATCATTGATGTTGTAATAGAGCGCGTTGATCGTGAAGTCCCGCCGCAGGGCGTCCTCCTCGATGGATCCGTACACATTGTCGCGCAGGATCATGCCATTCTCGACATGGCGCTCCGCGTCCACATCGTCCGCCCCGCCGGCGCGGAAGGTGGCGACCTCAATGATCTCGCGGCCGAAGTGCACATGGGCGAGACGGAACCGGCGGCCGATCAGACGGCAGTTGCGAAAGACCTGACGAACCTGTTCAGGGGTGGCATCGGTGGCCACATCGAAGTCTTTGGGCTCGTGGCCCAACAGCAGGTCGCGCACGCCGCCTCCCACCAGATGGGCAGCGAAGCCTTCCTGCTTCAATTTGTAGAGCACCTTCAGGGCCTGCTCGCTGATATTGGCGCGTGAGATGTTGTGCTCGGGGCGCGGCACGATCAGCGGACCCGCCGCGGTGGAGGTGCGCGGTGCCTCGGGGTCGTATTCCTGCATCACGTGATCGGGGAGTCCTTACAGGTCTGGAGTGGGGTTCGACGGTTGCCTGACATCGACTGAGTGTAACCGCCGCTTGTTGTGCGGCGGGAACTCCGTATAATACGCGCTTCTTCGCATCCGTACCGCTCCCTTCGTCTAGTGGCCTAGGACACCGGCCTCTCACGTCGGTAACAGGGGTTCGAAACCCCTAGGGAGCGCCAATTAGATCAGGTGGTTAGCTCGGTTTCTCCGACTGTCGCCGTGACCGTCCGAAGCTTTTCCGAATATTCGGTCCAGCTCGGGCGGTTTTTTATTCCCTTCGTTACTCGCCCGATCGGTGGGACGCGCCGACCCGGTATTTGCTGCGGAGCGGACGATGATCGAGAGTTTGCGGAACACCCCCTTGCTGTCCGAACTCAGCGATGCCCAGTTGCAGCGGGTCGCCGCTCGTGGCGTCCGCCAGTGCCTGGACGAGGGACAGTGGCTGTTCCGTCAGGGCGATCCGGCGCGTTGTTTCTATCTGGTGGAGTCGGGTCAAGTCCGTCTCTTTCGACTCTCGCCGGACGGGGCCGAAAAGGTCATCGAGATCGTCTCGCCCGGCCAGACCTTCGCCGAGGCCCTGATGTTCCTCAAGGCCCCCCGCTATCCGGTGTGCGCGGCGATGCTGGCACCCACCGTCGTGCTCGCAATCGATGCCCAGGACTTCGCCGCGATGCTGCGGGAGTCGATGGATACCTGCTTCGTCATCATGGGTGCGCTGAGCCGGCGCCTGCGGGGGCTGATCGGGGAGATCGATAACCTGACGCTGCATACCGCCAAGAGTCGGGTCGCCCGCTATCTGCTCGCCCACTGTCCGGAAGACCGGCGCGCCTTTGCCCTCGACGTGCGCAAGGGGGTGCTGGCGTCGCGGCTGTCAGTGAAACCCGAGACCTTTTCACGGGTCATCAAACAACTGACCGATGACGGCATCATCGCGATCCACGGCGCTCACATCACCATTCTGGAGCGGGCCGTCCTGGGCGAACTCGCGGAGCTGGCGGCGACCGGCGAGTTGGGCCTCGCACCGGGTGAGATCGCCGCCGGCGCGATGCCCTAAACCGCGCCCCGTGCGGTATGCGATGTTCTTGGATGAGATCGGCCCCGGCAGACTCGACGATTGCTGGATCCGGCGCGGTTCAGTAGCGAGTAGCGACAAGTCAACTGGCGAAACAATGCTGACTTAGTATAATTTCTATTTATAATTCAATCTGTTCTAGTGCTTAGCCAGAGTCCTGATCGGTGCGTAGTCTTACGCATTGACCCAGCCTGCGGATCCTCTGAGAATCTGCCGTGTTGCGTTGGGGTCTCCGACCTTGATCAAGCACCTCCCGTTGCCGTTGCGCCGACTGATCGGCGATCTGGCCGATCAGCAGCGGGTCTTGGTGGGCCTGGACCTGCGGACCAAGGACGGCCAGACACCGCGGACCGGATGAACACGCCATGTACGATGCCGAGTATGCTGACCAGGCCTGCCTCCAGGTAGAGAACGCCGCGCTGCGGCTGCGGCTCGACGAAGCCGAGGAGACGCTGCGGGCGATCCGCGAAGGCGCCCCCGCCCTGGTCGCCCGGCTGGTCGAGCAACGACAGGCACTCCTTACCTCCCAGGCGGAGGTCGTCGCCTTGATGGCCCAGGCAGCGGCCGCGCGGGAGCAGACCGCCGCCGCCGTCGAGGAGTTGCGCGAGAGTGATCGGCGCAAGGACATCGTTCTCGCCATCCTTGCACACGAATTGCGCAATTCGCTGGCCCCAATCCGCAATGCACTCGAAATCCTGCGTCTGCGGGGTGCCAACGACACGCTCGCGCGCGAAGCCCAAGAGATCATGGGGCGTCAGCTCGCCCATCTGGTGCGGATGATCGACGACTTGATGGAGATCTCGCGCATCAGTCGCGGCAAGCTCGATCTGCGCAAAGAGCGGGTCCAGCTCTCCGCGATCGTCGATAGTGCGGTGGAGACGGTGCGCGCGTCGATCCTGGCGGCCAGCCAGCGGTTGGCGGTCATGCTGCCGGTCGAGCCGGTGTGGCTTCACGCCGATCCCGTGCGTCTGACCCAGGTCGTGGGCAACCTGCTCAACAACGCCACCAAGTATACTGCGGCTGGAGGGGATATCCGGGTCACGGCCCGGCTGGACGGGACCGAGGTACGGATCTCGGTGCAAGACACCGGGGTCGGCATCTCCGCCGAACTGTTGCCGCACATCTTTGACCTGTTCTATCAGGGCGCCAGCGAGCAGCGTCAGGCCCAGGGCGGACTGGGGATCGGGCTGTCACTGGTGCAGGGCTTGGTCGCCCTGCACGGCGGCCGGGTTGAGGCGTACAGTGCCGGGCCAGGGCGCGGCAGCGAGATCGTGGTGTACCTGCCGGCGGCGCATCCGGCGCCGTTGCCGAGCCCCTCCGGACACTGTGGCGTGACCGATCCGGCCAAGGGACTGCGTATCCTGATCGTGGATGACAACCGCGACGCCGCCGATAGCCTGGCCCTGCTGCTCGGGTTGCGGGGGGCCAAGGTGCGGGTCGCCTACGATGGCCCGGTCGCCCTTGCGATCCTTGACGATTACCCCCCGAACCTGGCGATCATCGACCTCGGTATGCCCGGCATGGATGGGCACGAACTGGCGCGGCACATCCGAGCACGGGCGCAGTATCGGCACCTTCCCCTGGTGGCGGTGACCGGACGCGGCCAGATGAGCGATCGGCAGCATTCGCAGGACGCCGGGTTCGATCTGCATCTGGTTAAACCGGTGGCAATCGAAGCCCTGGATGCGATGCTGACCGAACTCGGGCACCGCGCTTGCGAGGTTTGAGGCGATGCTCGGGAATATCGCAGTGGGCTGCGAATGCCTCATATAGCGTTCGCACCTGATATCCAGACAGACCTTCGTGTAGGGGCGGGTTTGAAACCAGCGCCTAGCAGCCTGTCGGACTTTAGGCGATTTCCGAATAAGACGCTATCAAGAATCAAGCTCCGTAGGAGCCCGCTTGCGGGCGACGTGACCTGCCGGAATCGCGTCATTGTGCCCCACCCGTCGCCCGCAAGCGGGCTCCTACGGGTTGGATTTTTCGCGGAAATCACCTTACGTTAGATTGTGGAGCAACAAGAAGCCTTTATGTTGACTCATACCCTAATCCTAGGGGCTAAGTCCGACAGGCTGCTAGACCCGATTGAGTCTAAGCCGTTGTCTAAATTGGCGCGCCCGGAGAGATACGAACTCCCGACCCCCTGGTTCGTAGCCACGCGGGCGCCGAAACAACGCTTCAGAGTCAACACTTTAGCACATCCTGCCCCACGCTACTGTGACTCAGAATGACACGCGGGAGCGGCACGTGACCTGACGGCGTCACGTTTTCGTCACGCCATCCAGGCCCCGGCCAGCACCCCAGGAGGACATCTGTTCGTCCCCTCGCGCACAGGTACCGCGCCGATATCACCAGCGCGCTCCAAGAGGTCGTCGCGTTGCGACGCTCCCCGGAGTAAATCGGCGCGCACCTCTGCTAAGATTATTCCCATCAGATATTCCCATGGGAGCTAGGCATGGAAACCGTCAACGTCAGCGGGCTCAAGAACAACCCCAGCGAGGCCCTGCGCAAGTCGCACCGGGACCTGGTTGTCGTCATGAACCGGGACAAGCCCGACGCGCTGATGGTCGGGGTCGGGCTCGCGGGCGTTTTGGACGCGAAAGGTGTCAGACCAGCGCTGGCCACCGCGCTGTTTCGTGATGGCAACCTGTCACTGGCACGTGCCGCCCGGTTGGCGGAGATGGCGCTGGGTGAGTTCGTGGCACACCTCTCCCGTCTGGGGATTGCCGTAGTGAATCTGGACGCGGACGAGGCCGAGCGAGACCTGGATACCCTGGAGTCATGGCTCGCATCGTCCTGACCGACGCGAGCCCGCTGATCGGCCTGGCGCGGATCGACGGCCTGCCGTGGCTGGGCGAGTTGTTCGGCGTGGTCTGGATGCCCCCGGAAGTCCGCCGCGAGGTGCTGCCGAACCGCGGCTTGCGTGACGAGACGGCGATCCTCGCCGCCGAGGCCGCGAGCTGGCTGAAGCAGACCGACGCGGCGCCCAGTGCCGTGGTGCTCCCTGACCTCGATGAGGGAGAGGCCGCCTGCATTCGCCTCGCCCTGGCTCACCCCGGGGCCAGGCTGGTGTTGATGGACGAGCGCGCTGGCCGTGCGGTCGCCATGGAGCATGGCCTGGCCGTGGCCGGCACCGCGGCGATCATCGGGATGGCCAAGACGCGGGGCCTGATCGGCTCGGCGCGCGACGTGTTTGCCCGTTTGCACGGCTCCGACTTCCGTATCTCGGCGCAGGTGATCGCGACGGTGCTGAGACGCGTCGGCGAACTAGAATCAAGTCGTTGCGCAACGCGGGATTGAGTCGAAGCCCATGGCCGCCCCCTATGCACCGCCCTTCGCGATCACCCCCGCCATCGTCGCGCTCATCGCCGACATCGCCGAGCGGGTCGGCCAGTATGCCCAGGCCGGGGATTCCGCCGCCGCCCTGCGGCTGCGGCGTATCAATCGCATACGGACCATTCAGGGCTCATTGGCGATTGAAGGCAATACCTTGAGTGAGCAGCAGATCACCGCGATCCTGGAGGGGAAGCCCGTGATTGCCCCGCCCCGCGAGGTCCAAGAGGTGCGCAACGCACTGCTGGCCTACGACCGGTTCGCGACCTGGAACCCGGCGCTGGAGGATGACCTGCTCGCCGCCCATGCCCTGCTGATGGCCGGCCTGGTGGATCGGCCTGGCGCTTATCGCAGCGGTGGTGTCGGGGTCATGTCGGGTAGCACGGTGGTCCACATGGCGCCACCCGCCAGCCGCGTCTGCGGCTTGATGGAGGACCTCTTCGGCTGGCTGCACGGGTGCGAGGTGCACCCGCTGATCGCCAGTTGTGTCTTCCATTACGAATTTGAATTCATCCACCCCTTTGACGACGGCAACGGGCGCATGGGTCGGCTATGGCAAAGCCTGATCCTGAGCCGCTGGAAACCGCTGTTTGCCGATCTGCCGGTCGAGAGCATCGTCCATGCCCATCAGGACGACTATTATCGGGCGCTGGCTGACAGTACCCACGAGGGCGCATCGACGCCTTTTATCGCCTTCATGTTGGGGGTGATCCGAGAGGCCCTGGGAGCCCACCCGACCGAACAAGCGACCGTACAAGCTACCGAACAAGTTCGGCGCCTGCTGGCGGCGATGGGGGATGGCTGCCACTCAACCAAGTCATTGATGATGTTACTAAGACTGTCTCATCGCCCAACCTTTCTCTACGACTATCTGCAACCGGCACTCGCCGCCGGTTGGCTGGAACAGACACACCCCGATACGCCGAAAAGTCCCAGACAGCAATACCGTCTGACCCGGTCAGGACAAGAGGCTGCACAGGACCTTGCCCAGGACACTCACTGATAGCCGTCTGCATGGCCAACGGTGGCGGTGGCACCGTGGTCTTCGGGGTGCGCGACCGGGTGGTGGGACACGCGGCTGCCCTCCTGGGCGTACCCGCGGAGATCGACATCAACCTGCTACAGCGACCGCGTGGACGGCAACGATGCCCTGCCCGTGGCCCTGAACCGCATCCTCGACCGCATCATGGCCGACAACCCCATCAGCACCCTGGAGCTTGGGCTCTTCCACAACCCTTCCGGCTCTTCGTCGCAGACGAGGGCAAGGCCGGGCGCGTCCTGAGCGTGGAGCACTTGCTGGTGCTCCATCATCTGCTCGGGGCGCTCAGCCTGTTACCGTCTCGATCCCGCACGGAAATGAGTGGCACGCATTGTTTGCGCATTTTCTTGGAAAGAATGCGCGCGGAATTGCGCGCGAGCATTTGAGTGACCACCAAGAACCTGGCTCCCTCAGCCCTCAATCGGCTCGCCCGCCACTCCTGGCCGGGCAACGTCCGCGAGTTGGCCAACACCCTGGCGCGTGCAGCACTTTGGTCAGACGGTCCGGCGCTTACCGAGCGCGACGTTGAGGACGCGCTCCTGGACCTGCCCGCGACGGACTCGCGCGGAGATGAGTTGCTCGGCCACGCCATCACCCAGGGTGTCGATCTGCCGGACCTGATGCGCCAGTTGGCGACTCACTATTTGCAAGGCGCGATGACCCTGACCGGCGGCAACAAGACCCGCGCTGCAGAACTGCTGGGCCTGTCCAGCTATCAAACCCTCACGAACTGGCTGACCAAGTACGGACTCGCGGGCGAGTAACGATCTTCCACGTTATGCTAGACTTCTCTACAGTTTTGTAGAAAGCAGAACGAGCAAGACGTGACCCGGATTTCCGCGAACATCTCTCCCGAAACCCGTGATCGCCTCGAACGGTACGTCCGCGCCCGGGGCTTAAAGAAAGGGTTCGTCATTGAACAGGCGCTCCTGCACCATCTCCAGGCGATCAGCGAGATCCCGGAGGAGGTCGTCATCCCACCGCGCCTCGTGGTCACCTGCGCGTCGGGCGAGCGGCTGCTGGAGCGGCTGGAGTCTCAGGAAGCCCCCAATCGGGCCATGCGTGAACTCTTCGGCGAGGACCCGGAGCCCGCTCACAGCGACGCCCGATGAGTGTCACGATTCGGCGGCTGGAGCCCGGCGACGATCGTGACCAGTTCCGCAGCGGCCACGCCGATCTCGACCGATTTTTCCATCGCTTTGCGGGCCAAAATCAGTTTCGCCACCATGTCGGTGGTCGAGGGTGTCCTGCTCGATCGACCGGAGCCGACACCGATGTTCCTGCCGCTGTCGTCGATTCCGTGCCCTGACAAACAGTGACCATTCACTTCAGCGGGCTCAACGACAACGCGAGCCCGCTGATTGGCCTGGCCCACGCCGGAGCCGGTACGATCGCCACTGCCTGAAGTAACGGGGTATCGTAACAATCGACTATCCGCCCAGTTCGCCAGCCGATTGCAGGAATTTACGGACAATGACCTTGCCGACTATTTTCGATCTGTGCGAACCGCACTGATCGCGCTCACCCACGCCATCAACGGGATGGCCGGTGTGCCGAACGCCGACGAATTCCTGGACCCCGCGTTGCTGTCCAGGGCTCGGGTCCGGATCGCCGCCTTCGATGGCGAGAACGCCGACCCCTTGAACGGGCGTCCACTGGCATCCGACCTGCGCGCTTTTACCCCTTGGGGCGAGATCGCCTATGCCCTGGCCGGCCGGGAAGGCTACGAGCGGGTGCGCCGCAGTGATGAGGAAGGCGGTGCCCCCCGCGCCGCCACCATCCAAGAGCTATTCGGCGGCGAGCCGACGCTCATCCTGATCGACGAATTGTCGGTCTATCTGCGCAAGCTCAAGGTGCGGGAGCGCGAGGCCGCGGGCGGCCAGCTCACCGCCTTCCTCACGGCCCTCTTCAAGGCTGTGGAAAGCGCGCCCAATGCCGTCGTGGTCTATACGCTCGCGATCGGCAAGGGCGGCAAGGCCACCGATGCCTACACCGACGAGAACCAGTTCATCGCCGACAAGATGCGGCTCCTATCTGGGTCGGGCGATCCTGTTCCATACCATCTTCGGCGGGACCGTCTTACCGCCGCGACTGATGCGTCTTGCGTATCGCCTCGTGCTCGCTGGCGATCTCCAGGATGGCGCTGCGTGACGGGCTGTCGTCGTCCAACCCCAGCGCGTAGGGAATCGCCTCGTTCATGCCTCGACCGTCCTGCCAAATCTTGGTCCATGCGCCGTTTTCGGCATGGGTCACATCGATCAGGGTCGGCGAATAGGTGTCCCGATAGCGCGCCGCCAATTCCTCCATGGTACGCAACGCCCGTTTGGTGAAATGGCTATCGTCAAATGGAACTAGGGGTACGACGGTCTCGCGAACGTAGTCGATGACCTTTTCCGGTCGGATGGAGATCGCGGCAGCCAAGTCGGCTTCCGGCTCGTCCCACTCCTGCATGACCTCGACCGGGACGGGGCCGAACTTCCATGCGCGATACTCCAAGCCGGTCACGCTGCGCCCGGTTTGCCGGAAATGCTCGAAGTCGAGCAAAAATAGGAGCTTGAACAGCTTGATCTTACCCAGGTACCTTTACAGAATAAGCGTAGGCGAAGATTGCCGTGCTTGCAGCCGGCGCCGCGGCTATCCTGCCCAAGTCATAGGCCGTCGGCCCTGGAGCCGAACGAGGCCCGCGCCCCGTGCAGAACTGTTTCTTTGCCACAGAGTTAGGAACAAATGAATGCGATCCGCCTGGTCTACGATGCCGTACCTGACCACTTGTCCGTACCGCCGACCATGCGCCACCGCCGCGTCGAGGTGGTGTTTCTGGCATTGGACGAGGAGACGGTACCCGCGCTGACCGAAAGTATCTACGACGACTGGCCGTTGGGTTTCTTTGAACAGACAGCCGGGGGCATTCCGGACCTTCCCGAGCGCGATACCCAAGGCGAGTATCCGACCCGCGCGCCATTCCCATGAAAGTGACCTATCGATTTATCGCGCAGTTCCCTGAGAACGCCTCCGCATACGGTTCCGCCGAGCTGCAAGCGCTTGGCAGGGTCTGGCTGGAGCGGCGCGCCGCGTTGCAAGAGAGCGACGCATTTCGTGATTTTCTGAAAAGGTTGCAGCGCGAGTGGGCCATCGAGACCGGCATCATCGAGCGGCTCTACACCTGGGACCGTGGCGTCACCGAGGTCCTGATCGAGCAAGGCATCGAATCCAGCGTTATCGCGCACCATAGCGGAATGCGCCGAGACCAGGCTGAACATATCAAGCAGATCATTGACGACCAGCTCGGCATTGTCGACGGACTCTTTGCGTACGTTAAAGGCGATCAACCGCTGACCGAACACTTCATCCGCGGACTACAAGCACAGTTTACGGAACACCAGGATGATACCGAAGCGCTGACAACCGATGGCCGCGTGATCAGGGTACTGATCGAGAAAGGCAAGTACAAGACGTTGCCGAATAATCCGCGGCGACCGGATGGAGCAATGCATGCCTACTGCCCGCCTGAACTGACACAGGAGGAGATGACGCGGCTGATCGACTGGTACCGGAGCAACGAAGCCGGACTGCCCCCCGAGGTCAATGCCGCCTGGCTGCATCACCGGTTCACCCAGATTCACCCGTTTCAAGACGGCAACGGCAGGGTCGCACGCGCGCTTGCATCGCTCGTTTTCCTCAAGGAGGGTTTCTTTCCGCTGGTGATCCGGGATGGCGACCGGCAAGAGTATATCGGTGCGTTGGAGGCCGCCGACGACGGTGATTTAAAGCCGCTGGTCGGCTTGTTCGCACACCGGCAAAAGGAAGCGATCCTGCACGCACTGGGTCTGGAGCAACAGGTTCAACAAAGTCGACATGCCGAAGCCATTATCGCGTCGGCGCTGCAAGTGCTCAAAGGCAAGTATGACGCGTCCCAGCGGCAAGTCGGTCTTGTTTATGAGTGTGCCGATTCGCTGTTCGCAATTGCGCAGGCGCGGATGCAGGAGATTGCGGGCGACCTCGATGGTCAACTCGCGGCCTTGACACCGCCGCGGCAGTCGCCCTATCGGGCACAACTGCACTCAGCCGGGAGGGAGGGGGACAACCGGCACTATTTTTACAAGCAAATCGTTGACGTCGCGCACCTCCATCATTATTTCGCCAATCTTGATCGGTACCGTGCCTGGGTCCGAATCTCTATTACGACAGCGGACCGTTTCGAGATCGTTGTCAGTCTTCATGGTTACGGGCATGGCGATACCGGGGTGATGGCGGCGTCGGCCTTTACGAGCCGTCGCGTAGAGCGCGAGGAAGGCGGCAACGAGTATGTCGACCTGCGCCCGGCTTGCGTCGATCTTTTTCAATTCAATTATGCCGAGGCTCGGGAGAGCACGGTCGAACGGTTCAAGGACTGGCTGGAAGGCTCACTCGCGATCGCGTTGGCCGAATGGCAACGGCTGATTGCGGCATGACGAGTCATGGACCTGCCGGCGACGGTGCGCCTGGAACTGCTCAAGTTTCTACCCAAGGACGACTTGCCTGGTCGGCTCAAGAGGCCCCGTGCCGAGGTTGAGCCGCCCACCGAGCCGGCCCCCATCACTGTCGAGCCGCCCGGACCTCACTTGGACCAGCGGCGTCTGATTTGGGGCTACATCCGCCATGCCCCCGGCTTTCCCGACGGCGGGGAGCGGGTCGGGGAGGCGACCAGCGCGGTGACGCCCTGGCCCCATCAGGCACGCGCCTTCCAGCGCCTCTATGGCCACTGGCCGCCGCACCTGTTGATTGCCGACGAGGTGGGACTGGGCAAGACCATCCAGGCCGGGCTGTTGCTGCGCCAGGCGTGGCTCGCCGGCCGGGCCAAGCGCATGCTGGTGCTGGCCCCCAAGGCGGTGCTGCGCCAATGGCAGATCGAACTGCGCGAGAAGTTCAACCTGAACTGGCCCATCTATGACGGGCAGCGGCTGTGCTGGTTGCAGTCCCCAGGGCTCCAGGGGGAGGCGCAACGCCTGGTCGGCCCCAAAGAGTGGCATCGCGAGCCATTTGTGCTCGCCTCCAGCCACCTGATGCGCCGCCGCGACCGGGCGGCGGAGCGGGATTACGGTGCGATGCGCGAGGATGCGGCCATGTACGCCTTGCCTGGCTTGAGTCGGCTCAAGGTCCGCAAGGTTCTCAAGGCACTGCGTGACGCCGCCTCGATCCCGTTGAAGCAGCTCGAAACCGCCGAGCGCGAGGTCGCGGTCCGGCTGATGAAACTCAACACGCCCCTGCGCGCCCTGGTCTCGCGTCACACCCGTGAGCTGCTGCGCCGTTGTCACGCGGCCGGCAAGCTCAAGACGCCGATTGCCACGCGTCGGGTGGAGGACCGCTTCGTCGAGATGACCGCAGCGGAACGCCAGGTCTACGAGCAGGTGGAGGATTACATCGGCACCTACAACAACGCCGCGGCCCAGGAGCGTACGGCGGTAGGCTTCGTGATGACCATCTATCGCCGCCGCCTGGCCAGCAGCTTCCATGCCCTGATCACGACGCTGGACCGGCGTCTTGCATCGGTCGGGGGTCAGATGGCCCCAGATCAAGACACCAATCCGGCCATCGACGAGGACATGCCGGACGACGAATTGGCGGACGAGGCAATGGATACGGACCAGGCCGTCGACCTGGAGCAGCGTGCACTGGCCTTGGAAGAGACAGGCGACATCCGGGCACTGTTGGCCGCGGCCAAGCGCCTGCCCCATGACACCAAGGCCGGCGTGCTGATCGAGGTCCTGCGCGAGCTGCGCGAACAGGGCTACCAGCAGACGATGGTCTTTACCCAGTACACTCGGGACTGGTCCTGGCTGGCGCCCGGCATGGCGGGGCCGGTGCGTGTCACCACCGATCCCGACTACTTTGAACAGCACCCGGACAGTACCGAGCTGTGGTCGCCTGGGAGTCCCCTCTTTCCGGTTCCGGATGTCATTGCCGCACCGCAGGAGTTGGAAGGTCTCGACTTGAGCTGCTTGATGCGGGCCGCCGGATCGGAGCGCGCGAAACCCGGCACGAAAGAGTGACAGGAACGGCGTATGGGTCGGCTATGGCAAAGCTTGATCCTGAGCCGCTGGAAACCGCTGTTTGCCGATCTGCCGATCGAGCGGAGAAAAGCGGTGCGCCACATCCAGAGTTCAGACCGATCACGCATGACGTTATCTCTTCGATTAGTGTATTAGACGACAATACGTTCGTCGGCGAAGCCGCCCCACTCTCACGCACACGAGACATGGTTGCACAAACGAAAACGGCCTAGACTCGATTGAGTCTAAGCCGTTGTCTTAATTGGCGCGCCCGGAGAGATTCGAACTCCCGACCCCCTGGTTCGTAGCCAGGTGCTCTATCCAACTGAGCTACGGGCGCTTATCTGGGGTGCCCCGTCCGTGGAGGCTTTATCCAGCCGCGCATGCCTGCGGGCTGATTGATCGTGAACGGCACCGCTGAGCCGGCCGTCGCTGAGCGCGGTAATATGCCGGTGATCGGCTGTGCTGTCAATCATTTTATCGAATCCGCCGTCAGCGGCTCGATGAGCCCGGGGTCGTCATCACGGACATGGTTGACGCGTCGACTGACGGGCTCCAAGGTCCAGTCCGCGGCCGGGGCCGCCTGGAGCAGGTCGTGCAGCGCGGCGGGGTCGCGCCTGGCCGGGTCGAGCCAGTCGGCATGGTGCGCGGGACTCAGGACGACCGGCATACGGTCGTGGACCGGCGCGATGGCGGCGTTGGCGGCGGTGACGATGATGGTGACCGAGGTGATGGGGCCGGTCTGCGCGGTGCCGACCCAGTGCTCCCAGAGTCCGGCCATGGCGAAGGGCCGCCGGTCGGTCCGGCGGATCAGATAGGGCTGCCGGCCGGCACATTCGGTGCGCCATTCGTAGAAGCCCTCGGTCGGGATCAGGCAGCGGCGCTCGCGAAACGCGGTGCGGTAGGCGGGCCGCTCGGTGAGGGTCTCGGCGCGGGCGTTGATCATGGAGTAGCGGTTGTCCGGGCCTTTCGACCAGGCCGGGACCAGCCCCCAGCGCAAGAGGTCCAGGCGCCGTTTGCCGTCGGCGCCGACCCGGATGACCAGAATGTTCTGGCTGGGGGCGATGTTGTAACGCGGTCGCGCTTCGCCCGCCGAGGCCGCGTGCGACTCCAGGTCGAAGGCGTCGGCATAGGTCTGCGGGTCGGAGCACTGGATGAAGCGTCCACACATTGCGTCTTCCTCAAAATGATGACCGTTGGCCGACATGGCAGCAATTCCATGGTTAGGCGGCATCGCGCGGCCGGTGGATGCGGCGCGCGCGACCGACGTGCCGGGTCCCTAACACCGAGCGGCGCGCCTTATCCACCCTACAGTGGAGCAGGTTTTGTCGTAGATTATCGAAGCACATCCACCGTCAGTCTTGCTGCCGGCATGGACCTGCGGTGACGGCTTCCGCTAACATGCTGGTTTTCCGGCAAGGGGGTAATGGGGTGCACAGGCTACGCAAACCAGAAGATCATACAGTCGTTGTGCTGGGGGCCAGCCCCAAGCCGGTGCGCTATTCGTTCCAGGCGGTGAAGCTCCTCAAGGAGAAGGGTTATCGGGTTATTCCGGTGCACCCGAAAGCACACCAGATCGAGCATATCCCGGTGGTTCATTCCCTGGCGTCGATCGCGGGCCCGGTCGATACCCTCACCCTGTACATGGGTCCGGACCGCGTCCATGACGAGATCCAGGCGATCGTGGACCTGCGTCCGGGACGGGTGATCCTCAATCCGGGCGCCGAGTCGCGTGAGTTGGAGACCGCCCTGCATCTGGCCGGCATTCCCCACGAGCACGCCTGTACCCTGGTGCTGCTGCGCACCGGACAGTTCTGACGGCCGCGGTCCGGTCGCGCCGCGGACGGTG
>Ga0247839_1005670_pt1 | contig 14969 bp, 10 predicted proteins | sample LaCruzMarch2015__6_FD_192405 | JGI IMG/M metagenome (GOLD analysis project Ga0247839, IMG submission 192405) | Freshwater microbial communities from meromictic Lake La Cruz, Castile-La Mancha, Spain - LaCruzMarch2015_16m | ecosystem: Environmental > Aquatic > Freshwater > Lake | place: Spain... | reverse complement strand
CGACATGGTGGTGGTGTCGGCTTTGGAATCTTTGGTGTCGGCGATTTCCTGTTCTACCAGGGCCTGAATGTGTTTGGGTTCGTCGCCAACGTTGGAGATGACCACGGCAACCTGCCCCCTTTCCACGACAGCGACTTCATCGAGTTCTGCCTTGAACATCAGGGGGTTGATGTAATAGGTACCAGGTTTCAGGACATCGAACTGCGGGCCTCTTTGACCGCCACTCTCCAGGAATTTGGAGACATTCTGGAAGTCACTGTGGTTGGGCACCGACTTGGCTACATATTCTGATTCAGGTAAGGGCTCACCATCCAATGCCGTAATCAGGCCTATCTTTTGCGATGGGATGACGGTGGCTTCTTTGATTTCGACCTTGAATAAGTCGAGGTTAATACGGTATGTACCAGGCAGTAAGACCTGGGATTGAGGACCTTTTTGTCCGCCGTTTTTCAGGAAGGCTTCCCCGTTTTCGAAATTGTCATGGCCTTCAACGAATTTAGCCAGCAAGCGGCCGGGCACGATGGGTTCTCCGTCCATGGAGGTCACCAGGCCGATCTGGCCCTTGTCGATCACCACTACGGGTAACTTCCTGACCATGAACAGGATTGGATTGATACGGTAAAAGCCCGGCGGCAGGATCTCAATCTGGGGTCCTTTTTCTCCGCCATTGCTCAGGAAGGCTTCCCCATCCTGGAAGGAGTTGTGGTTGGCGACTACCTTGGCGAAGATCTTTCCCGGGGGGACAGGCGTGCCATCGATAGATTCAACAATCCCGACCTCATTTTCAGAGATGATTGTAAAGTCAAGCTTCTTCGCAGAATAAATAAAGGGAACCAGCAAGTGCAAACCGGGACCGAGTGTCCTGGCTTGTACGCCCATCTCGTGTTTCATGGCGATGACACGGCCCTGGGGCATTTTCGCGCCGAACCACCTGCGCTCCAGTACCGCAATGCCACGACCTCCAACGACAACGATGGTGTTAAAAACAATGATCAGCAGCAGCACCAGGGCTACTGCAAGCAGGATTAGACTTAATGGTAACATTTTGGGGTAGAATTAGATTTGTAGACCCACTTACAGTGTATTCCACGACAAGGGGAAGGCCAGGAAGGGGTAAAAATTTCATTTTCCGGTCAGCCTTTCAGCTGATTAATTCAAGAACAATATTAAGGTTTTTCTTGCAGCTATTTCTCGGATTTTGCAAGAAAATTCATGAATTCTTTGAAAAAAAATCATGGTTTTTGAAGGATGAAAAACCCTGGCCTGGAAGGCTTATTTCCGCACAGCAATAAACCTGTTATACAGCAATAATCCAACGATACTGACGACACCTATCCCGCTGAATGTCAGCCATAACAAGGAGGGCTGGTTGAGTTTTTCAACAAAATGAACATAGAGTGAAGCGCCGAGGATGCCGCCAACACCGCTGCCAATCACCCCATATAGGAAGGAATAACCCAGATAGAGGGCTTTTTTGTCTTCCGGCGCAATAAGTCCGACATAGGCAATGAACTTGGGATGCGCAATCATCTCTCCCAGGGTGAACACAAACATAGAAAGTACGAAGATCCAGCCGGAAGGTGCAATGGCCAGCATCCCCATGCCCAGGGAACCCAGGGCAATGCCCAGAATCATGGTGGGTAAGGGTTTGGTGTGACGAACTACCGCAGAGACAATGAGTTGCAGCAAAATGATGGCGCCGGCATTGAGTACAGTGACATGCTCTGCCTCGAATTTCCAGCTGGGATTCTGTACAAAAATGGAAAGGAAGGAATTGATCAGACTGTTGATGGCCGACATATCGACTTTTTCATTCAGATACCACAAAACCGAGTCATACACCTGGAAATACATGATCCAGAAACCGGAATAGATCACGATCATCAGGATGAAACGGTAGTCAGCCAGGACACTGAACATCTCTGTAAAGACCTGTTTCAGGGGTTTGACTACCCGGTTGATCGTGGGTTCGGTATAGACGAAGAAGTTCAGGATCAGCATGATGCCGGTTCCTATCGCCGCCATGTAAAAAATGTAGTTGTAAGAAATGCCTTTCAGGTAAGGCACCAGAATCAGGGGGAAGAGGAAGGCCCCGAGGTTGATAGACCAATAGTAAATTCCGAAGCCGATGGTGGAATTGGACTCATCCGTGACCCTGGCGATGGTGCCGGAGATCAGGGGTTTGAAGAAACCTGCTCCCACTGCCATCAGGGTGAGGCTGCTGAATACGGCGACATAAGAGGTGGAGAGTCCGGCAAAGAAATACCCGGTACTCATCACCGCAAAGGCGAAAAACAAGACCTTGCGGTAACCAAAACGATCCCCGATGGCACCGGCCAGGATGGGCAGGAAATACAGCAGGGGCGTGATGGTGCTCTTGATCACCCCGACACTCTCTTTCGAGAAATCCAGCCCGCCTTTGTCTTTGGAAAGGACCAGGTAGACCGACAATACCGACATCACACCATAATAAGACCCTCTTTCGAAGAACTCCATAGTAATGGCAGTCCAGAAATTCTTTGAAAAGGAAAACCAGGATTTTTTTGCAGGTGCAGGTGTCATAAGCTTGTTTTTGGCTTGCTAAAGTAGCTTTTTTGTGCAGAATGGAAAGACAGAGATTGCACATGAATCTGGAATTGACCAGCAGGACCTGAGCAGGTCTCGCAACAATAAGCAATTCGCCTGATTTTTTTATGTTTGGGGTTTGTGCTAACTTGCCCCGATAATTGGAGGAATTATGGGTAAAAGTATAGTGTTGTGTGTCATTGCCTTGTTGTGGTTTAACATAGGTTTTGGCCAGGAGGCAGTGCCTGCTGAGCGGAATTTCAAATTGTTTCATTTTGGGGCGGATCTGGCCTATAGCCCCTTGTCGAAAACACTGAAAGGAAGTGTAAGCTATGATGTTAGCCCTTTGCGCAGCAGTACCGACAGCCTTGTCTTTTTTTGTCCGGGAATGAAGATATCTTCGGTTAGTATGGTGACTTTTGCCGGGCTAAAGAACACTGTGCCCCTGACTTTTGCCCAACAAGGCGACAAGCTTGTCATTTTTCCGAAATCTTCCCTGGATTATGGAGTTTCCGGCGATCCGCGCTACAAGATAACAATCGTGTATACAGCCATCGCGCCACCTGAATTACACCAAACCGGGTGGGATGACCCGACAGCCAGGATGCGGAAACAAGTATGGGCACACCGGCCCTTTGGCTGGATTCCGTATACGGATCAGATGACGACACAGGACATCCGTATCACTTTCAACAAGGATTACAAAGTCGTTTCCAATGGAGAACGTTTGGAAACCATCCCTTCCGGAGATAGCGCACTGACCTGGCATTACCGGCTCGACAAACCCCACCCATTCTATTCAGTGTGTTTTGTGGCAGGCGATTACAGCTATAAATCCATGAAGACCAAGAGGGGAGTGCCCCTGGAGTTGTGGTATTATCCTGAGTATGAGGATCGCTTTGCACTGACCTACAAATACCAGGCAGCCATGTTCGATTTCCTGGAAAAAGAAACAGGACTGAATTATCCCTATGCCTTATACCGGAATATCCCTGTGGCCGATTATCTCTATGGCGCCATGGAAACCACGACCAGCACGGTATATGCAGATTTTCTACAAGTAGATCAAAGGGGCTTCCTGGGGCGGAATTATGTCAATACCAATGCCCATGAACTGGCGCACCAATGGTTTGGGAATTGCATTAACGACAAGACTGTCGATGATTTGTGGCTGACAGAGAGCTTTGCTACCTATTATGCGAAGGCTTTTGAACAGGCATACCTGGGTGAAGAAGCCTATCTCTATCAACGTGATCTCGAAATGCAAAAAGCCCTGAAAATTGCAGAAAGCAATGATTTCCCCCTGGGCAGTGGCAAGGCAGGCGTAGAACGATGGTATCAAAAGGGCTCCCTGGTGATGGACATGCTGCGGGATTGGGTCGGGGATGCAGGTTTTCAGGCCTCTGTCAGCAATTACATGAACACCAACAAATACGGGGAAGCCGAATCCAATGATTTTCTCAAAGCCATCTACAATACCACCGGTTATGCCATGGATGGCTTCTTTGCTGATTGGGTGTACAATGGCGGAGAACCGGAATATAAAATCGACTGGAAGCAAATCACCAACACAGCCGGCCAAGGATATACCCAAATCTCTGTAGCCCAGGTCCAGCGCATCAGCAAACCGGAAGAGCTATTCAGGATGCCCGTCAACATCGAGGTATATTATACTGATGGAAGCATGACGATGCAAAAGGTATGGGTTGAAAATGCCTTTACCCTGGCAGAAATTCCCGCCGAACCCGGCAAGACCACTGCTTTTGTAGTCTTCGATGCAGGCAACAGGATACTGAAAAAGATGCAATTTGCAAGGAGCTTTGAGGAGCTTTCTCAGCAGCTGAAACAGGCAAAGCAGGTCCCGGATCGCCTGGAGGCCTTAAGGGCCATGCAAAAACTGCCGCAGAGTCAAAAAAGGGAGGCCCTCAGTACTTGTATCAGAAATGAGCATTTTTTCCTGATCCGTGCTGAAGTGGTATCGCAATTGTGCCATGATAGTCTATCCATTGATTTGTTACAAGCCGCCATCCAGGATCCCCAGGTGCTGGTCAGGAAGGCTGTGGTGGACAATGTCAAAGTGGTGCCACCACTGTTGATTCCGGCTTATGAGAGTTTATTGAAGGATTCGTCCTATGCCATCGTTGAACTGGCGCTACTCAACCTATGCAACACAGCCAATGCCAAGGGTGCTTTTTCAAAAACGGAGGATTATCTGAAACAGACTCAGACTGAGGTAGGATGGCGGGGCCGTAACATCCACACTGCCTGGCTTGGGATTGCTTTAGAACGTCAGCCCGACAACAAAGTCTATCTGTCAGAGTTGACTGATTATACCGGCCCATCCTATGATTTCGAGACCAGGCTTAATGCCCTGAACCAGTTCAAAAAACTGAATTACCTGGATGAGAAAGTCGCCGCCAATCTGGTCACTGCTTCAAAATACTGGAATTACAAACTCGCCACTCCTGCCAAAGAGATGATCAGCTATTTTATGCAACAAGACCGGTATAGTCTTTTGTTGGAAAAAATGAAATAAGGAGATTATACCAGTGTCTTCCGATGTGTCGTTAGTTCTTCGGAAAGTCTTTCAGAGGTGGATTTGAGATGGGCCATAACTTCCATCATGCCGGCATTTTCCTGTTCGTTGGCGAGTGCTAAAAGCTGACAGGCATAATCTGTTGCCTTGAGATCCCAATACACAGAGATGAAGCTTTTGTAGCTATGTGCGTTGAACTTTAGGCTTGTAAAATCAGCATCTTCGATGTTTTTTTCCAGTACGATAAGGCGGGCCTGGAATTCGGAAGTGAAGATGTCAATCAGCTCGACAATCACTGCCTTTGGGAAATACTGATAATTCTCGTTAAAGGTTGGCCAGTCAATCATTTCAGAAGAATTTAAAAGGGGATCAGAAGACCCCCTTTTTATGATTTTGCAAAGATACAGGATTAGATGATCGACCTGAAATAGTCGATGGTTTTCACAAGACCGTTTTCCAGTTGAATTTTGGGTTCCCAGTCGAGTTCTTTTTTTGCGAGGCTGATGTCGGGTTGACGTTGTGTCGGATCATCGGGAGGCAGCGGCATGCGGACAATTTTCGACTTGGAGTTGGTGAGTTTGATGACCCATTCCGCCAGTTCGAGGATGGTGAATTCATTGGGATTGCCGATGTTTACCGGTCCTGTAAATTCATCCCGTGAAGCCATCATCCTGATCATGCCTTCAACGAGGTCGTCGACATACTGAAAGCTGCGGGTTTGCTGACCATCGCCATAAATGGTGATGTCCTGGTTTTGCAGGGCCTGCACAATAAAATTCGAAACAACCCGGCCATCATGCGGATGCATGCGGGGCCCGTAGGTGTTGAAGATGCGGATGATTTTAATTTTGACGTTGTTTTGTTTGTGGTAATTCACAAACAAAGTTTCTGCAGAACGTTTGCCTTCATCATAGCAGGATCTTTCGCCAATGGGGTTGACGTGCCCCCAATACGTTTCGACCTGGGGATGGATCTGGGGATCGCCATACACCTCGCTGGTGGAGGCTTGCAGGATCTTGGCGCGGATTCTCTTGGCCAGTCCCAGCATGTTAATGGCGCCCATCACTGAAGTTTTGATGGTCTTGATGGCGTTGTACTGGTAGTGGATGGGAGAGGCAGGACAGGCCAGGTTATAGATTTCGTCGACTTCGATGAAAAAGGGCATGGTGACATCATGCCGGATCAGCTCGAAATAGGGGTTGTCCAGCAAATGAACAACATTGCGTTTTTGTCCGGTGAAATAGTTGTCCAGACAAACAACCTCATGTCCGTCATTCAACAAACGGTCGCATAGGTGGGATCCTACGAATCCTGCCCCACCGGTGACCAAGACTTTTTTCCTTATCATGGGATTTTAATTAAAGGACGATGGTAACTATTTGGTAGGGTCGATGCCGATGCAGAAATAATCAAAGCCATTGCGTTTCATTTCGATGGGGTCGTAGATGTTACGTCCGTCGAAAATAACAGCGCCATTGAGCAGTTTTTTTACGATTTTGAAATTCGGAAATTTGAACTCAGGCCATTCTGTAATCAGCGCCAGGCAGTCCGCATCGATCAAAGCTTCATATTGTTCTTCGGAATATGTAATGCTGTCGCCCAGGGAGTGTTTGGCTTCTTTCATGGCCACGGGGTCATAGGCTTTCACTTTTGCGCCGGCTTCGAGGAGTTTTTTGATGATCACCAGGGAAGGAGCTTCACGCATGTCATCGGTTTGTGGTTTGAATGACAATCCCCAGAGTGCAATCGTCTTGCCTTTGATGTCACCATTAAAGTACTTCATGATTTTGTTGAAAATCACCGATTTCTGGTCCTTGTTAACCGCCTCAACAGCCTTCAGGACGCGGAGTTCGTACTTAAACTCCTCGGCTGTGAGAATCAGAGCCTGGACATCTTTGGGGAAGCAGGAGCCTCCATAACCGATGCCCGGATAGATAAATTTCGTGCCGATACGGGAATCAGAGCCTATGCCTTTGCGGACCATGTTGACGTCAGCACCCACGATTTCGCAGAGATTGGCGATGTCGTTCATGAAGCTGATCTTGGTGGCCAGCATGGAGTTGGCAGCATATTTTGTCATCTCGGCCGAGGTGATGTCCATGAAAATGATGGGGTGGCCATTGAGGGTAAAAGGCTTGTAAAGGCTTTTCATCAGGTCTTCCGCCCTCTCAGAGTTCAAGCCGACCACGATACGATCAGGTTTCAGGAAGTCATCGATGGCAGCACCTTCTTTTAAGAATTCAGGATTGGAAGCGACATCATAAGCGATGGCGACGCCACGTTTGTCGAGTTCTTCCTTAATGGCAGCACTCACTTTGGCAGCAGTACCTACGGGCACCGTGCTTTTGGTGACAACGAGGAGATAGTCATTCATGTTCTTGCCACAATCGCGGGCAACAGCGAGGACATAGCGCAGGTCAGCACTGCCGTCTTCGTCGGGAGGGGTTCCAACAGCGATGAAAACGACTTCACAGTCGATCAGAGCTTCAGCGATGCTGGTCGTGAAATTCAAGCGGCCTTTTTTCATGTTGCGATGCAACATCTCGTCCAGGCCTGGCTCATAGATCGGTACAATTCCGTTTTTGAGGTTCTCAATTTTTTTCTGATCAATGTCAACACAGGTGACATCAATGCCAACTTCAGAGAAGCATGTTCCGGTAACAAGACCGACGTACCCGGATCCTACAATAGCTATTTTCACGGTGCAGTTTTTTGAGTTAGTATGAAAGACAAATATAGAACATTGCAGACAAAGTTGAAAAAATATCCCGGATTAACAAGAAATAGATATATTTTTTTTGAATGGTCAGTTTAAATTCAGGAATGTAGCCTTTGTGGTTGTTTTGCTTTTGAGTATTTCAAAGACTTTGCTTGGGTCATAATTTGTAAATAAATGAAAATGAATGTAATGCGAATTCCTTTTCCGGCGTAAAATCATATTCTTGTGTTTCGTTTGTGGTCCAAATCCCAAAGTCCGCTGGGAGATTAGAGGGAAACTGAAATGCTGAATTCTTAAAATGGGATACAATTAAATGATATAGATCAATAAATATTTGACAATTATCAATATTTTGAAAAATATAACATTTTTTAGTGAATAAATTTCACAAAAGCCCCGATAATTTAAGAATTGCTCATTATCTTAGTCGTTTTTAAGCCAGTTCAGCAGCATCAAAAGAAGAATGTAAGCTCGATGAAGCGCATTGATATCAATTGATACCCGAGAACATAGTGCTAAGTAGACTGCCAAAGTTCATTGATAAATAGTAAGAGAAAAAGAGTTCCATCCCGGAAATAATTAGTACTCATTAAAAACTGCTCAATGTTACGTCCTGTCGTTCCTGCCAACATCAAATCGCACCGGTATGAATTCCGGAAAATGGAAGAGATTCCAGAAGAAATTTTCGAGCGCATCCGTGCCGGGTTTGCCGCACAGGCCTCTGCAAATCCAGTGGTATCTGTGAATATCATTGCATGGAACGAGGAGCACAACATCCTCCGCAACTTATCTTCTTTGAGTGCGATGAAAAGCAAATATCCTGTGGAATATGTCTTTGTTGACAATAACTCCAAAGACAAAACCTCGGAGATTATCCGCAGATGCGGGATTACCCCTGTCTTTGAAAACAAACAGGGCTATGGCTTTGCCCGTCAGGCTGCCCTTGAGAACTCGCATGGGAAATACATCCTCACAGGTGATTCGGATACCATTTATCCACCCACATGGGTTGATACCATGATAAAACCCCTGCTTGCCGGCAAGGGCTTAGCTACTTATGGCACCTATTCTTTCATTCCGGAAAAGGGGCAATCGCGTTTGCGTTTTGCTTTCTATGAACTTTTCCGCGACATGGTGCATTCCCTGAGAACCATCAAACGCCCGGAGCTGGCCGTAGGGGGTGTGAATTTCTGTTTTCCAAGGGAGGAAGCATTAAAGATCGGCTTTATCAAAAGTGATTCCCGCATGGAAGATGGACAAATGGCCCTGGCACTGGTGAGAAAGGGAAAATTGATCCGTGTGACAAGGCTAAGTGCCATGGCCTGGACAGTGCCCCGCTCTATCGAGAAAAGTGGCTCCTTCCTGAATGCCATCACAACCAGACTCATAAAAGAAATCAAGCGAATCAGTATCTATTTTCACAAAGAGAAGTAAAAAGGTATACACAACCGACTAAGCCCCCCATCATAATGAAGCACAAAATACTAGTAATAGACGACGAAAGAAGCATCCGCCTCCTCCTGGAAAATTTCCTTGCTGAAAGTTACGAGGTGGTCAGTAAAAACGATGGCTTTGAAGCCCTGGAATGGCTGGAAGGCAACCAACCCGACCTCATCATCTGCGATGTCCAGATGCCCAATATGGATGGCTATCTTTTTCTGGAGAAAGTCAGGCAACGTGGGTATACCAAACATACGCCCGTACTCATGCTCTCCGGCGCTGAATCCAGCAAAGAACGCATCAAATGCTACAAACTGGGCGCTCAGGATTTCCTGGCCAAACCCTTTAACCCGGAAGAACTGGGAGAACTTATCAAAAAGAACCTCTTCCCCATTCATTATGCTGTGAAGTGGTAAGCAGGGCTTGATAGGCATGGCAATACTGATCGTTTCATCAAATTACCGGCATTTGGATTATGGAAAATACAATTAAGGTTTTATATATTGGCAATACTCAGGACAGCATAGAAAGGCTAAGCGCAGCTCCTGGAATTTCATTGTTTGTGAAAAACAACATCCTGGATGCAGAGAATTTCCTGCAAAATGCGCAAATGCCTGATGCTGTTATCTGTGAATCTTCAATTGCAGGAGGTGATGGTCTTGCATTCTTTGACTGGGTTCGTCAAAGAAATGAACTCAACCGCATGGCTTTTATCCTTGTCACACAAGAATTTAAGGAGGAGATATTGAAAACAGCCTTCAAAAAGCGCATCGACGATTTCTATACTTTGCCACTGCCTCCCGTTGCAGATCTGCTTGGCAGAATTGCGTTTTTGCGGGAATACCGCAATGGCAATACCTCCGCTCATGTCGCCAAAGCACCGGAAGTGACCTATAAGATGCCTTTAACAAAACGGCTTTTTGATGTCGTCGTGGCGGGATTTGCACTCCTGGTATTGTCGCCGGTTTTGTTGCTGATCATCATCGCCATCAGGCTGGAATCCAAAGGCAAGGTTTATTATACTTCGAAAAGGGTGGGGCGCCAGGTTTTTGATTTCTACAAATTGCGTTCGATGCGGGTGGGTGCCGATGCTGAGTTGAGCAAACTCGCCAAAGACAAAAACCAGTATGCCACGGCCGACAAACAATCGGGCTTTGATTTTTCCCAGCCTTGCCCGCGCTGTGCCGCCTTGCCCGAAGGTAAAACATGTTCTCCCATCAAACATACTGACCAGCACGACATCTGTGAATACTGGTTCGATGTGCAGAAAAAAGAAGTCGCCAAAACAAAATCTGCCTTTATCAAAATTGTTGACGATCCCCGCATTACCAAAGTGGGCAAGATCATCAGGAATACCAGCATTGACGAGCTCCCGCAGCTGATCAATGTGCTGAAAGGTGATATGTCCATCGTAGGTAATCGCCCTCTTCCGGTATATGAGGCAGAAATGCTGACCCAGGACGTGATGTCCAAAAGATTCCTGGCCCCGGCCGGTATCACAGGACTCTGGCAGGTCGAATTACGCGGCAGAGGTGGTGATATGTCAGAGGATGAAAGAAAACGCCTGGACAATGAATATGCTGACCATTTCATCGGCGATGCCTATTCTTTCTGGTATGACCTGAAACTCATCCTCAGAACTGTCCCTGCTTTGTTTCAAAAAGATACGGTTTAGTGCCCCCCTAACAATACGTTTGCAGCCTATGAAAGTCCACTACTCGTTTATACTCACATGCTTGATTTTATTGCTATTCCAGAACAAACTTGCTGCGCAGACAAGCCAAAAGTTTGATGAGATAAATTCCGATATCAGCACATTCATTCCGCCCTTGCATGTCCTGATCGATTCTGCCATGTTGCATGATCCCGGCCTGCGCATGCGTGAATTGCAGATTATCATCAACAACGCCAAATTGAAAGGAAGCCGCATCGACTGGACGAAAAATGTGGGTATCCAGACTGATGTCAGATTCGGCACTTTTGACAACTATTCTAACAATGTCTCTGGCGGAATCCCTACAAACAACGTAACTACAAGAACTGAAATGAGATATGGCTATGGTGCCTACATCAGTCTGCCCCTCTTTAATGCCTTTAACCGGGGACATCAGTTGACCATCGCAAAGACTGAACTCGAACAGGCACGCAGCCTGGCCGACAATGAAAGGGGGGTGCTGACGCAGGAAGTCATTCGCCAGTACAATGACCTGGTTTTGCGGCAACGACTTCTGAAGATCAAGTCCAAATCACTCGAAACCTCCAGGATCAACATGCAAATGACTGAAAAGGGATTTCTTAGTGGGACGATCTCAATGTCAGAATATGTCACCATCTCGGAAGCCGTATCACGTGCTGAAGCAGATTGTGAATCTGCCCGCATGGACTTCCTCACATCCTACCTCATCCTCGAAGAAATCGTGGGTATGAAATTTAACCTGACTAACCCAACACAAGGAAAGTAATGAAGGTAATTGATATTTTACGGCTACTTCGGAAACACATTGTATTGTTGCTGGGAACCCCTGTTTTACTGGCGGTTCTGGTAAGCTGGCTGACCAAGAATCCTGCCTACACCTATTCTTCTGAAACTACCTTATATACTGGTATAGCCTCCGGTTCCAGTGTCGAAATGGACAAGTCCTTCAATTATTATGCTGCCAACAATTCCTTCGACAACCTGATCAACATCATCAAATCGCGGGAAACACAACAGCAGGTGGCCATTCGCCTCCTCGCTCAGCACCTGATGATGAAATCGCCGGATCCCCGTTTTCTTTCCAAAGCCTCTTTTCAGGGTCTGCATAGCATCACTCCTGCCTACATTTTCAAATTGGTGGTGCATGAGGGGAAAGAAACAAATGAGGCCGCGGAGCAAAAGATAGTGGAAGCGATGGCTGATTCTGTCGATCCGGCTGATAGCCTGATCATTGAAGATAATTTCTCCTTTAGCAGTCTCGACACCGCTGATCCCGCACAATTGTTACCCCCTTCCATCGATCCGCTTGGCTATGCACAAACCATCAAAAACCTGGAAGCCTACATGGCCAGCAGCGATACGAATTTCGTGTATAAGTTGCTGAATTTTAGCCATCCCAATTATTCTATCAAAGCGATTTCTGCCTTGAATGTAACAAGGATTGCCTCCAGTGATCTGGTAAAATTGAAGTTTGAATCGGATGATCCCGGAATCTGTCGCATGACACTGGTGCTGTTTACTGAGGTTTGCATTAAGAATTTCAAGAGCATCAAAGAAAACCGTAGTGATGCTGTGGTACGTTATTTTGAGCACCAGCTCAAGATGGCTGCTGAAAGACTGAAAATCGGTGAGGATAAGTTGTTGAAATTCAATGAGGACAACAACATCATCAATTACTATGAGCAAAGTAAGGCGGTGGCTGTTGTAAAGGAAGAACTCGACATCGACTACAACAAAATGAAAATCAAGCTGGCAGGGACTGCAGCTTCCATCAAACGCATTGAAGAGAAGCTCGGAAACCAGCAATCCATTCAGCTGAAAAGTGCCAGCGTAGTCCAGAAACGCAACCAATTGGGTGATGTCGTTTCAAAAATCGCTACCGCCGAAACCATCGGGTTCGGAGATACGATTCGGCCGGCGGAACTCGCGAAACTCAAAGCTTCCCGCGAGAAACTCAAAGAGGAGATTACCGACATTGTCAATGACTTATACAGCTACAACAACTCAACTGAAGGTTTGCCGGTGGACAGGCTCCTCAGTGACTGGATTGCAAATGTCATTGATTACGAAGACACCAAAGCCGGGATGGGCGTATTGGCTGACCGCATCGTGGAATTCCAGAAACAATATGAGATCTATGCCCCTGCCGGTGCCAACATCAAGAGAATTGAACGTGAAATCAATGTTTCGGAACAGGAATTCCTGCAGCTGTTGCATGGCCTGAACCTCGCCAAACTGAAAATGCAGGATGTGGAGCTTTCTTCCAACATCAAAGCTGTCGACCTGCCCTTTTTTCCCTTATCACCCAACCCGACCAAGCGCAAAATGCTGGTCATCATTGCAGCGCTTTTCGGCTTTTTGATCGTGCTGACTACGATGCTGGCCCTGGAGTATTTTGACGCTACCTTGAAAAACCCGGAAAAAGCCCATAAAAAGATCAAACTGATGGCTGCCGGCATTTTCCCTAAGATAATACGCAAAACCGGATCACTCAATTTCGCCTATGTGACCAATCGTTTGCTGGAGATCATTTTACAAAGTACGGGCTTTTATTCCAAAGACAAAGATGGAGATGCTCCCCATACACTATTGTTTTTCAGTACTTTAAATGCTGAAGGGAAAACTGTGATTGCCGGTAACATGGCTCTCAAAATGAAGATACAGGGCAAGAAAGTGCTTTTCCTGAATTACTCCAGGGAGTCTTTGCGTGAGACTGAATTGTCACAAATCGGTTACCTGCAAACAGCAATACAGGAAGAACCCGCTGAAAACCTCAGGAAAAAAAGCCTTTTGTCCTATTTGCCCCGCCTCCTGGGTTACCCTGACAAGGGTGTCAATTACGACAGTCCTTTTCTTCAGCCGCCCGAGACCTATCTTACGAAGGAAGAATATATGGAATACAAGATCGATGCCGGGTATTATTCTGCTATGGGCTACGAGGATCTGGTAAGGGAAAACAACTACAAACTCAGCTTTAAGCCTGATTATGTGCTGATTGAGCTGCCTCCTGTGCTTTATTACCAGTATCCGGCCAACCTACTGGCTTCAGCAGGAACGCCTTTCCTCGTTTGCAGAGCCAACAGGGTGTGGTCGCAGGCCGATGAAGCTTGTCTCGATAACATCATAAAGCTAACCCGCAAAGAACCTTATTTCTTGCTCAATGGGGTAGATCTCTTTGTGATCGAGACAGTTTTGGGTGACCTGCCCAAAAAACGCAGCCGCTTTCGTCGTCTTGTGAAAAATATTGCCCGTTTTCGTTTCTTCAGCCGTCAGAAATTCTAAGCCGCAGTCCCTTGAAAACAGCCCTGAAGAAAATAACACGTGAAGCCAATTTCCTGTCCCTGGCAGGAAATATCGCCATTGCCTTTTTCGGCTTCGCCGGATTTGCTATCCTGGCGCGGACTTTCACTGTGGATGTTTTCGGACAATGGGTGTTGTTTATCTCTTCCGGGACTTTTATCGAGATGTTTCGTTTCGGGATTACCAATACGGCAATTATCCGTTATCTTGCGGGTGTCGACCAAGAAGATCGCCTGAAATATGTAGGGTCTAACGGCCTGATCGGCCTGATTGCCACTGTCGGGATTGCCATCATCCTCTGGCTGTGTTACCTCGCATTTCCCGGGCCCATCCGTAGTTCGGGCTATGAGCTTTTCTTCGTTTGGTATCCCTTGATGGCCTTTTTAAACCTGCCCTACAACACGGCCCTGGTCATCATGCAGGCCGACATGGAGTTCGGAAAGATATTTCTCGTGAGACTCATCAACAGCGGCGGGTTCTTCGCAATCCTGCTGCTGAATTATTTGTTCTTCAACATGCCGCTCATGCAGCTGGTATTGGCACAACTGGGCATCAGCCTGCTCACTTCTGTCATCTGCATCATGAAAGGCTGGGATGGACTGCGGTACATCCGCAAAGCCACCAGGCGCACCAACAAGGTCTTGCTGGATTTCGGAAAGTACACCACTTTCACCCTCATTGGCACCAATCTGCTACGCAGCGCCGATACCCTG
>Ga0247839_1005659_pt1 | contig 14991 bp, 14 predicted proteins | sample LaCruzMarch2015__6_FD_192405 | JGI IMG/M metagenome (GOLD analysis project Ga0247839, IMG submission 192405) | Freshwater microbial communities from meromictic Lake La Cruz, Castile-La Mancha, Spain - LaCruzMarch2015_16m | ecosystem: Environmental > Aquatic > Freshwater > Lake | place: Spain... | reverse complement strand
AGAACTAAAAGCAGGATTACAATAACTGCATGCAAACTGACATGTTCTATCAAAAGCAATCTCCAGTGTTTTAAGGTCGATGTCTTCATAGTCTTGGGTAGCGGCTGCTCGTGTGAGGTCTTCTATCTTATATATGCGACTCTTATAAACCCTATCGCTCACAGCATCTCTGCCCATGTCTTCGATCTTCCAGCAGTATTCGCAGCCCGAAGGACGTTGGCCCTGCTTCATGAGATGGCGATCCATCTTTTTAGTCATGGTATTGTGCAGAGACTTGGGATTGTGTTCCACATCTGCGACTGCGACCTTGTGTGCAGGAGGATGATGGCACGAAGTAGTCATGCCTGAACCCAACCATATAGTAGCATTGTACCATTTGGCACCACAGAAACTGGCACTGATAGGATCCAGCACCAGCTGGCGGTATTCTAAGTCATTCATTGGTATTGTTTTAGGAATTGGAAAAATCTTTCAGGGAATTCTCGATTGGTTTTTTCCCGCAATTCGGCAAGATGTTGTTGATTGTATTTACATATATCCTGGCATGCAGATAGGAAACTGTCAAGATCTTGCTCACATAGATCGTGTACGATATCAATTACACGATCCATTCTTTGTTGTGCATTGTCAATGATATCAAAACTTTCATCAATGATGCTTCCGAATGTACGGAATCCCAGATTTTGTAAATCTCGATAAAAACCCGAGGTAGAAGCCACGATGAACGGATGTCCCATGACCAATGGTTTGGCCATCTTTTCTGTTCTGAAACTCAAGATACTTTCAGCACATACAGTTTCTGTGACCAGACTGAAGTAGGTATCAATGTAAGGTGCTGGTTCAAGATAGATCTCGCCCCATTCCAAATGGAATAATTCTTGTTTCAAAAAACTGCGATCTTCAACTATAGGTCCAAATGTAGGGTTTCTATATCTATCAACTTCGTAATGTTTAGGTAGGAGTTGTAACGGGCTAGGAGTGGCCATTACATTGATACCATCTTCGACAAAGGTGAAACTGCGAACCACTGTGGGTTTGGCATCTAGCATGGTCCATAGAGCGTGATCCAAGGTACCACGACGTTTTAATTTCTCATAGAGATATTTCCTATGAGGTCGTGCTCGCCCATTTAGGAACAGGAATTTGTAGGGTTTTTTTTGTTTAGAAAATATATGATCTGTTTGGTGCTGTGCCTGGATATTTTCTGGATACCCTAAGATAGTCGTCAAAAAATATTCATGTGTCAAACAAGGATACCGAGCATCTACTTCTGCACCACCAATCAACAATAATTTTTTTCCTAGTACCAGATCATCTATGTGTAATTGCTTAATTTGACTTTCTAGAGTCCACGATCCTTCGGCACTGTTGGCAAATATCATAATGTATTGACCAGTCTCAGCCGCTGTTCTAATACTTTGTATGTTATCAAGCAAGTGTTGCCGACCAATTACATAGATCGATCCTGGATGTAATTTGACTGATGCAAAATCCCAAAATACTTCGTTGGCATATGGTTTGAGCAGATCAAATACCTCGCTCATAGTATCGATAACTAGCCTAGGTCTTGCGTGCATGGTGCTCACATTCTTGCCACCATTGGTGCATAGTCGGAAATGTGTTTAAAAAGTTGGTACCACGACGCCGATCGTGTTCGCTGAAAAATGTGTAAAAGTCGGCTTTGGCTCGAGAATTATCTTGTTGTTGTCCTTGCCTCATCCAGGCAATGTCTCGGCGTAGACGTTGTATCTCATAGTCTTTGAACCCATGGAAAGGATCAAGATCCGTCTCCATATTAAGTTGCATCCAATCTGCTGTGCGTTCCAACACGGCGGCATAACTTTCGGGCAGGATCTGCAGGCTCTGCCAGGCAGGTTCTCGAAGCACCGGAGTATCGAACCATACACGCTGATAGGTGTGACTGTGAGCGCGACGCAGTTCCAATATAAACTCCAAGAGTTTCTGCAGCCCAAGCACTGAAAGATTATTCATAGTGATAATGAATGTGAGACTATTACGACCCGGTATCTCATTGAGCCATTGATAGGCTCTGCTCATGCAAAGATGTGCATTAAGCCCATGGCGTATGTATTCAGCATGAGCAATGTATCCAGTGTCCAGGCTCACGTACTGCATGAAATGTTCGATATTTGTGGCACACAGTTGTTTAGTGTAGTCGAGATACTTCTGCCAGAGTTTTTCTTCCACTGAAAAATTGCTGGTCACATTCAAATGCAAATCGGGTTTGGGTAATGCCAGCACATAATCAAAAACTTTGTATGTGTTCCGATCCATCAGCGGTTCTCCCCCAGTCATGCGGAAATGGCGGAGTTGGGGATACAGAGTGGGCCACCAGGCCCAGAATGCTTCTACATAAGGATTGTGCTCGCGATTAGGTATAACCCTACGATCACCGGTGAAATGATCAGGATGATTATGGACAACGTGAGTAGGATATCCTCCGTGTCGCTGTATTTCTTGAGCCCATGTGGATGAGTATTGAGGACTGCAATAAGAACAGGCAAGATTACAAGCATTATTAAAATTAACTTCCACATAACTAGGGACAATATCATCTTCGTCTTCAGAGGAATTAGCGATACGATCAAAATCTATTGCTGCCCAGGGTTCTCCTGAGCGATAGTGGCGATCACTCATCTCGCCAAGGTCTTCCATGTTCCAGCAGTACTGGCATTCTGCGGGACGTTTCCCCGCTAACATCATCTGCCGCTGTTGTTTTTTATGGGCAGTATTGTGCAGTGCTCCGGGATTGACTTTTATTTCTTCTATGGGTATTCGATGCAAAGGAGGATGATAGCATGAATTATTCATGCCCGTGGTCAAGTGTAAACTTACTTGTTTCCATTTGGCCAGACAGAGAGACGTGCCCAACTTTTGCTTCATTTCTTCAGCGGCGGTCATAAAATCGGATTTATTATCCATAATGAAAAACTGTGTTAATTATCTTTTCTTTTGTGAGTTTCTGCAGTGTTTGAAAGTTATGTTCCAAAATAGATTGCATTTCTTTATACCATCTATCAATAACAGATTGATTTTGATCTGCTATCCAATCTATGTTGGTCTTTAATACGTCCAATCTAGAGTCTGCAGGATCTTCATCATAGCCTTCGTCCCACCAGTCGCCAAAGGTTTTGAACCCAAGATTATGTAGATTTTTCAAGAACCACTGCGGCCCTTGCACGATAAAAGGTTTGCGATGCATGATAGGTCGCCAGGTTTTTTCAGTGACAAAGAAAGTTTTGCCGCTATAATAAGTTTCACAAACTATCTCACAGAAAAATTCTTTATAACGGGGTTCGAGGTTCAGGGCTTCTTGATTCCACAAGATTGGGTAATCATAAACTCTATCTTTGAGAGGAAGTTTTTCTAGCAAAGAATAAATGCATGACCTATCGATCCAAGATCTGTTTAAAAGTTCTTCTAGACCAAAATTAGCCAAGTGATAGTCATTGGTACGATCATAGTGGAAAGTCATTTCAGTCATGTCATAATGGTTCGCAGCAAGATGACTCGCTAGGCCTAGCCTTATCCAATTTGATCTTCCTACAAACAGCCCAAATCTTTTTCCTCCAATATGTGGGTATGCCGACGTGGTCTTACACAGCGTTTGGACTAAATTCAGTTCAGCAAATGGCATCCTATATTCAGAAAATTGAGAGCTAGGGATCTGATTAGCTGTTAAAATGGTTATTATGGCAGGATCGTAGCCAAAACAACTGATGGTATCTACCAACATATCTTCCAGCCCTGCAGAAACACAACAAGGCCCTTCGCTCAACAGATCTATCACAATAGATCCAGATGTGCCTGCCTGTATGATATCACGTTGAACCTGCGATGGGTTCCATATTTTGTTATCGCTGGTAACGACTTTAACCTTGGGCATCTATCAACCAATCTAAACCTGGGTTGCCACGGTCTTGGAAAAAATCCGGACAGTCACCCTGCCGTCTAATGTCGTTGGTAAGACAATGCATGCCACCGTCCCAAAAATTGCGACAGCGAAAATCAAATGCATGAATATTGTATCCTTTCTTGGCCAAGAATTCAAAAGTTTCTTCATCGTCGCCTACGCTGAGGATGTTTTTATCATCCACGATCAACAAATTCACATCAAACACAGTCTCGATATACTGTCCCACCCAATCTATGGCTTTACTTTGTATATGCTGTGCAAATTCTTTGTTTGCATTTATTTTGGTATCAGGTATGTGCCATTGATGAAAACCGCCTCCCATATTAACTGGTGTCTGCCGAGACGCATGATTGATATTGAAAATTTCCCAACCTGGAAATGTTGTTTCGTAGGAGTTCTTGTATGAAGTAGTCAGTATCAATCTTTCATGCACGGGACAAAATACACAATCGCTATGACCATCGATCATGCTGACATGTACACGATAATTTTTTGCCAGTTCCACTGCTGGCTCGCAAATCATACCCCAAACGTGTTCGTGATAAATCCAATCTAAGTAAATATCTCTGCCCATGCGTACCAGGCACGGCGGGCTCACGCAGGCCCAGGGCCCATCTGATATCTCATGAACCATGGCACCAGACTGCCTATATTCATCAAGACAATGTTTCCATGGATTCACTGAAAAATGATTCCTTAAATTATATAGGCTATTTCCCAACACAAGGGTATCATCTCTAGCCGCTACCACTGGTTTATAGAGATTGTCGTTGGCATCAAGACAATGATCAATGCTGATATACTGCGGTCTGCGTACCTGTACCCCTAATTCTGTAAGTTTGCATTCAATCTTGGTTAAATCTTGTTTGGTCCATTCTGTGATGGTATAAAAGGCATCACGCACCGCACTGGGCAAATGATCGTAAAATTCGGATGGATAACAATCTCCTAACCATACTTCCTCGAGATTTCCATAAAATCCACACCAGCTGTTTACTGAACTCATATCACCATCCTTCTTGTTTGCGTATTACATCAATCTCTCTGGTCATCACACCGAGGTTGTGCCAGTTCGATCTATAATGATGCTTAAAAAATTTGCTCTGGTCTGACGACAATACATCCATCGGAAGATCCAACTGTGTGTGCAGTGATTTTGCATAGGTGTCCACGGCTTCGTATGGATCCACATATTGTTCCACCGACCATAACTGTTCCAAGGCATCAAACCATTGCACTTGTTTATAATCCCAATCTCCTAGCATAGTCATGTGAGTACCCATCCGAGATCCCATAATGGACCAGATACCGTATTCTACATCATTTCCTACATTGTGCCATATGGTTAGATGATCGAGATTGCGTTTATGCACACGATCTTTGAATTCACTGACTGTGGGTCGACGCCCGCGATCCAGGCACATCTTAACACCTTCCCGGAATCCTGCACGCCAAGCGTGTTTAGGCGAACCATTGGGATAGGTAGTTGAATAACAGTCATACATGGGCCAATATAGCGGATTGAAACAAAACTCTACCTGGGTTTCATCCCTACCATCGGTATTCTCATGTGTCTTCATCTTGTCGACAAAAGTTCTCGTCCATGAACTCAATCCACCGTTGCCATACATAAGACCATTGACATGATTGCGGGCACGCCAACGAAACACAGCCTGCTCCCATGTGTCATCTGCGAATCTCAGAGTGAGATTAAAAAAACTTTCGTCGGGGATATTGTCACCGTCGATCAAGACGAAACGCTCAGTATCGCTGGCTTCGGCAGCGGCCTTGTGTGCGGCATCTGACCCTTTGACGCTATCTACTCTCTTGGCCCAGGGCACCATGTTACGGATGCGTACCCAAAATTCTTCCTTGTGAGGTTCATCATAGGAAAGATATATGCAATCTAGGTCTGCTATGTCAACGGATTTCATTTGTGGTGATATTCCATTTTTGGTGTTTCGCACTGTTATCGACTACTACACATACATCTCGAGGATCGCAGGGTGTGCCTTGATCCTGTGATGGCTGTAATTTTTTTGCTGTGATCGCAGGTTCCAGAATTATTAGCTTACCGTTAACAACCCTCACACCAAATGATCCGTATATGTAAGTGGCTTGGTCAACTTCTATATATGTACCGGGCAGATCTTCCATGGTGTATATTATGGGTCGCCCCTCATTATCATGATACAGTCGATAAGTCACTGGTTGGATTTCAGGCCATTGGAATGATCGCCAAAACTCTAGAAAATTTTCTGTGTTTTCTTGATCACTCATCGTGGAGCCAATTCTTGATATGATAGTGTACCAGGCCCCACTGTGCTACTGTATTGATACGGAAAGGATCCATTTCCCAGACCAACTCTTGGGTCCAGTCATGGCTTTGTGTGGGAATAATATGCTTTTTCATATGCACAATGTTGGGTCCTAATCCCTGTGGCAGGGTCACCGATTCGGGTCCCATTATCTTAGCTGCCATGGCATAGACCACATCAGTGGACGGTGATTCTTCCGGAAATTTCAACAGAGTTTTATACTCCGTCCAATGTTGGAAAATCAATCTCACCAAGCCAAAGAATTCTTTGGCTGCGGTGCTTAATCGCCAATAAGTTATGGCATTGTAAACATCAGGTAGATCATTCTGATCAAAAATCTTTCTGTAGTATCGAGATTGAGCAGGTTGATCATAGAAATTTCTCGCACCCAGGCTAATCACCACATCTCGACGTTCAAACAATGTCCACCAATGATCTATAGGAGCAGCGGCGATCATATCAGCTTCTAGTTTTATAGTCTGTCTATAAGGACTGGCATGGAACACCTGCCAATCGTTGTTGTATCCGCCCAGGTCACCAAAAGGCAAAGGTATCACATGATCAAATATCGGATCACTGCAATGTTTTGCCGTGAGTGCTGTGATGTTGGCGTCGGGATGCCAGTGTCGTATGGATCTAGCCAATTGTACAGCACATCTTAGATAATCCACACTATCCGAATCTATAGCCGGGATAAGATATCCACGTTCATGCGTGACTGGCAACAATGTCTCCTAGATGTTGCTTGCCCATGGCATGGAAATCTTGTTCGTGTAGTTCGATCCAGCGAGATTGATTTTCTTGATTGATGAAATCCACGCGGTACCTATCCACGCCCATGCAAATTAATTGATGATCAGGAACTACGCTGGCCAGTGACCACGGAATGCCGGCATGATCCAAAGTGTGTCCGTTGACCACTCCCAATGCGATGCTAAGGGCGTGATCGTTACGATAACTCGCACTGTTGTTTTTGTAAAGATTCCTATAGTGTGTCCAATGATCACGCACCATGACCATGGTATCAAAAATCAATTCTGCGTGCTGGCATTTACGAAACATGATCACTGTGGCCCACCACATGGGCATGCGGTTGTCACCAAAATAGTTTAATCCGGAAAAATCATTTTTGCCAGTAGCGTCACTGGCCCATCTATGTGCAAGGAAATCCTGTGGAGAATCTAGCACACAACGTAACTGATCAGATGCCACCACGTAATCTGCATCTAACAACAATGTTTGATCCCATGGACTTAATGCATAGGCATCTGTCCTAGTGCGGTTATGCCATGGCATCTGTGTTCCAAAGTCACCGAACCAGCGATGATTCTCACCGCCTCGATCGCAGTGTATTATGTGATCAAATCCATTGACGTCTTCACGGTCAGTGATCACTGCCACTGGTATGTCAAGATGCCGCCGTATGTTAGCAGCAGACCATGCTGCCATGGCCACATAATCTATGTGATCATTGTCAAAGGCGAATATCAACGCACCCCGGGTCATCTATTTTTAGACAGTTGATCGTGTTCTATCAGCCAGGCTGTCATTTGTTCTTGCCAGCGTTGTTGAACCAACATCAATAGATCAGATACTTGTATCTTGATAGGAATATCGTAGAGATCGGCAATTACTGCTGATTCTTCAGGGCAGGCCTGCAGTACAGTGATCAGTTCTGGTCCGGCTCTCCACATACCTCCGGCATGGGCAAATGTCAATTTGGCTTGATATTTTTCTCGGAGCAGTCGTCGAGCTGCGGAATGTTCAAAACGGGCACGCCCGTGGGTGATCAATTGTTCAGTATCCATAGCGATATTATATAGGATGATGCGGATAAGGTAAAGGGCCCCAGGGCCCTTTTGGTGATACTAGTCAGTGACGGAATTTATGCCACCGAAGCTGCGATGGTTGGTGTGCCCCAAGCAGCCGAAAGATATGTGGTGCTGGGCGGAAGATAGGTGACCAAAGTGGTGGGTGCTGTGCCTGTGATCGTGGTCGAAGGGCTGGTAGTTGCTGTACCACCCGAGATGTTGGCCGTGGTACCTGCACCAGACGTGCCGTCGTCTACCCAAGTGGTGATCAAAGTCAACACTGTGCTTGACGTGGCTGTGGCGGTTGTACGTATAAATTCCGGTGTGTATGGCGATGAGGCGTTATTGAGTTGGAATATGGTAGTGGGTGAGCCAGTGAGATTGTACCATCCCGTGGTAGTGGCCAATGTGGTCTGTGTGCCGCCACTGCCGCTGAGTCGTGTAGTGCCTGTGTAGGCCTGGCCTGCGATGGTATTGGTGGTGGCATTCACGCGACCTGTGAGATTGATGGTGCCTACTTGTCCGGCCAAGGTATTCCAGTCTGGATCATGATCAGTACCTGTAGAACTCTTGCCATATTTGATTCGTACTATGCCTCCGGCGTTGAAAAAATATCTCAAGGCATCCGCTGATGCAAAGGTCACGGTGTGGGTGAATGTAATGGTCCAGGCTGCCTGACCAGATCCAGTGACCGTGGTCTTGGAAGTGGTTCCAGTAAAAATGCCATATTCAGTGCCCGATGCCGCGGCATTGCCTCGAGAGCCGGTGAGCGTGTTGATATCTGTGGCCACGGCATTGAGGATGGTGATGGTGTTGCCGGCCACAGGTGCTGTGCGTGCAGTGATAGCAGTGCCTTGATGGCTGCCGAGATTGGCTAGATTGTTTACCAAGGTAGCCCATTGCGTGGCTGTCACAGTGCCTGCCACAGACACGTTTGAGATGGCAGTCTGGCCGTAGCCTTTGTCTGTGCTGCCTGTTGACCAAATATTGCCAACGTTGTTGGCTGAGTCGTTGGCAAACCCATTGTAGTCTGCTGCTTGTATTAATCCGCCCGCTGTGTACGTCATGTTCGATGTCCTAGTTGATTGTGACTATGGCTTCCACTGTGCCTTCGCCTGTGTCTGTGCGACTTTCGAGAGCACGACCGATCACATTGAATGCTGTGGCTTCACCTGTCTGTGCTGCACGTGCCAGGCCATTGCCCGCGGAAACCAAGCGATCTCCTTTGCGTATCATACCTGTGACTCGGACCGGAACACGTCCCGTCATTGCGATGGGAGGATGTGTTTCGTCTGTGCCAGCTCCGGAATTCATCAAGTATGCTGCACGAGTACTTATCACCCCAAACACGTTTTCACTTAATTCTTCTACGGATCTGGTGATTTCTGCCACACCACCTAGTTCTACCACTGTGCCAGGAACATATATTTGATCTGCGGCGAAACGTTCTGCCACGTCAGCATAGTTGGCATTGATCTGGGTGCCGCTGATCACACCGTTGGCACCAAATATGGTCATGGCCGTGGTGGGGGTGCCTGCCACATTGACCTGGAAGACTAAATTAGCGTTTGAGGTTTGATTGGCTATGGTAACCGCTGATGTGGCTGTGGTCACTGAAATCTTGGCGTCTTGATCCGCACCCACTGTGAGTCCGGTGTCGTTAAGCACGCCTAGAGTACCTGACGTGGTATCATTGGCGTCGCTGCGTAGGAACTGTGTGCTGGCCAAACCGTCAAGTGCGTCAGCATCAGTGGCTGTGCCACCAAATACCGCACCTGACACTGAACTACTGAGTTGTATGCCAGGACCGATGGTGGCAAAGCCTGTGACACCAGCACCACCTGGAGTAAATGTCGCGTCTTTGCTGACGATGGCCACGATCACGTTGTTCACATAAAGCTGCACTATCACATGGTCTACCAAGGAAGTGTCTTGTACTGTGGTGACAATGGCACCTGATGTGCCTTGTCCTGATGTTGAAGCTGGACCCACAAGGATGAATGCTGATCCGTTGTAGACTTTCAACTGTTGATTGGTAGTATCAAACCAAAGATCACCGGCCACGTTGCTGGTCGGAGCACTGGAACTGGCAGTGGCAGCGGAAATAACCTTGAAAGTGGTGCCGTTGTAGACCTTCATCACGTTGTTGGTTTTGTCCCACCAGAGCTGACCTGTGAGAGGAGCACCCGGTGCCGTGGTGTTTGAACCATTTTCCAAGAGATGGATAAAGTTCTCATCCAAGAATTCGCCGTAGCCGGCATAGTTCTTGCCCACCAGCGTCATGCTTGACGCGGTATTGATGGTGCCATCTGCCACTGTGGCGAATATGGTACCGTCGGTTAAATTTATGGTATATGCCATTTGCGTTACTCCATGTCCTGTAGGTATTTATGGGCGAATTTTATACCCATATTTATGTCGTGCTCAAATTAGTCAAGGTCTGTATCCTGACCGTGTAATCTATCTGGATCTGCCGGTTAAGACTTTTTTGAACCGGGTGGAAAATCACATGGGTGATCAGCATGAGATCATCACTGGCTCCTTCCCAGGCCTTGAGTCCCAGTTCGTCAAACACAAACTCACCATTGAAATTGGTAGAATTATCAAAGGCCTGCTGTCCTGCGGGTTCACCGTAGTCCAGCAAGCACGTGACCAAGATATCCGTGTACACTTTGCCCGCGGTATGCAACACTGTGAGATTGTTGCGGGTGGGATCTGTGTTGGCAGCGGAATTCTGGTTAACAACTTTAAGATAGGTTTGATTGTAGAGATCTGCGTTTTGACCAGTGACATTGGGCGGCAGATAAGTGATCACGCCAGTGGGATCCACCGCTGATCCACCGTTGCCAAAGGCCATGGCGTAAATATAACCCACCTGTTGCCCGGCCACGAAATACTCGGCCAGGCTCTGGGCCAGGGCTATACTCATGTTTTCGTAATGAATCTGATTCATTTTGTCTACATAGACTTCGCCCGATGCTGGATCTGTTATTTTTACATGTCCAGTAATTAAAAAATCGCCTAAATCCACGCTTTCCTCCCGCCTTTACCCTGTCCATGTTTAATTGTTTTCCAACCGCCGCGGTTATTGCGAAGTTGTTCATAAGATAGATTGTGTTCTTTACAATAATTTCGGAGACCTGTAACTTTAAATGTGTGACCATCAGGAGAGGTCAACGTCCATTCTAGTGCATTAGGATTTCCTGCACCACTGCGTTGTTTGGCCCATATTTTCCTTGTTTCTTTACCAGGCGATTTGCCAATTCGTTGCTGTGACCACAAACATCTTGTTTCTTGGCTAGGACACCATCCTCGACGGCTTTGTTTCCATGCATCCGAAACAATCTTTTTCTGATGATGTTTCATTCCCTTTACTCCACATCCCGGAGCATAATTATTATTTTTGTTATAGTATGTAGGATCGGTTCTAGCATCTATGTTTTTTAAATATTGAGATTCAAGGAATCGTAAATTTTTATTATCAATTTTGTCAAAATGTCTAATCACAGTCTTTACAAAACAATCTTCTCCTAGGTTTTCAATGTCTTTTTCCAATGCTTTATTACTGCCGAAATATTTGGCACGATCATGTTGATCACTACCAATATATCTCCATGGAAATATATTTTGAGATTTATTATGTAAATTAACCGTTTCGTATATGCAAGGCATTATTATGCTCTTTTCTCCAGGAATATCTGCTGAGAATTGGGATCGAATATACGCACATGTTCGTCGATGTTCAGTCCCGAAGTTTCGTTGGGTCGGGCAGGCACTGAACGTTGCGGGTTTTGGCTGGTTGGAATATTTGGCATTTTGTCTTGATTTTCTGGCATGGATTATTTATCTTGATCAATTACCCCTGATGAACCTTGCGGCCAGTGTATCAGTCTCTTGCAAGGCCACACCGTTGCTGGCTGTGTTGATACCGGGTTCATACCAACTCAGGCCCTGGCGTACACGTATGCTGACCTGATATCCTGCTGTGGGTGCTGTAGCAAAGGTCACCGAGACCGGATCATCTGCTGTGATGGTATATCCACCACTTTGTAAAATACCGCCCACATACACCTGCACTGCCAGATCAACGTCAGCCGGTGCCAACAAGCCAAGATCGATACTGGTTGCAGTGAACACCGTGGTAGAACCATCGCCCAGGAAGTTGTCCGCTATCACCCGATCCTGATATTCTGCGGGCAGCATATTGCCCGATCCTATGTCATATACCGCTGATCCTGCTGCATGATCCGCGGCACCTGTGCCCGCAGTACCTCTGCGGAGTCCGCTCACAGTGTTGGCCGTGGTGTCACGATTGCGATAGGCTATGCGTTCACCGTTGATGGTGATCAAGCCAAATATGCCCTGCGGTAGATTGGGTTCACTGAGATTGGCGGCATCAGCCACATAGATGATGTCGTCGTAAGCATCCAGGGCCTGTGCTAACACAGTGGTGGTGGCCGTGGTGATACGAAATGTGCTCTGCTGTCCTCGCATGTCTTGGAAGATGCGGAATGCTATCTCTCCCGGAACCACGCTCGAAGTGAAACTGGTTATGGCCACCACTTGTGAGGCACTGATTGGTGCACCCAAGATCACTATGGCCGTTCCATCCACCACAAAGTCAGAGTCCTCAAACAGGTAAAGTCCATCCAAGGTCACATCTAACCTGCTGGCATTGGTGATTGTACGCCCGGTATCAAATCTATTACTCTGGACCACGGTTCCTGTGGCAAAATCAAAAGATCCTGCTGCGTCAGATACATCGCCCTCGTCATACAGCGTGGTGTCATAGCCTTCACTGATCAGGAGCCCGGATGAAGTTGGACCAACAAATACCTGGGTGAGTATCTGTTGTTGAGACGTATCATTGAACGTGGTAAATGACAGTATGTCTCCGGCGATGGGCACCAAGGGACTGCCGGCCTTCCATATCAACGTGGTGCCCCTGATGTAGTAATCCGCGGCATGATTTACCGATATTAACACCGTGTCTCCGGCTGCAGGAGGTATTGTGAGTTGTACAGATCTGCTGTTACCACCAGCCCAGGGCTCGAGCACAAAACCCACACCCAGGATCAGTGCTGTGTTGTTCACGTACACTGAAACTTCGTTGCTGGCCACCAGGCCCAGGCTATACCCACCGCGTGTAGGCAGAGCAAAGTCCGCACTGGATCCATCTGCGGTGTATTCAATGCCCTCGGCTGGTCTTGCCCGCTGGCCATTTTTCTCCACGATGATATTGGCAGGATTGGTTCCTTGGAGGCTGTTGGTCAGGGCAAAGGCCAAGGTAGTTCCATTGGCCACCACGTACTGCGTGATGGGAGTGCTCCAAGACGCTGTGGCACCAATGGTCTCTCCTAGAGCAGTGATGCTGACATAATCCGCAGCGGTCAGTGGTGTGACGAAGGTGATCTGTGTGGCATAAGGACCAGAAGAGGCCGAGGTATAGGCAGTGATCAGTGTGCCATTTTTGAATATCACCAACTCTTCAATCAAGGTGGTCTGCACTGGTATGGTCACTGTGTCACCAACAGCAGTGCCCGCAAATGCCGTGCGGTAGATCTGATTACCACCGCCTAGACCGTACGTGGTCACCACCAACACGTCATCGTCAGTGGCATTGCTTAGGATTTCCACGGTCTGGTTGATCCAATCCACTGTGTAGTCCACGTCTAAATCCAATCTTACGCCCACTGTGAGATTGAATATGCGGATTTGCACAGGGTATTCCATGAGACCGGCAAAACTATATTCTACGGTACCACTGTCATACACATAGTTGACGTTAACTAGGTTGAATCCGTGACCGTCATTGGCCCAGTCTGATCCTGGTGTGGTGAAAACCCGGAAATCCAAGGAATCAAATATTGCACCGGGTACCAGTTCTTCGGGTGCGTGGCTGGAGTAGGTGTCAACAAATTCGCCGCCGTCAACATTGATGCTGGTAGGTAGAGTGCCCAGATATGGATCAGTGAATTCACTTTCGTAGATGGCATCCAAGATGGCAGGATCATAGGTGGGTTGGCCTTCTGGTCCAAAGGTTATGTTGTCAAAGGGATTGACATCATAGTTGCCCACATCAAAGCCGGTGTCTTGATTGAAATCGGGTGCTGCGACCTGCACTCCAGGATAGTCCACTCCGCTTATTAAAAGTGCAAGATCCAGGCCGGGCATGTTCACCTCGGGAACATAGAATCCCATGGTGCGATCTACACCACTCAAGGTGCTGGCCGAGACCAGGGTCCACTGATCTGGATCAAATGTGGCACTGGCCACGCCCGAGGAATCATCGCTGTCAGCGGCCCAAACCCGGTCAAGGTATCTGACCTGGGTGCCATTGTCGTAGTTTACATTGGGTTCCCAGTCCACTATAGTGGTCTGATATTGATAGCGATCATACTTGATGGTGGTTACAATATCTCTTACCAAAGCATTACCCATCACAGCCACTGCACGAGCACCTGAACCATTGCCACCTTCTAGAGTGATCAGGGCCGTGGTCAAATATCCCACACCCGGATCTACCACATCTATGGCTATCACAGTACCAGCACTGTTTACACGAGCCGTCATCACGGCCGGAGATTCTGCTGTGCCAGTGACGATCACCGTGGGCGGCTCTGTGTATCCTGCACCACCTTGGACCACTGTCACCGACTCTATGCTCAACAGATAGTTTTGGTACCATTGGCTCCAAGGCAGGGTCTGCCAGATCTCACTGGTGCTGGGCGTGCTGGATGTGGTGCTCAAAGGATTGTCAGTGTCGTCGTCCAGCACTGGACTCACAAACAGATTCTCAGCAGCATTCCAGTAGGCAGGCACGTCAAAATCTGTCACAGTACCATCGTAGGTGTCAGATCCTTGATATATGAGATTGAATTCGCGTATCTGCACATGATAAGGTTTGACTTCCTGTATATAATCT
>Ga0247839_1005652_pt1 | contig 15004 bp, 8 predicted proteins | sample LaCruzMarch2015__6_FD_192405 | JGI IMG/M metagenome (GOLD analysis project Ga0247839, IMG submission 192405) | Freshwater microbial communities from meromictic Lake La Cruz, Castile-La Mancha, Spain - LaCruzMarch2015_16m | ecosystem: Environmental > Aquatic > Freshwater > Lake | place: Spain... | reverse complement strand
CTCCGGACAACAGTGCTTCTGGAAGGGCGTCGCTATCCGGTGAGGCGGCCGGACTTCAAATCCGGTTGGGGCCGTCAGGCGGTCCTGGGTGGGTTCGACTCCCACGCCCTTCCGCCAATGACTTACGTCTCTCAACCGCCCGCCGTGAAGCGCTGTCCTGCCCCCGTGGCGCACTGAGAAAGCAACGCCGCGACGCACCCGCGTGGGCGGCTGGATCGCTATTAGAAGCGGATGTCTTGGGGCGTCTTGTGGCATTCTATTGCCTCTCATCGTGGCGTCCGCGGCCGAGCGGGTGTTGCCAAGGCGACGACAGGAACCGGCGGCCCGCTCGCCAAGAGCGCGCGATGTTCTGAACAAGGCCCCGACCCAGGCAATCAGGGAAGACGGCGATGAGTCAGTCGGACCTGTTCGCACCAGAACCAGATGTGGATGCGCAACGCTCCGTGCTGGCCGAGTTGCGGCACAGCCCCTGCCGGGCCGCGATCCGCCCGCGCTTGCCAAATCAAATAGATAACTAACTGCCCAGCGCCGTCGATAAGGAACCGATTGATGCGATCGATACTTGACACCTGCACGCCACGTGCGGACCTGCTCACCGGCACCTTCAACCCGGAAATCTTCACGGCCAGTTTGTCCCAGGTCATGGACCACTACCGGGGCCGGACCAGCAGCGTGACCAACCTCTACACGGACGCGGAGCAGTTTTTCCGCGAGGCAACCTTCCCCACCGACGGCATGCGCATGGTCATCTCCGAGGTCATGGCGCGCCTGGCCGGGGACAATGGTGTCCCCGCCATACATCGGCTCGAAACGGCCTTCGGCGGCGGCAAGACGCACCTGCTGATTGCGCTGACTCACCTGGGATTTCGCGGCCGGGAACTGGCGGATGCCGCCGCGCCAAACATCGACGCCCGCGTGATCGAGGCCACCGCCTTGCATGAGCCGGGGGCCGTGCAGGTGGTCGGCATCGCGGGCGACGAGATCCCGGTCCACAAACCACAGGGCGCCGCGCTGGTGCCCTACACCCTCTGGGGCGAGATCGCCTTCCAAATCGGCGGGGAGGCCCTTTACCGGAGTGTCGAGACCGAGGCCACGTCCCGCGCAGCACCTGGCAAGGCATTCCTGGATGGCATCTTCGAGAACCGCAAGGCGCTGCTGCTCCTGGACGAACTGGCCCAGTACGCGGCTCGGCTGGCCGCTGCCCACCCCCAGGGCGCGGACCAGTTGTCCGCCTTCCTGATGGCACTCGACGGCTACGCCCGCGGTCACGCCAACATCGCCGTGGTGCTGACCCTGGCGAGCCAGACGGACGCCTTCGCCACCCAGACCCAGGAGTTAGCCCGGCTGTTGAGCGCGATTCGCGGCGAGGAGGTCTCGGAGGAAGAGGCCGTGGCAATGGCCCAGACCGCGCAAGCCGGCGTGCTCAGTGTCGTCTCACGTGATGCTACAGGCGTTGTCCCGGTCCAGGCCAACGAGATCTCCCGGGTCCTGGCGAAACGCCTGTTCATCAGCGTCGACCAGGCGGCCGGCGCCGAGACCGTCGCCGACTATTGGGCGCTCTACCAGAAGACCCCCGACTTGCTCCCGGACCGGGCGAGCCGGGAGGACTACCGCGCCACCATGCGCGACCTGTATCCCTTCCACCCCACGTTCGTCGATTTCCTGAACCAGAAGATGGCGACGCTCGCCAACTTCCAGGGCACCCGTGGGGTCCTGCGCGTGCTGTCGCTGGCCGTACGCAGTCTGTGGGAGAAGCGCCAACCGGTGCCGATGATCCACACCTGCCACCTGAACCTGCGGGATGCGCGCATCGTCAACGAGCTGATCAGCCGCACCGGGGGCGGGGAGTTGCTGCCGATCCTCAACACCGACATCGGCGGCGTGGACACCGCCACCCTGGTCGGCGGGGCCAGTCGAGCCGAGGAGGCAGACCGCAAGAACAAGCACCCCGAGGGCTATCCGTTCCATGAGTACGCCTGGAAGACCGTCTTCCTGCACAGCCTCGTAGGGCGCCACGAGGGGCTCGGGACCCCTCTGTTCGGGATCGGCGAGCGCGATGCACTCCTCGAGATCAGCTTCCCCGGCCTTTCCCCGTCCCAGGTCGAGACGGCCCTGAAGACCATCGAAGACAGCGACCGCGGCGCCTTCTATCTGCGCCACAGCACTCAATATGGCCGCTATTACGCGAGTCTTGACGCGTCGATCAACCGTGCGCTGGCGTCCATCCGCGGCAGTCTGGGCAAGGGTCAGGTCACGGACTTCCTCGATACCGCCGCGCGCAAGATCATCCGCACCGATCCGACCTTCCACGTGGCCCACGACGTGACCCAACCTGAGCACATCAAGGATAAGACCGGGCGCACCACGCTGGGTCTGGTGACGCTCGGCGCCGACGAGATCGACGCCGAGGCGTTCGTGACGACCGTCGGTCCAAACCGGCCGCGCATCGAGCAGAACCTCGTATTCCTGTTGGTCCCCCGCACCGTCTATGTCCGGGGCGAGGTTTGGAACGAGGACCGCGTTGCCAAGGCCCAAGAGTCGCACCAGCGCCTAGACGACCTCGCCCGCGATGTCATCGCCCGCGGTCGCTTGCGGGACAAGCCGGAGAACTACGGCATCAAGCCTCAGCAGCTTGCCGAGGAGGGTTTCGGCGACAAGACCAAAGAGCGCGAGTTGGCCCTTCAGACCACCATCACCCAGCAATACGATGGGCTTTGGTACCCGTCCGCGTCAGGGCATGTGGTGCGCAAGGAGATCCACACTGCCGGCGGGGAAGGCGGCACCCCCATCATCGCCGAAATCCACCGCGTCTTACGCGAGGATGGCGAACTGATCACGGAGGAACGCGCCCGCACCCAAGAGGGGCTCAACCTGCTCGGCAAGCTCTTCTTCGGCATCGGCCAGACCCCCACTTTGGAGCAACTGCGCGGCAACTTCGCCGTCAACCGCCGTTGGCCCGTGCTCGAAGCAGCGACGATCTTCGACCAGATCGTCCGCGAGGGCGTCACTCGCGGCGCCTGGTGCCTCTTCCGCATGCAGGACGAACAAAGCGCCAAGCCGCAAGCCCTCTACAGCCGCGACGCCGACACCCTGCCCCTGGATTTGGACCTGAGCGCGCCGGGCTGGGCCATCGTCACCCTGCCCGGCGCCAACCAGCGCGGCTGGCTTGGCGGGGCGGTCATCGCAGACCCGGCGCGCGTCGAAACCTGGGTGGCGGATGCGATGCGGGAAGAACCGGCGGCCTATGTCTCTCAGATCATCGAAAAGGTGGTCGGAGCCCACGGCGAGATACCCGAGTCGGACATCCTGACGGCCATCGACAATGCCGTGCGCGAGGCCAAGGCCCTGACCTACAGCGGCACCCGCGAGCAGGAGGCCGCGCCGTCTGCGCTCGTGCAAGGGCCGACCGCGATCCTGCACTCGGTCGGTAAGGACGATGTCATCCTCTCCCCCGCCGAGGCCGCGCGCCGCGGCTGGGTCAAGATCGACCCCAGGTACTTGGAGCTGAAAGGCCCTGAGGCCGCCGCCCGACTGCTGCCCCTCCTCGGCCGCATCGGCAGCCTGTACGGTCGCGGTGCCAGCTCGAAGCTCGACGTGTTGGACCTGGTGGAACTGCAACTGCAAGGCGGCGGCCGCATGCGCCTCCTGTTGCAGGATTGCCCGCCGGAGGATATGAAGCGCCTCGGCGAGCTGTTCGAGGTCCTTGCCGGACTGGTCAGCCAAAACGAACGTACCCAGGCGCGCATTCGCATCACCGACCCGCGGGACGACTGCCCGCTGGTCAAGACACTCACCCAGGACTGACAGCAGTGGCAGCGAAGAAGACCCCGAGCCTGGCCGAGCATCACCACGCGCACCTGGAGCCGCGTTGGCGCAAGGCACCGTTCGTCCTGCGCATTACCGAATGGAAAGACTCGCCGATCCCGGTTCTGGTACTAAAAGAACGCCGCTCCCACGCGGGAGAGGCCGTTGACACTAAGGCGTTGTCGGGTGCGGATGCCGACCCCAAGGGTAAACTAGCCGAGCGGGGGCATGTCTCAGGAAACAACCTGCGCCGCTGTCTGCCGGTGCTGCGCAACATCGTCGCGGGCGTCCAGGACGAGTCGGGCGTGCCATTGGAGATCCAGCGCTACCTGACCCAGGATGGCCTGCGCCTGCGGGTCAACCTGCCGCTGGACGAGGAGTCCGGTGCCAAGCTCGCCCTGATCTTTCGGCTCCAGGAGCGGCTCGCCGACCAGGATCGCGTCGAGCTGATGGCCCGCCGCATCGAGCGCTTCACCCGCGAGGAGGCCGCCTACTGGCTCTCGCGAATGACCAGCTTCAGCCCCGACGCCCGGCGCTGGGCGGTCGCCGGCATGCGCCTCATGTTGGGCGGTCAGGCCAACGACTCAGGGGTCGAGCGCATGCTGGAGCGGCTGCGCGCCTAGCGGCAGGGTTGCCGGAGCATCGTACCGACACCAATTGTTCAATGGCGGTTTGCGCCTTCAGAACTGAAACCAATAATGAATATTATCCCCTTGGAGTTTTCCGTCGTCGTTGTCGGCGAGGACTGCAACCCAACAATTCTCAATCCCGATTTCCTAAGGTGTAGGGGCACCGTCCCAGAGGATTCGACACGACCCACAGCGGATCGTGAAAGTTCGTTAACGGAATTGATAGACGGCGTTCGCCGTCACCCGCGGCTTGCCTACGGTGAAAGACTGGCTGAGCGATTGCTCGCTCTTCTCGAAATCAGTCGGGAAGAGCAGCCCGACCAGGCGCCCCCCGCCCTTGCATCGGTGATGGATGTGATGACCTTTCTGGCGGACCACCCGGAGCTAGCCTATCCCAGCGTAGTGCTGACGCACGAGGGAAACGTTCGTATCCAATGGCGCCGGACGAAAGGCGAACATTTTGCCGTGGAATTCGTGGGAGACGGTGACATCCGTTTCGTTATTTTTGCTCCCGATCCCAAGCGACCGGACAAGATCGCTCGGGTTTCAGGAAGCGCTACGGTGGACAGCGTCATGCGACTTGCTGAGCCCTATGGCGTTCGCCGATGGGCAGAAGCGAAGAATCCGGGAGATGCGCTGTAGTGAAGGGCGATCAGGTCCCAGACTTGGATCACGTCAGCCGTTTTTGCAGACCAGCGACCATCAATGAAGGGATTGCCACAGGATTGGCATTCCGACTGGTCATTGCCGACATGCTCGCCGAGATTGTCCAAGAGACATTTTCGGCTGAGGCGGACTGAGACGCGGCGCCACACGAGCAGCCGATGTCGTATCAGGCGATAGTTCCCGCGGGTGCCATCTGAGCAAAAGATGCAGTGAGCGGGACGAGGCCTACCAACCTAGCCATTCAAGGAGCCTATAGGAACAATGGAACAAGAGCGCCCCGACGTTGTCACCGACAAGCGGCTCATCGAGCATGGCTTCCCCTGCCATCAGGTTGGGGCCGAAACGATCCGCGAGCGCGATACAGGCAAGGCGCCGCCCGTCAATAGGCTGCATGTCTGGTGGGCACGCCGCCCGTTGACACCGAGCCGGGCGGCGATCGTCGCATCCCTGGCCCCTTGGGATGCCGACCCGGAATTGTTCGTCCGCCAACTCGGGATCGAGCGAATACAAGCCGTGGTCGACGGCGAGCCCTGGACCCTAACCGGCGACCTGCCGGGGCGGGTGGAGCGCGATGCGGGCGGCTGTGAGTCCCTTGCGGTCGATGACAAGGTTCTGAACACACTGCGGGATGAGCAGGCACGGCGTGGGGAGAACCGCGCCCTGATCGCGCGGATGCGGGACAAGGACCCATCGCTCGCAAAAGATCCTGTGCTGCTGCGGTGGGCACAGGAGTCCAGGCCCCTGCTCGAACCTATGCCGATGCTCGGGGCGTTGTTGCCGGTGCGGCGGGTTATGGGCGATCCGGCTTGGTTTAAGGCCCTTATGGACCTCGCCAAAGCTACGGATGTCAGGGTGCCGAACTTGTACGGGTACGAGCGCGCATTTTCCAGCCCAGTTGACCCGAGACCAAGTGGGCTGACGGTCCTCGACCCGACGGCCGGCGGCGGCTCTATTCCCTTCGAGGCCCTGCGCCTGGGCCACAACGTCATTGCCAATGAGTTGAACCCGGTTGCCACGACCATTCTGTATGCGACCCTGGACTATCCGGCACGCTTCGGACCGGAGTTGTCCACCGACATCCAGTACTGGGGCAGAAAGCTGCTCGCCATACTGGACGATGAACTGCCCGACGCCTTCCAACGCACGGGTCCGTTGCCGACCGACGAAGAAGCGGCCCTCAAGAGGCATCTCTCTCGGTGCCCTGAGTTTCTCCCGGAGTTTTCAAAAGAAGGCGTCACAACTTATCTTTTTGCCCGCCAAGTCACATGCCATCATTGCGGCGGCGACGTGCCGTTGCTGAACACCTGCTGGCTGTCGAAGGAGGCCGGCGATCCGTGGGGCGTGCGCGTCCTGACCGATGGCCGGGCCACCGACGGGAAGGTCCACTTCGAGACCTACCGTGTCCACAAAGGCCGGGGGCCAAACGGCGAAGACCCGAACGGGGCCTTCGTGAACCGCGGTGTCGGTACCTGCGTCCATTGCAAACAGGGCATTCCCGGCGACGAGATCAAGGCCCAGGCCCGCGGCGAATCGCCCTGTGGCACCTGGACCGACCGGCTCTACACCGTGGTCGCGGTCCGACTCCAGCCCAAGCTCGACAAGCACGGCCAGCCCCAACGCTACAAGACTGGCGAGCGAGCCGGTGAGATCAAGACGGAGAAGGTCCGCTTCTTCCGCCCACCCAATGCCCGTGACTTGGCTGCCATCGCAGAGGCTGAGCGGGGACTAAAAGAGAAATGGCCGGCGTGGGAAGCAGAGGGGTTGATTCCCACCGAGGATATTCCGAAGGACTCCAATTACAACCGCGGACACCGGTTATATGGTATGACGAGGTGGTGCGATCTGTTCACGCCCCGCCAGTTACTAGGGCATATTTCGCTAATTGAAGGGCTTAAAGGACTGACGCCTGATATTCTTTCACAACTTGGCAAGGAAAAAGGGCGAGCGGTAGTGACCTACCTGCAATTCGCCATCGACAAGGGTGCCGACTATAACAGCAAAATGACTCGCTGGGAGTTTACCCGAGGCATAGTGAAAGGGACATTCGGCAGCCATAATTTTTCACTGAAATGGACTTTCGGCGAAATGATCTTCACCGGCCCAAACTCCGGGGCCGCATGGGGTCTGAGTCAGGTTATTGATGCCTACGAGGGAATCTCCGATTTGGTTGCTCCCAATCATCGTCGCGTTGGTCGGCCCGATCAGGGGTCTCTTCGAATTCTCAATGGTACCGGAGCATATTTGGCAAGCGTCAAAAACCTTAGCGTCGATCTGGTATGCATGGACCCCCCGTACTACGATAACGTTCAATACGGGGAGCTCTCCGATTTCTTCTATGTGTGGCAGCGTCGAACGTTAAAGCATCTGTATCCGGAGATTTTCTCCCGCAGACTCGTTAACAAGGCAGACGAGGCCGTAGCAAACCCGACCCGTGACGGTGGCGTCGATCAATCTCACGTCGAGTACGAGCGCCGGATGCGCGAGATCTTCGGCGAATGCCGGCGCGTCCTGAAAGAGCAGGGGATTATGACAGTGATGTTCACTCATAAGTCCCAGGATGCTTGGGAGGCGCTAACGCAAGCGCTAATCGAGTCTGGTTGGGATATTACGGCGGCATTCCCCGTGGAATCGGAGGGCGCCTACTCCACACACCAGATGAATGTTGCCGCTGCCGCCAGTTCCATCTTCATCGCCTGCCGCAAACGCCCGCTGGCGTCAGACTTCCAAGCCTCCTGGACCGGTCTCGGCGGCCAAGGCGTGCAGCACCAGATTCGCGACGCGGTCGCAGACGGCCTGCGGGAGTTCGAGCCCCTGCGCCTGAACCCGGTGGACGAGATGGTCGCCTCCTACGGCCGGGCGCTGCATGTGCTGTCTCAACACTGGCCGGTCATGGACGGCGACGAGCAAGTCTCGCCGATCCGGGCAATGAACGAGGCCAGCCGGGTGGTGGCTGAGCACCAGATCCACCGCATCACCGAGGGCCGCCTTAAGGTCGATGACCTGGACCCCGAGACCGCCATGGCCTTGACCCTCTATGGCATCTACGGCCTCGGCGAGGTCGCCTATAACGAGGTCCTGAGCCTGTCCAAATCCATGAACATCCGCTTGGAAGGCAAGCCAGGGGGCTACCGCATCGAGCCCGGGCAGCGCTCCATCGGCATCAACCAGGAGGCCAGCGGACGCCGTGCCCAAGCAGCCAAGGCCGAGGAGCGCGGCTTTGCGGCACCGCTGGCCCGCAAGGGGTCCAAACTCCGCCTGGCGCTGCCCGAGGAGCGCGACCCCCGCCGCCTGGAGACACCCCAGACCGATTGGGACCGCCTGCACGGCCTGCTGCTCGCGTATCGCCGCGGCGAACTGCCGGTGGCTCGCCAATATCTGGCCACCAAGGCCGCCGGCTCCGGCGGGCGTGTCATCGACCTGCTCGCCGTCTGGGCGCGGGAGATGACCGACGAGTCCGCCCGCCGGGAGGCCGAGGGGCTACTCTTCGGGTTGCGGCAGTTGTCTTGATGCGCCGTCCCCCGAAATCCTTCACTTTTCGATTCTCGACGGTGGTGACTCATGCGACTGAAGAGCGTCAGACTGGAGAATTTCCGTGCCAAGCCGGAGGTGACCTTGGGTTTGGGACGACGCCTGACATTGCTGGTCGGTCCGAACGGGTCGGGTAAGACGACGATACTCGATGGCATTGCTATCGGGCTTGGTGCGGTGCTCACCTATCTGCCGAATCTGTCGGGCCTGTCGTTCAAGAAGAATGGGGATATCCGTCAAACCGGAAATCGATTGGCGCCGTATGCCCGCGTCACTCTCGAAATGGTGTCTGGCCTGGCATGGGACAGAACGCAACGCCGGGATAAGAGCAAGGCGACCACGCTGCTCGCCGGGTCCGGTCTCGGCTTGCGGGAGCTTGAGCGATATTTGGACAAGGAAGTCATTGATCCATTCAACTCAGGCGAAAATTTTACTGTGCCGTTATTCGTTTACTACGGCGTCGGCCGGGCACTTCTCGACTTGCCATTGAGTCGCAAGGGTTTCCCAAGGCAACACTCCCGCTTGGACGCGCTTGCGGATGCCTTGAATGCCGATAGCCGTTTCCGATCGGCGTTCGTTTGGTTTTACAATAAAGAAAACGAAGAGAGCAGGTTGCAAAAGGAGCGTCGCGATTTCGACGTGACCTTGCCGGAGTTGGATGCTGCGCGCCGCGCGATTGCATCTCTATTCCCGGATATTTCCGAGCCCCATATCGAGCTGAACCCGCTGCGCTTTGTCGTCAAGCAAGGTGGCGAGTATCTGAGCATCGGACAATTGAGCGACGGTTACCAAACATTGCTCGGTTTGGCCCTCGACCTGAGCAGACGCATGGCCGGGGGGAATCCGCAACGCGATGATCCGCTTACGACCGAAGCGATCGTTATGATCGATGAAGTCGATCTTCATCTCCATCCGTCCTGGCAACAGCGGGTGGTAGGCGACTTGTTGCGGACGTTCCCAAACACGCAATTTATCGTCACGACGCATAGCCCATACATCGTCGAGGCGATTAACAACCATCTGAAGCGACACCGAATCTCGATTTATTACAGGTGGGACGAAGAAGTCGACAAAATCCTTCCCCTGTCGCCGGACGATGTCACGGCTTATTTGACGACCACCGATGGAAAGCAGGACTTGCTGGACGCCGAGCTCGGACTCCTGGATGACCGGCTGCTGCAATATTTCAATGACTTGACGCGGCTATACGACAAGATGCGGGACATCGAATGGGAGCGCCGGACATGATCGATGTCGCGTCTTTCGAACATTGCGTCTGCGATAAGTTCGGTAAGGTGCACGCCTTGTGCGTAGGAGCTTTGACGTTGGCGGAGCAGGGGAAGAAGGTGACGCTGGGTATTCGCTCGGGCGAGCAGGCCAAGGCCCTGGTGATCGACGGATGCGTATTGAATGACGGCAAGCCGAAATGCGACGGGTTGTTTCTCTTTCTGGACAACCACCGCGCCGCAGCCCTGTTGGTCGAGTTGAAGGGGAGGGATATTGCGCACGCTTACGAGCAACTGGCATACGTCAAGCAGCATCGACAGGAATATATGGACTTGATTGAAATGCTGCGAAGGTGCGGCCGGGGACGAGTCGTCGAGAAGGCGTTTGTGGTCAGCAATGCGATCCCATCGAAAGCGGAGAAGGAGCGATGGGAAAACCAGCATCGTATTCGCGTCAGGGCTATCGTGCACTGTGAAGCGACTACGCCAATACCTGATTTACGGGTTTATCTGTGACGGGTCGTGGACGCAGAGCACTTCAACCAAGCAGGTGTTTCAACGATGGACAATCCACCCCGCCTGCGCGACTACCCCTGGCAACTGACCTACAGCACGTCCAGCCATGCCGCGGGCGACCAACCGGTCGACATCCTGCACCAGTTCTATATCCCCGCCTTGAGCCGGGCAACGGGCTATGACCGGGTCGCCGGCTATTTTCGGTCCTCGTCGCTGGCGGTCGCGTCCCAGGGGTTCTCGGCCTTCGTCGCCCAGGGAGGGAACGCCCGGATGGTGGTGGGCGCGGACATGCACGGGGACGATGTGACCGCCATCCTGGCCGGGGACGAGGCGCGACTGACCGTTTGCCTGAACGACGCGCTGGACCAGGCGGAACAGTGGCCGGAGGCCGAGCAGCGGGGCGTGGCCCTGTTGAGCTGGATGGTCGCCCATGGGCGCCTGGAAGTGCGGGTCGCCTTCCGGGTGCATGAGCAGACCGGAGAACCGCTCGCCGCCGACTCCGCAGCCGACGGCTATGTACACGAGAAATGGGCCGTCTTTCGCGATGCCGCGGGCGATCGGCTCTATGCCACCGGCTCCTTCAACGAATCGCGGACGGCACTGGTCCTGAATGCCGAGAACATCGACCTGCACCGCGACTGGACCGGTGCGGAGAATCGCCAGCGCGCGGACGATGCCGAGGCCCGCTTCAAACGCACCTGGGGCAACCAGAACCCGAGCCTACGGGTGCTGACCCTGCCGGAGGCGGTGCGTCAACGCCTGATCCAGTTGGCCGGGGCGTCCACACGGCCCTTGGAGGTCGACGGTTCCAGCGCGATCCTGTTTACGGTACCCGCACCCTCGGCCTTCGAGCGGCTGCGCTTCGCCCTGTTGCGGGACGGCCCGCGGTTGCCGAATGGGGAGTACGTGGGCATGGTGACGGCGCCGGTGGAGCCGTGGCCCCACCAGGCGGTGGTGGCCAAGCGACTGATCGACACCTGGCCCTATAGCTGGCTCCTGTGCGACGAGGTGGGGCTGGGCAAGACCATTGAGGCGGGGCTGGCGATCCGAGGGCTCTATCTGGCCGGCCTGGTGCGCCGGGTGTTGATTGCACCGCCGGCCAGCTTGACGCCCCAGTGGCACCGCGAGCTGGCGAACAAGTTCCTGCTGCCCTTCGGCCGCGCCCTGACGGGGGCGTCCGCGCGGCATGAGTACCTGCTCCCGGTGGCCGACGAGCGGCCGGCCAAGTCACTGTATGAGCCGGACCTCGTCATCGTCTCCAGCGGTCTGCTGGCGCGGGCTGGACGGCGCGGCGAGTTGCGGGCGGCGGCGCCCTTCGACATCGCCTTGGTGGACGAGGCCCACTACGCCCGGCGCAAGAATGCGACCCAGGGGACGCGGGCCGAACCCCGGTACGGCAATCTCTACCGAATCTTAGGGGACGTGCTACGCACCCAAGCCCGTTGCCTGCTGCTGGCAACGGCCACGCCGATGCAATTGGACCCCGTGGAGGTGGCCGATCTGATCCGCCTGACCAACCGGGTAGGCCATTTCCAGCTGGACCCCAGCCTGACGAATGCCTATTACGCGCTGCTCGCCAAGCTGGTGGGCGGGGAAACGTTGGACGCCACGGAATGGGCCTTCCTGCATCGCGCAGTGACTGCGGTGGCCGGGCAGGACCCCTTGCTGTGGCAGTACGTGCAGGATGCCGTGATCGACGACTTCTCGCGCTTCGATGTGGATGCCTGGCTCGAGTCCGGCGAGCCGCCCATGGGCGGCGAGGAGGGGGTACGGCGGCTGGCCTTCGCGGTTGCGCCCCTCTCGCGGGTCATGCTGCGCCACACGCGCCCGCTCTTGGAACTGTATCGTCGTCGCGGCAAGCTCACTGCCAATCTGGCACGGCGCGTGGTGCTGCCACTGATGCCCATTGCGTTCACCGCCCAGGAGCAAGCGGCTTACGACCGGCTGGAGGGCTATTGCCTGGGCCTGGCGGCGCAGCTTAGCAAGGGTAGCCAGGGCAAGAAGGCCAGCTTCGCCCTGGGCATGATCCTGAGCTTCCTGCGCTTGCGGTTCGCGTCCAGCCTATTCGCGATCCGCGAGTCCCTGCGACGGCGCCGGGAGAAGGTCGAAGCGACGTTGAAGCATGTGGCGCCGGCCGAGGAAATCGACCTGGACGAGTTGTCCCTCTCCGACCTGCTCGACGGGGGCGAAGGCGACGAGGAGGCGGTGGGTCTGGTCCTGGCGGGGCGCGCCGCCGCGGACTTGATCTGGGAGCGGGACACGCTTTTGGAGATGCTCGCCGGGCTACGGGACCTCAGCGGGACCTCGTCGAAGATGCAGCGCCTCTTGGAGCACTTTAACAAGCGTCGCGGTGCCGGCGGGCGCATCGCCCAAACAGTGGTCTTCACCCGCTTCTACGACACCCTGACGGACATCGTCCGGAGGTTGCGACAGGCCGATCCGCACATGCTGATCGGGACCTACTCGGGCCAGGGCGGCTCCTATGTGAACGCGCGGACCCGTCGACTCACCGGGATCGACCGCGAGGCCATCAAACAGCGGTTCCTGAAGGGCGAGATCGACGTGCTGGTGTGTACTGACGCGGCGGCGGAGGGGTTGAACCTGCAAACGGCCGACCTGTTGGTCAACTTCGACCTGCCCTGGAACCCGATGAAAGTTGAGCAGCGCATCGGACGCATCGATCGCATCAACCAGACGCATGACACTATTCTGGTCAGCAACCTCTGCTATCTGGGTTCGGCCGAAGAGATCGTCTATGGACGACTCCTCAAACGCTTGAGCAAGGCCAGCGGCGTGGTAGGGACCCAGCAAATCTCGATGCTGCCGGTGACGGCAGAGGAATTTCAAGACCTGGCAGCAGGCACCCTGTTGGAGGACGAACTGGCCCAACGTGCCGAGGAGCGGGCGCGGCTGGCCCAGCGGCGCACGGCGAGCATGGAGATCCCGCCGGAGGACCTTTACGAGACCTATCTCAGGCTGTCCCAGGGTAGCGCCGATGAGGCGCCGCCTATCGATCTGGAGGCGATCTGGGAAGCCCTGTCCACGTCCGTTTACCTGCGGGACCTGGGTTGCACCGTGCTTCCTGACCCGGCCATGCGCTGCATGGTGTTGAATAATGTGCCGGGCATTCCAGATGGCAAGGCGTTGACCGTCTCGCGCAAGGGATATGACGAGGGCATACCTGGCCTTGAGGGAGCCCCCGGCTTTGCGACCTATGGCGACCCGACCTTCGAGACCCTGATGACGCATCTCGCGACCTTCGAGCTGCCCAGCTGCATGCGCCGACTGGACCTGGAGATTCCGGGAAGCAACGCGCGGCTGGTTGGCTATGCGGTCGCGGACAGCGGTTTCGGCAGTCAGGGGCCGGTTCGGCTTGTTCGACGTTGGCGCGACCTTACCGGATTGGTCCCGGACGAGGCCCGGGTCGTTGACGAGACCTGGGCTGTTGAGGCGCTCGGCCAACTTGCCTCCCTGGCTAAACCGCGTGGCGACCGGTTCAAGGCAGTGGGCAAGATCGAAGCGCAAAACGAACGGAGCGGGCGCGGTCAACTAGCCCTGGCCTACCTGGTCGCCAGCCGTCTGATGGCGGCGCGGCGTAAGCTCAGCGGAGCAGACCGCTTTTGGCACGAGCTGGCGAGCATGGAGAAGGCTTATGCAGACCGCGACCTGATCCGGGTCAAGCCCATCCCGGTGAGAGTCGCCCGTCAATTCCCGGCGAACCTCTTTGACGTGACCTTGCCCCAGGTCGGTGACGACGGTTATGTGGATGCGCCCCAAATCCTCCGCGGATGCGCATTCGACGCGGCGGCACGCGTTGCCGACAGTCTGCGAATCAAGAAGGACGACGTTTCCACGGACGACATGATCGCCCGACTCGAACGGGAAATTGCTAAACTCTGCCGGTAACAGGCCAACTGGCGGCGGCTGCGAAAGTGCGTTTTCCGTGGCGCACTCTTGGCGCACTCCGGCGCAAATATCGGCAGTTATCCACAAGCAGGGGCAACAAGCGAGACCGCCTAAGAACTTGTTTTTCTTGCTGTCGTTTATTGTAGAGTGTTGCACGGACTTGACTTCAAATCCGGTTGGGGCCGTCAGGCGGTCCTGGGTGGGTTCGACTCCCACGCCCTTCCGCCAATGACTTACGATTGAACTCGTTCAAGAGAAACTGACCCTTGCCTGTAATCTTCATGGCCCGTCAGGTTTTTTTCCCAAGACATTGGCCTGGGAGAACCTGGAGAGGGGTCCCTGACCGGGTGCTTTGCGGATAGCATCTGGACGCACCTGGCCGGGACAGTGAGCGCCGTTCCCGGCGGGCGCCCCGCCCATCGGCAGATCGCCGTGAGGATCATTGATGAGCGAGGCAACGAGTTGATGGTGGTCAAGCCGCGGGGCGGTTGATCGATCCCAGGCGATTCCGGAGCGACCGAAATGATCGTGAGAGTGTCATTGAACGAGGCGCAGGCCCGACTCCCAGAGTTGGTGAAAGGGCTCGCGAGCGGCGACGAGGTCCTGATCACCGACGGCGACGAGCCGGTCGCGCGGCTGGTCGGTCAGGGTCGCAGGACGGACCGCACGCGCCAGCCCGGGAGCGCTAAGGGTAAGCTGCGCATCCTGGTCGAAGACGATGCGCATTTG
>Ga0247839_1005644_pt1 | contig 15016 bp, 7 predicted proteins | sample LaCruzMarch2015__6_FD_192405 | JGI IMG/M metagenome (GOLD analysis project Ga0247839, IMG submission 192405) | Freshwater microbial communities from meromictic Lake La Cruz, Castile-La Mancha, Spain - LaCruzMarch2015_16m | ecosystem: Environmental > Aquatic > Freshwater > Lake | place: Spain... | reverse complement strand
TGTGGTGCTCGTTTTGCCCTTCTGCTTTTATGTTCAAATTGCAACGCGCCGCATCCGAAAAGGATTTAAAAAAATGAAAAAATAACTCGGTAGGCAAGTCCCCTATTTTTTCCCGCTGAAAATCGGCATTCCAAACCAGCCAGGGCCGACCGCCAAAATCAACGGCTACCTGTGCCAGGGCATCATCCATGGGCAACAACATGTCAAATCCATAACGTTCCATCCCGCGCTTATCGGTCAGGGCTTTAGCAAAGGCTTCCCCCAGGGTAATGGCGGTATCTTCTACGGTATGGTGCTCATCGATGTGCAAATCCCCTTTTGCGTTTATATTTAAATCCATACCGCCATGCCGCGCCACTTGTTCCAACATATGGTCAAAAAAGCCGATTCCGGTCGATATTACACTGTTTCCAGCCCCGTCGAGGTTCAAATCGACCATAATATCCGTTTCTTTGGTAAAACGTCGGTGCTGCACTTTACGCGGCGGCAATTTCAGGTAAGCGTATATATCCCGCCAATCCTGCGCAACCAAATCAATGGTATCAGCATACGGTGTTGGGTCATATTGGGTGCGCGACTCTTCCGGCATGGCTGATGCTTGTGCTGCTACAGCCTGTTTTCCCTGTATGTTGTTTAAAAAAATAGCCCGGGCACCCAGATTTTTGGCCAATTGCACATCGGTTAATCGATCACCAATCACATAGGAGTTGGCCAAATCGTAATCCCCATTTAAATAAGCACCCAACATGCCGGTGCCGGGTTTCCGAGTAGGCAACTGTTCGTGTGGGTATGAACGATCAATATACACGGCTTCAAAAACAACACCTTCATTTTCAAATACTTGCATCATTTTTTCATGCGCAGGCCAAAAGGTAGATTCCTGAAATGTTGCCGTACCCAAGCCATCCTGGTTGGTAACCATGACCAAACGATAATCCAGTTCGCGGGCAATGCGCGCCAATTGCGTGATTACATAAGGCAAAAATTCCAGTTTTTCGAGACTGTCAACTTGCTGGTCGGGTTGTGGCTCCACAATCAGGGTGCCATCCCGGTCAATAAAAAGGATCCGTTGCATATTTAAGCAGTTGTTTCGTATAATTTGAGTGCCATTATTAGTTTTTCGTGGGCTGCAGCATCTCCTACCGTGATGCGCAAACAGTTTTCACACAAAGGCTCCTTGCTCCGATTGCGCACCACAATACCCTGCGCACACAAATACGCATAAATGGCATCCGCATTGCGCACCTGCACCAATAAAAAATTGGCCGCACTCGGGTACACGTGTGTCACGCACGGGAGCGCCTGTAAAGCACTTGCCAATTCTAAGCGCGCGGCAATTAATCGATTTATCTGCGCTCGTACCACACTCGCCTGCCCCATAGCAGCCTGCACCAATTCCAAGGTAGCGCTGTTCACATTGTACGGATATTTGATTTTATCCAAAATCTGTACCACCATGGGATTGGAAAAAGCCATGCCCAAGCGCAATCCCGCGAGCCCCCAAGCCTTTGAAAAGGTTTGTAATACCACTAAGTTCGGGTATTTTTCTATCAAATCACAATAAGAGGCCTCCCCTGAGAAATCCTGGTACGCCTCATCGACTACGACAATCCCCCGAAATCCTTCCAACAAAGCGCAGACCTTTTCCCTCGGAAAACAGTTTCCACTTGGATTATTTGGACTGCATAAAAAAAGCAATTTGTGCCTTGCATCGGTCCGTTCCAGAATGGCCTCCACATCGGGTGTAAAATCGGGTAACAAGGGGATTTTTAATACACCTGCTCCCTGTATCGCCGCCTGGACGCCATACATACCATACGTAGGCGGCAAAACGACGATATAATCCTTGTCTGGGATGCAAAAAGCACGTATCAACAAATCAATCGCTTCATCCGACCCATTCCCCAAAAATATTTGATCGGCTTGTACACCGCGTTGTATGGCCAACAATTGCTTCAACGTATGCTGATGCGGATCGGGATACCGATGGTAATTGCCCGGAATAGGCGCACCCAAACTGTTTTCATTGGCATCCAAAAACAGGTGGTCCGCAATTTGATCTCCGCCCAATTGAAATTCATCCCGCGCGGAAGCGTAAGGCTTTAAAGCCAAAATATTGGGCCGAACCAACGGCGCAATCCTGTTTTTGATAAAATCCATACCTTTTTCGTCCATTTTTTTTAAAATTTTGCATCCAATCGTATCGAAACAGCCCGGGCATGCGCCTCCAGGCCCTCGGCACGCGCCATGGTTTCCACAACCGGACCTAAGCCCTGCAACCCGGCTTCCGAAATTTGTTGAAAGGTGATTTTTTTCACAAAACTATCCAGCGCAACGCCCCCCGATACCCGCGCATACCCACCTGTGGGCAAGGTGTGGTTGGTACCCGACGCGTAATCGCCCGCGCTCTCTGGCGTATAAGGGCCAATAAATACCGAACCCGCATTGATAACCTTTTCTGCAAGTTGTATGGCATCCGCAGTTTGTATAATCAAATGTTCCGGTGCATAGGCATTGATCCAACGCATGGCTTCTTCCATGGAGTGCAGCAAAAGCGCCTTGCTTTGCGCCAAAGCCTGCGCAGCGAACAATTTCCTGGGCAGTTTTTCTAGCTGATCCGCCAATTCGACTGCAACTTTTTGCAGTAAATCAGGGCTATCGCTCAACAGCAACACCTGACTATCCGCCCCATGTTCTGCCTGACTCAATAAATCGGCCGCTACATACGCCGGATTGGCCCCTGCATCTGCCAAAACAGCCACCTCAGAAGGCCCTGCCGGCATATCAATGGCGATTCCGTCCAAACTGACCATTTGTTTGGCCACCGTCACCCACAAATTACCCGGTCCGAAAATTTTCCATACCCTGGGTACCTGGGCAGTCCCATAAGCCATCGCGCCAATGGCTTGTACACCGCCAAGTTTAAACACCCGCCGAATACCGCACAAACCTGCCGCAAACAACACGGCTGGATGTATTTTCCCATCCGATTGCGGCGGCGTGCATAAAACAACCTCTTTACAACCCGCCAACTGTGCGGGTACCCCCAACATTAATGCCGTAGAAAACAACGGCGCTGTCCCCCCGGGTATGTACAAACCCACCCGTTCAATCGGCACTGTTTTGCGCCAACATAACACCCCAGGCTGGGTTTCTACAGGCGCTTCCTGAACCTGTTGCGCAGCGTGAAACCGTTTTATATTTGAATATGCCTGCCGAATCGCAGACTTTAAATCATCTGGCAATTGCTGTTCCGCCCAACTAAAATCATCGGAACTTGCCTCCAGCACATCTGGCACAAAACCATCAAATTGCAAGGCAAAACGCTGTACCGCAGCATCTCCCTCCAATTTAATCGCATCCAACATCGCAAGGACCTTGGCACGCTGGGCCGTTGTATCCACCGTTGGTCGCGCCAGCAAACTTACAGCCTGCATAAAATCCGGATAATCAATTTGTTGCATCATAAAATCATACGTTCGAGCGGCGCTACCAGAATCCCCTGAGCACCCGCCATTTTTAATTGTTCCAATACATCCCAGAAAATCTCCTCGCGTACCACGCTGTGCAAACTGCTCCAGCCTGGTTCTGCCAAGGGCAATACGGTTGGGCTCTTCATACCCGGCAACAAGCGAATAATCGCATCCAGTTGATCGTTGGGCGCATTCAACAGGATATAGCGGTGTTGTTTGGCATTTCGATTGGCTTGCATCCGAAACATCAGGCGGTTTAAAATCTCCTGTTTTTCAGGTAGCATTCCCGGATTGGCAATGAGCACAGCCTCGGATTCCAGCACGGTGGCAACTTCCCGTAACCCGTTGGCTAACAAGGTACTACCTGTACTTACAATATCAAAAATGGCATCCGCAAGCCCCAAAGAAGGGGCAATTTCTACCGCCCCGCTGATTTCATGCACAGTAGCCGTTATTTGATTTGTTTTTAAAAAATCTTCCAAAATCCGAACATAACTGGTTGCTACCCGCATGCCTTGCAAACTTTGATACCCTTCAAATGGGGTGTTTTTGGGAAATGCGATGCACAAGCGGCATTTGCCAAAGCCCAGGCGCTCTACAATAGAAACCGTAGGACGTTTCTCCAGCACTACATTTTCGCCGACAATACCGGCATCCACAACCCCCTCCTCCACATATTCCGGAATGTCATCGTCGCGCAAAAAAATGATTTCGAGCGGAAAGTTGGCCGCTTCCGCACGCAATACCCGATGCGGATTGTTGCTCAGCCGAATCCCGGCGTCTTTCAACAAACCCACGGAGTCTTCAAACAAACGGCCTGATTTTTGAATGGCAATTCGAAGCATAAATGTTGATTTCTAAATTGGTGATGAGTTTGGATAAAAACAAAACGGGCTTGTCGGTAAATTCGACAAGCCCGTTTTGCGGCAACATCTTTTTCAGATGACATGCAAATCAGCAACGCTTGCCAGGAGGCAATCCGTGATGATGATGCAGTACCACTGAAAATAAATTAAGCATGGGGCAAAGATAAGTGAACTTAGATGTAATAGTCAAGCAGTACGTTGTCATAAAAACCTGACATGTGATCACATCACCAAGTAATCTTGATCTAGTAGCTACGTATGTGAAAATGTCAGCCACTGTCTTTTTATTTGTTTTTGCGGCCCGAAATCCATCGAACCATTGTACCATTGTACCGTTTTTCTCCCAAAGCGGTACGCTCCCTACCAATTTAAACCTTTTTATTACCAAAAGTGCACGATTACTTAATCCAACTTTTACAAAACAAAAATGCAACCTATCTGTAAATGTGCATTATTTCTGGTGTTTGTATTGACGATACAAACATTCTCAGAACTTCATGCGGCGAATGAAAACATCCCCAAATTTAATACAACTAAAGAAAATACTCATACGACACCATTTACGGTATCGTTGCATCAGCAATTGACCAAAGGGCTTGATTCGCTTCAGGTATTTTGCACGATCACTGCCAACAAAGCATTTAGCGCTTCGAATACTTTAAAAATACAAATTGCTCTGGAGGAAGATCGGTTTCTATTGCTTCCCAGCAACAACCTAAATCGCGTACATGCCCGCATACGTACCCGCCTCACAACCAAAAATCTGCCTGTCCAATGGGCCGATCAAGAAAAATATGCGCTTGATTTCAGTATGCCCATCCCACGAAATCTTGTAAATAAAGGCAGGTTGTTCATGCGTGCTTCTTTATGGTCGTCCGATCAGGATACGTTACTACTGTCTACCACCAAGATGATTGAGGTGCCATATGATCTGATTGCGGAAGGCATACAAGGCCTTGAACTTATGAATTGTGGTAATGACGTTGAGCCTGTTTTGATTTTTAAAAATGCGGGCGTTATCCCCCTTACTTCATGCACCCTTTCTTACAAGTTTGACCAAAATAACAGCCAAACCATCCACTGGACTGGCGAACTAAAACCCGGCCACTCTACCATTGTAAACCTGCCCGCGACCACCCTCAGCAAGGGAAAACACCGTTTTCAATTTTCCCTTTCAGACCCAAATGGTGAGAAAGAATTCGTCCTCGATAACAATTCCTATAAAATAGCCGGATTTTACATGGTAGAATCCATCGCGGCTCCATTCAACTTGAATTTTCAATCGTCGAGCAGAAACGATCGTAACACACCTTTTATCCTCCATAATACCAATCCGAATGAACTAAAATGGAGTTTTAAAAACAGTATCAGCAGCTTTGGCAAGGCGAGTAAGTCCTTGTCCCTCAACTTACTCCATACCTCCCCTGGCGTTCAAAATGAACTGATTTTACCCATCAAAAACCTCGATCAATTGAACCGGCCACAACTTCGTTTCAATTACGCCTATTTTCAGCAAAACCATGGCAACGAGGATCAATTGGAAGTTATGATTTCCACCGATTGTGGTACGACCTGGCGTTCCATTTGGTCGAAGCAAGGCAGTAACCTCGCAACCGCATTTCCAGCAGCCCAATTCAAAACACCCGGTAGAAAGGACTGGAAAAACATCCGATTCGACTTGTTTGAAGTGGCTAAACAGTCCGAAATGCTGTTAAAGTTTGTGTTGACCAGCGATGCCGGCAATGCTTTTTTCCTGGATGACATCAACATTAGCAGTGATACTTCTGCCATACAAACCGAATTGGTCCTGGCACCCAATCCCTGTAATGGCATCGCCCAGTTTACCATCAACAATGCGTTTAATGAAGAATATACGCTGAAAGTCCTGAATACGGCAGGTCAAATCGTTTTTGTAGAACTGATTGATGTTAGCAGCAATACCTTCACAGATACCATTAATTTGCTACACCTGCCCAGTGGTGTTTACCCGGTAGCCCTTTACAATAAATCCGGCCTGATCGGAAAGCCCAAACAATTGGTCGTACTAAAACCATAAATACCTGATTCAAAAGCCATCATAATTCGTATTGCCTTTTTGTCACGACGCGCATAAAAGAAAAGCCGCCATCCCGAATCATTCGGAATAGCGGCTTTGTATTTTAAAGAGATCGAATCCCTTAAATATCGTCTTCTACCAGAACTTCTTCTTGCTTCTCCTTGAACGGACGACCCGAACCAGTTACCTGCAAGCGATCGTACTCGCGCAAACCTGTACCTGCCGGGATTTTCTTGCCGACAATTACGTTCTCTTTCAAACCCATCAAGTGGTCTTTCTTCGCTGCAATTGCTGCGGTAGAAAGTACTTTCGTAGTTTCCTGGAACGAAGCCGCAGAAATCCAAGACTCGGTACCCAACGATGCTTTAGTGATACCCAACAACATCGAAACAGCCGTGGCAGGCAATGCATCGCGGTATTCCACTAATTTTTTGTCGTTGCGCTTCAAGTATGAGTTTTCTTCACGCACCTGACGCAAGGTAACCAATGCACCCGCTTTCAACTTCGCGCTATCGCCTGGATCGGTGATAAATTTCTTGTCAAAAATCCAGTCATTATAGTCGATAAATTCATTGCGTTCAACCGGTTCGCCTTCCAAAAAGTGCGTATCACCCTGGTCTTTAATTTCCAAACGACGCAACATCTGACGTACAATTACCTCAATATGTTTGTCATTGATATTGATACCCTGTGAACGATAAACCTCCTGTACACCATTTACCAAATAGTAAGATGCTGCAAACGGGCCTCTGATCGCCAAAATATCCTTCACCGCAATGGTTCCCTCGGTCAAAGCTGTACCTGAGCGTACAAAGTCACCATCCTGCATCAGTACGTGTTTCGTCAACGGAATCATGTACTTGCGTTTTTGGCCATCTTTTGCCTCGATCATACATTCGCGGTTACCACGCTTAATGGATCCAAAGGTGATCACACCGTCAATCTCTGCGACAATAGCAGGATTGGATGGGTTACGTGCTTCAAACAACTCCGTAACACGTGGCAGACCACCGGTGATATCCGCAATTTTACCCAGTTTACGCGGAATTTTCACGATTTGCTGACCAGATTTCACTTGTTCATCATCGTCAACGGTGATGTAAGCGCCTACTGGCAACGAGTATTGTTTCAATTCCTCACCAGTTTTCGAATCTACGATCGAAATTGACGGAATCTTACGCTTGTTCTTGGATTCAATTACTACTTTCTCGGCAAAACCGGTCTGGTCGTCGCGTTCCATCCGGAAGTTAACACCCTCTTCCAGATTGTTGTACCGCACCGCTCCGAGGAACTCGCTCACAATCACGGCGTTAAATGGATCCCATTCGCAAATCTTGTCACCGCGTTGTACATCCTGGCCTTCCACCACAAAGAGGAAAGAGCCGTATTGAATGTAGTTATTCGCTGTAACACGACCTGTTTTTGGATCAATAATCCGCAATTCACCGGTACGAGAAACTACTACGCGCAACGTGTTACCGTTTGCGTCCGTTCCTTCTACCGTTTTGATGGAGTCAAATTCTACTCGGCCCGGGTTTTTCGCAACCAATTGGTTTTCTGTTTGGCCGATCACCGCCGTACCACCCGTGTGGAAGGTACGCAGGGTCAACTGGGTACCAGGCTCACCGATTGATTGGGCAGCAATGATACCCGTGGCATCACCCATTTCCGCAATCCGGCCAGTAGCCAGGTTTTTACCATAACATTTTGCACAAACACCGTGGCGGCTTTCGCAGGTCAATACCGAACGGATGGTTACCGTTTCAATTTGTGCCTCGTCAATTGCAGCAGCCAATTTGTCGGTGATATATTCACCCGCCGCAACCATCATTTCTTCTGTATCCGGGTGGGTAATATCATGCAAACTGTAACGACCTTTAATCCGGTCGCGTAAGTTTTGAATAATTTTATCCCCTTCTTTCAACGCGGTTGTATCAATACCACGCAAAGTGCTGCAATCCACTTCACGAATTACCACGTCTTGCGCAACGTCTACCAAACGACGGGTCAAGTAACCCGCATCGGCCGTTTTCAACGCAGTATCCGCCAAACCTTTACGCGCACCGTGGGTAGAGATAAAGAACTCCTGAACCGACAAGCCTTCCAAGAAGTTCGACAAGATCGGGTTCTCAATGATCGCACCACCGGTGTCACCACTCTTACGTGGTTTCGCCATCAGTCCGCGCAATCCGCACAACTGCTTAATCTGTTGTTTCGAACCACGCGCACCAGAGTCAAGCATCATAAATACAGAGTTGAAACCCTGTTTGTGCGTGCTCAATTCTTTCATCAATTGATCCGTGATTTTGCTATCCGCATACGTCCACTTATCAATGATCTGGTTGTATCGTTCGTTGTAGGTAATCAAACCCATATTGTAGTTGTCCCACACCTCGTCTACTTCCACCTGGGCTGCTTCCAAAGCAGTTTTCTTCAACGTCGGGATGATCAAATCTCCTAAGTTAAAGGACAAACCTGCTTTAAACGCCCAACCGAAACCAAGTTCTTTGATATTATCCAAAAACTCAGCCGTCGTTTTGAAACTGGTATTGTTGATGATTTCACCAATGATCAGTTTCAGGTTACGTTTCGTCAACAACTCATTGATGAACGGAATGCCTGCTGGAACCGCCTGGTTGAACAACACGCGACCAACCGTAGTTTTCAAACGCGCAGTTCGGATGCTGCCATCCGCTTCTGGTTTCAAAATCCGACATTCAATGGTTGCATGCAAGTCCAATTGACCTTCATTATAAGCAATTTGCACTTCTTCTGGGGAATAGAAACGACGACCTTCGCCGCGTACTGGATTCTCCGGAATGCTCTGGCGCTCTTTTGTCAGGTAGTACAGGCCCAATACCATGTCCTGGGAAGGCAGGGTGATCGGCGAACCGTCCTGTGGATTGAGCATGTTGTGGCTTGAAAGCATCAAAACCTGTGCTTCCAGGATCGCAGCATGGCTCAGTGGTACGTGTACCGCCATCTGGTCACCGTCAAAGTCGGCGTTAAATGCTGTACAAACCAGCGGGTGCAACTGAATCGCTTTACCCTCAATCAAGCGTGGCTGGAATGCCTGGATCGACAAACGGTGCAACGTTGGTGCACGGTTGAGCATCACAGGGTGACCGCGCAAAATGTTTTCCAGGATTTCCCAGATCACCTGATCTTTGCGATCTACCAGTTTTTTAGCCGATTTTACGGTTTTAACAATACCCCGCTCAATCAATTTACGAATAATAAACGGCTTGAATAATTCCGCAGCCATGGCTTTTGGAATACCGCATTCATGCAATTTCATGGTTGGACCTACTACGATTACCGAACGACCAGAGTAGTCGACACGTTTACCAAGCAGGTTCTGACGGAAACGACCTTGTTTACCTTTCAGAATATCAGACAATGATTTCAGGGCACGACCACCTTCCGCTTTTACCGCGTTGGATTTACGAGAGTTGTCGAACAGTGAATCTACTGCTTCCTGCAACATCCGTTTTTCATTCCGCAAAATCACCTCTGGCGCCTTGATTTCCAACAAACGCTTCAAACGGTTGTTGCGGATAATCACACGACGGTACAAATCGTTCAAATCAGAAGAGGCAAAACGACCGCCATCCAACGGCACCAAGGGGCGCAATTCGGGTGGCACAACCGGCAAATACTGGATTACCGTCCACTCTGGACGCTGACCAGCACTTTCCAAACCTTCGCGGAAAGCTTCTACCACGCGCAAACGTTTGTTCGCTTCGGTTTTCTTTGCCTGACTGGTTTCGTTGTGCGATTCATGGCGCAGTTGAGCCGACAAATCATCGAGGTTCAAAATGCTCAACAAGGAATGAACCGCTTCGGCACCCATTTTGGCAATGAACTTGTCAGGATTGGTATCATCCAACTGCTGGTTTTCTTTCGGAAGGGTATCGAGGATCTCGAGGTACTCTTCTTCCGTCAGCAAATCCATTTTGCTCAGACCTTCTTCGCCTTTGATACCAGCCTGAATTACGACATAGCGCTCATAATAAACGATCGCCTCCAATTTCTTGGATGAAGTTCCCAGGATGTAACCAATTTTGTTGGGCAAACTTTTGAAGAACCAAATATGCACAACAGGCACCACGAGACGAATATGTCCCATGCGCTCCCGACGAACCTTTTTTTCGGTCACTTCTACCCCGCAACGGTCACAAACGATCCCTTTATAGCGAATCCGTTTGTACTTGCCGCAATAGCACTCATAGTCCTTCACAGGACCGAAAATTCGCTCACAGAACAAACCATCGCGTTCGGGTTTGTAAGAACGGTAATTGATCGTTTCTGGCTTGAGTACCTCACCATAGCTACGCTCCAGAATTTCATCCGGGCTTGCGAGTGCAATGATGATCGTGCTGAAAGCCTGATCGGTTTTGTTGCTTTTCTTTTTGAATGGCATATTTCTAAATGTGGTAATATGCTTGAAAATCAATATGTTGAAATATCACTCCAGCAAATTTTAGCAATTGAACATGGCTCATTTCGCCAAATTTGCTTTTCAAGAATGCTTTTTAATAAACTTGTACAACCAACTGTACCGAAAAAAATGCTTTGTATTCAAAAAGTGCTTTCGCGTCGGGACACCAACATGGCCGCCTAATTCCGCACGAGAAAACGCCTTTCCTTCGAGGCATACTTTTTTGAAAAGCAGGGCGATTCCACCCGTTTTTTCAGAAGGTAAATGCCAAATTGGCAAAGCAGCATCTTTGGGCGTTACATTGTTATAATGCGGCGCTGTCCAGATTCTTTTGATAAATGCATCCAGCGAACCGAATTTGCCTATTTTGAAGTAACAATAACTCAAAAAATGGGCTTCTTCATTCAATTTGGGAAGCTCCTTTTCAAACCGTTGTAACATCGCTTGCCAAATTCTGGGCGCCATCGCGTTTATCTGCTCTACCACGCTATAACTTGCTGCAAGAATTTCACCACCGTAATAAATTGGATTAAAACCAGGGTCTTTTCCATCTAATTCAGTGTAAATCTGCCGCATATCTTCCCGGGTAACACCATTTATTACATGGGCATCCGCATAAGTCATGGGCAAAGCAAGCAAGCCTTCTTTCCTTAATTGCGCAAATAATGCATCGAGCGGTTGATTGATTAAACAATCAGAATCTAACACGATGAAATCATCTGCATGGTTGTATTTCGTTTCAATGAACTGCAAAACATCAAAAATGTAAAACTGATTGCGCCACTTTCCAAAATAACCGGGCGGTGTTTGCCAGGTCAACGGAAGTACAACCAACTCCACGTTTTTCGATTTCAAAAAATTCGCCAAATCCAAACCATCCACTTCCGGCAATTCGTCCCAATCTTTATTGGAAAACAAAATATGCCTGCGATCAGGATTGAATCGGGTACTTAAAGCATAAAAAAGGGCGATACACCGCCAATAAATCAATTGAAATGCTGGCAAATGCGATTGTTTCCCTACCTGCGGATACTCCGAACTTTCGTCCGGATTGTCCAAATAAATCCAGGTACAGATATAATCCATCCTTTTAGCGCTTTAGTATCCAAAAATTGGCATCATCCAGGATCAATTTCAAGCCTGTTTCTTCCAGAATTTCCCTGCATTCGGCTACTTCTTCTTTCGATAAAATATCCTTGTGCGGGTGTACTTCCATAAAAACCGTGTGCAATTGCTCCAGCCAGGTTTTATTATCGCGCAAAAACTGCAACTCACCGCCTTCAATATCCATCACTAAGGTATCGAATTGTAGATCGTGGGTTTGTTCCAGCGCTTTAATAGACTTTCCGGGAACTTCAATTTGGGTAGAAGATGCCCGACGGTTGCTGCTCATTAAAATGGTACGACCAATAAAAAATGGATTGCTTTTCTGATCCGACACCATACAGTGTTCGATTTGAAAACCGCTGCCATTGTGTTCCCGATTCCTTTCAATAAATTGGATCAGATTCGGGTTGGCCTCCACTACTACATGCCGCTCAGGATGGGTAAGCAATTTGTTGGTCACACAGGATACAACCCCCAAACATGCCCCCAGTTCCAATACCGTCGCTTCCGGATTCAAGTATTGTTTTAGATAACGCCGTTCCTGTTTTTCATAAAAATTGATCGGAAACTGCCCTCTAAACTTGATGTCCGTTACTTCCCCTGGAATCAACAATTCCACGCCTTCCGTTTTGTACTTATTGCCCATCAGGGTAAAATACACCCCCGCCAACCAAAGTTTTGTGTTGAATTTCAACAAGTTAAACCTTTGTCGAAGGCTTGGAACGGTCGTTGTGCTCATTGCTTTTTCCTATTGAAAATGTGGAGCACAACCGTTACTTGTTATGCTCCACACTTCAGTGCGTTTATTCAAATTTTACATCTAAGGCCAAACCGCGCAATTCGTGTACCAATACGTTGAAGGATTCCGGAATGTTGGGTTCTGGCAAATTATCTCCTTTAACGATGGCTTCGTACGCTTTTGCACGACCTTGAATATCATCCGATTTCACGGTCAACAATTCTTGCAGGATATTCGATGCGCCGTATGCCTCAAGTGCCCAAACCTCCATCTCACCAAAACGCTGACCACCAAACTGGGCTTTACCACCCAATGGCTGCTGCGTGATGAGCGAGTATGGTCCGATCGAACGCGCGTGCATCTTATCGTCTACCATGTGGCTCAGTTTCAGCATGTAAATTACGCCTACCGTCGCCTTCTGGTGGAAGCGGTCACCCGTTTCACCGTCCGACAAGTATGTTTGGCCCAATTCCGGCAAACCTGCTTTTTCGATCCAGGCTGCAACTTCGTCTGCTTTTGCACCGTCAAAGATCGGCGTTGCAAATTTCAAACCAAGACGCTCACCTGCCCAACCCAATACCGTTTCGAAAATCTGACCCAGGTTCATACGAGAAGGTACACCCAGTGGGTTCAGTACCACGTCGACCGGCGATCCGTCGGCCAGGAACGGCATATCTTCCATCCGTACAATACGGCTTACGATACCCTTGTTACCGTGGCGGCCCGCCAATTTATCCCCTACTTTCAGTTTCCGTTTCTTAGCGATGTACACTTTCGCTAATTTCAATACGCCCGCTGGCAATTCATCACCAATGCTGATGTTGAACTTTTCGCGTTTGTAACGGCCCACTTCTTCATTCACCTTGATGCTGTAATTGTGCAGCAAACGTGCAATCAGGTGGTTGGTATTTTTTTCGTTGGTCCAGTTAGAATAATCCACCTGGCTGAAATCGATCTGGTCGCGCAGAATTTGAACGCTCAATTTGGAGCCTTTCGGAACCATTTCGTCGTTGTAAATCGAGCGAATACCATTCGTAACCTTATCTTTTACCAACAATTGAAGTTTGTCGATCAAAATCGTCTTCAATTTGTTGAGTGCAACTACGTGTTCGTCATCCAATTTATCCAAAAGCGCCTTTTCAGACTCTTTCTGAACTTTATCTTTCTTGGCACGAGCAAACAATTGCTTGTCAATTACCACCCCATTGATACTTGGTGGAACTTTCAAAGAAGCGTCTTTTACGTCGCCCGCTTTGTCACCGAAGATCGCACGGAGGAGTTTTTCCTCAGGAGTTGGATCCGTTTCACCTTTTGGAGTAATCTTACCAATCAGGATGTCTCCTTCCTTCGCCCAGGCGCCGATGCGGATGATACCGTGTTCGTCGAGGTCTTTAGTGGCTTCCTCACTTACGTTTGGAATATCCGCCGTCAATTCTTCCTCGCCGAGTTTTGTATCACGAACATCCAATTCAAAGTGCTCAATATGGATCGAAGTAAATACGTCTTCCTGTACAACGCGCTCTGACAATACGATCGCATCCTCGAAGTTGTACCCTTTCCAAGGCATAAAGGCCACTTTCAGGTTTTGACCCAGGGCCAATTCGCCGTTTTCAGTAGCGTAACCTTCACAAAGAATATCGCCTTCTTCTACCCGTTGTCCGCGGCGTACAATTGGTTTCAGGTTGATGCAAGTACCTTGGTTGGTACGCATAAACTTGGTCAACTTGTACATTTTACGCGCATCTTCGAAAGAAACCAATTGATCCTCTTCCGTACGGTCGTAGTTGATGATAATTTCGTTTGCGTCAACATATTCTACTACGCCGCTGCCTTCTGCGTTGATCAGCATCCGAGAGTCACGTGCAACTTTTGCTTCCAGGCCAGTTCCCACCACCGGTGAGTTTGGACGAATCAGCGGAACTGCCTGACGTTGCATGTTTGATCCCATCAAGGCGCGGTTCGCATCGTCATTCTCAAGGAACGGAATCAACGAAGCGGATACCCCTACAATTTGGTTCGGAGCAACGTCAATGTATTCCAGTTCATCGGGCGTCAAAATCGGGAAGTCACCGTGTTCACGTGCTTTCACACGATCGTTCAAGAAAGCGCCACTTTCGTCAACCGGAGAGTTGGCTTGTGCGATTTTCTTGTAATCTTCTGCTTCAGCCGACAGGTATTCTACATCGCCTTCCATAATTACCTTACCTGCGTCTACACGACGATAAGGAGTTTCGAGGAAGCCCATTTTGTTGATTTTCGCGTGGGTACACAGGGTAGAGATCAAACCGATGTTTGGTCCTTCCGGTGTTTCAATCGTACACAAACGGCCATAGT
>Ga0247839_1005641_pt1 | contig 15017 bp, 7 predicted proteins | sample LaCruzMarch2015__6_FD_192405 | JGI IMG/M metagenome (GOLD analysis project Ga0247839, IMG submission 192405) | Freshwater microbial communities from meromictic Lake La Cruz, Castile-La Mancha, Spain - LaCruzMarch2015_16m | ecosystem: Environmental > Aquatic > Freshwater > Lake | place: Spain... | reverse complement strand
GCCGCTTGGCGTTTGGCCTGGTCGAGCGCATCGGCATGCCAGACTCGGTGCTGACCTATGAGCCCGCCATTGGTGAAAAAATCAAGCAAGTGGGCGACATTGCCGACCACGCCATCGCCATTCAACGCGTGCTGGCGCAACTGGTCGACAAGGACACCGGCGTCATCGCAACGCTCGCCGATATTGGCGCAATTGGCCACCGCGTGGTGCATGGTGCGGACAAATTCTCGGCCTCGGTGCGGATTGACGATTCGGTCATCGCCGCGCTTGAAGCCTGCGTGCCGCTGGCCCCGTTGCACAACCCGGCCAATATCATCGGCATCAAAGCCATGATGCAGGCCCTGCCAGGCGTGCCCAATGTGGCTGTGTTTGACACCGCTTTCCACGCTACGATGCCGCCCGCCTCTTACATCTACGCCCTGCCTTACGAGTGGTACGAGCAGCATCAGGTGCGCCGCTACGGCTTTCATGGCACCTCGCACCGTTTTGTCGCGCAGCAGGCGGCGCAGGCGCTGGGCATTGCCCAAGACCAGTTCAACTGCATCACTTGCCACATGGGCAACGGTTCGTCCTTCACCGCCGTGCAAAACGGCAAGTCGTTTGACACCAGCATGGGCATGACACCGCTGGAAGGCATGGTTATGGGTTCGCGTTGCGGCGATATTGACGCTGGCATCCCCAACTATCTGGCAGCCAATCTGGGCCTGTCGGTTGCCGAAATTGACGCAGCACTGAACAAAAAGTCTGGCCTGCTGGGCATTTCGGGCCTTAGCTCCGACATGCGCGACATCGAAAAAGCCGCAGCAGAAGGCCATGCACGCGCCCAACTGGCGCGTGACGTGCTGCTGCAGCGCACGCTCAAATACATCGGGGCCTACGCCATCGAACTCGGGCGCTTGGATGCCATCGTATTTACCGGAGGCATTGGTGAAAACGCCATCGACTTCCGCGCCAGCGTGGTGCAGCGCCTGGGCATACTGGGCATCACGCTGGACGCTGCGGCCAACAATGTGCGCGGCCAGCAGGCCATCATCTCCGGTGCAGATTCGCCGATCAAGGTCATGGTGGTGCCTACCAATGAAGAGCTGGTCATCGCCCGCGATACGCGCGATATCGTCGGTGCCTGAAGCGGCGCCACCCGCGCCCACCCCACAAGCCACTACCCAATTAAGCAACTTGAGAAGAGAGCATTCCATGAACACCCGTTTTTCACAAATTTTTCTGGTGGTTCCCGCCCGTCAGGCCGTGGGGCTGACCTCGGTATCGCTGGGCATTGTTCGTGCCTTTCAGCGCCAGGGCGTGGACGTCGGCTTTGCCAAGCCGGTGGCGCAGGACACCGAGGATACCTCCAGCTATTTCGCCCGCCACATTTTCAATATTGCCGTACCCAAGCCGCTGTCCTTGCAGGAATCCGGCGAGCGCATTGCCGCCAATCAGACCGGCGAATTGCTAGAAGACATCGTCACCATGTGCATGAACACCGCCAAGGAATGCAATGTGCTGGTGATCGAAGGGCTGCACACCGATGCTTCGCAGTCGTTTGCGTCGCGCCTGAACGTGGATATTGCAAGCAGCTTGAAGGCCGAGGTGATTGTGGTGGCAGATGCCTCAGCGCCCGATGCACTGGCCGATACGCGCATGACGATTGGCCCGTTCCAAAACGGCGGCTGTACCGTGGCGGGCGTGGTTTTTAACTTCGCGCCTGAAGATTTTGATCTGGCTGCCGTGCGGGAGCAGTTGGGCGATACCCCGGTTTGGGGCGCAGTGCACGCCGACCCGCTATTGCGCGCGCCGCGCATGCAAGACATTGCCAAACACCTCGGTGCCGAAATCGTGATGGCCGGGCAAATACAAACCCGCCGCGTGCTGCAAACCGTGACCGCCGCGCGCTCTGCCGCCGATGTCATCGTCGGCCTGCGTCCTGGTGCGCTGATCATCACCTCGGGTGACCGCGAAGACATTATTCTGGCCGTGGCGCTGGCGGCCAGCCGGGGCATCGAGCTGGCCGGCATGCTGCTCACGCACAACAGCAGCATTGCCCAAAAGGTCATGGAACTGGTCGGCCCGGCGCTGAGTACCGGCCTGCCGGTGCTGCGCACCGATGGCGACAGCTTCACCACCGCCCGGCGGGTCAGCCAGTTGCCGATGGCCGTGCCCTTTGACGACCTGGGCCGCATGAACGCTGTGCTGGACAACGTGGCCGAGCACATGAATACCGCCACCATCACGGCGGCCTTCCGCCGGCAGGAATCGATCAAGCTTTCGCCCCCGGCCTTCCGCTATCAGCTCATCCAAAAGGCGCGCGCCGCCAACAAGCGCATCGTGCTGCCCGAGGGCGAAGAGCCGCGCACCATCCGCGCAGCGGTCATCTGCCAGGAAAAAGGCATTGCCCACTGCGTGCTGCTGGGCAAGCGCGCAGTGATTGACACCGTGGTGGCCTCCCAAGGCATCACCCTGCCTGCCGGGCTGGAGATTCTGGATCCCGATGCCATTCGTGGCGATTACGTGGCCGCTATGGTCGAACTGCGCAAGTCCAAGGGCCTGACCCCGCAGCAGGCGCTGGCGCAGCTGGAAGACACGGTAGTGCTTGGCACCATGATGTTGGCCGTGGATGCCGTGGACGGACTGGTTTCCGGCGCCATCCACACCACCGCCAGCACCGTGCGCCCCGCGCTACAGCTTATCAAGACCTCGCCCGGCACTTCCCTGGTGTCATCCGTGTTCTTCATGCTGATGCCCGATCAGGTGCTGGTCTATGGCGACTGCGCCATCAACCCCGACCCGACCGCCGAGCAATTGGCCGAAATCGCCAAGCAGAGTTCGGACAGCGCCACGGCCTTTGGCATCACGCCCAAGGTAGCGATGATCAGCTACAGCACCGGGGTCTCTGGCGCTGGGGATGATGTGGAAAAAGTGCGCATGGCGACCGAAATTGCCAAGAAAAACTACCCCGGCATCGTGCTCGACGGCCCGCTGCAATACGATGCGGCCTCGGTTGCCGATGTCGGCAAACAAAAAGCGCCGAACAGTCCGGTGGCGGGTCAGGCCACGGTGTTTATCTTCCCCGACCTGAACACCGGCAACACCACCTACAAGGCAGTGCAGCGCAGCGCCAACGTGGTGTCGGTCGGCCCGATGCTGCAGGGCTTGCGCAAACCGGTCAACGACCTGTCACGCGGCGCGTTGGTGGACGACATCGTGTTCACTATCGCGCTGACAGCCATACAGGCACAGCAGAGTCAGCAGGGAAAATAGCAAGCCGTTTGGATGGATTCGCCCGAGCCCATTAGCGACCCAAAACCAGCGCCTCCAGTGCCTCCAGCGACAGTGGCCTGTTGAACAAATAGCCTTGGTAGGCATGGCAACCCAGTTTCGCCAAGGCGTTGGCCTGCGCCTGTAACTCCACCCCTTCGGCAATCACTGACAGCCCCATGCTCTCGGCCAACACCACGACCATCTTGGCAATGACAGCATCGTTGGCATCCGTCACGATGTTTCGCACAAAGCCCTGGTCAATCTTGAGCTGATCCAGTGGCAGGCGCTTCAGGTGCGCCAACGACGAATAACCGGTGCCAAAGTCATCCAGCGAGAAGCTCACGCCCCGGGCTTTGAGCGCACCCATTTTGACAATGATGGCCTCCACATCATCGACCAACATGCTTTCGGTCAGCTCCAGTTTGAGCCGTTTGGGCTTGGCACCGGTGCGCTCCAGGGTGGCCAGCACGCCGTCCACGAAATCACGTTGATGAAACTGGCGCGCGCTCACGTTGACCGCCATCGTCAGGTGGGCCATCTCGGGGTGCTGTTCCCACGCTGCCAATTGTTGGCAGGCGGTTTCCAACACCCATTGGCCCAGGGGCAAAATCAGTCCCGTTTCCTCCGCCATCGGAATGAATTCTGCGGGTGACACCCTGCCACGCCGCGGGTGCTCCCAGCGCACCAGCGCCTCCACCCCGGTGATGCGGCCAGTACCCACCACCTGCGGCTGGTAGTGCAGTACAAACTGCTGTTTGATGACGGCTTCGCGCAAATCGGCCGCCATCGTGGCATGCTCCGACACAACCGCCTGCATCTGTGGGTCAAAAAAGCACAGCATGTTTCGTCCGGCCTCCTTGGCCTGGAACATGGCAAGTTCGGCACGCCTGAGCGGCTGCTCGCTGCTCTCAAGCATCGAACCACCAAACAAGGTAATGCCGATACTCGCGCTTGCGTGGTGGGCGCCACTGCCAAGCGCAAAGTCGGCCACGAAGGCTGCCAGGATTTTGTCTCCCGCTGCTTCGGTTTGGGTCGCCGCTTCGATCACGTCTTCGCTCAAGTCTTCGAGCATCACCACAAATTCATCACTGCCCAGGCGGGCCAGTGTGTCACCGTCGCGGATGCAGTCCTTGATCCTTTCGGTCACCTTCACCAGCAGCAGGTCACCCTGGGAGTGCCCCAGCGTGTCGTTGATGGTTTTGAAGTTGTCCAGATCGACAAACAGCAAGGCGTTATTGCGTGCGTGGCGGGTGCTGGCATGCAGCGCCTGATCCAGCCGGTCCAACAGCAGGCGGCGGTTGGGCAACTGGGTCAGCGGGTCGTAAAAGGCCAGTGTGTCAATTTGGGCCTGCGCTTTAATGCGCTCGCTGATGTCGGTGAAATGGGCGACATACTGCAGCGCGCTGCCGTCGGTATCGCGCATGGCACTGATGCTGATCTGCTCGGCAATCAGTTCACCGTTTTTCCGCTTGTTCCAGATTTCCCCGCTCCAGTGACCTTGTTCGGTCAGGCTGCGCCACATGGCCGCGTAAAACTCCTTGTCCTGGCGCCCGGATTAGAGGATGCGGGGGTTATGGCCCAGCACTTCCTCACGACTGTAGCCCGTGATGCGCGTAAACGCGTCATTCACTTCAATGATGGTGCCTTGGGCGTTGGTGATGGTGATGCCTTCATGGGCGTCGCGAAAAACGCGGGCTGCCAGGAGCAGCTTCACTTCGGCCTGTTTGCGTTTGGTGATGTCGGTGTGCGTGATGACCGCGCCATTTCTCACGCCTTGACCCAGCGGCATGACCACCATGGCGAACCAACGTTGCTGGGTCGGGGAGTCACAAGGGTAGTCGAGGCTGAAGCTTGCCAGCCGACCATCAAGCACGGCCTGCAAGCCGGTACTGGCATCCAATATGTCACCCGTACAGTCGTCAGAACCAGGCCCGCACACCTTGAAATAATTGCTTCCGACGCCGGTGTTGGGGGCTGGCTTGCCCTGCTCAAACCCATTTTCCAAAGCAAACTTTTGCCACCGGTCGTTGACTGCCAAAATCACGCCGGTGCCATCCACCACCGCAATTTCGGCGTTGAGGGAGTTCAGGATGGTGTTGTTGAGAGCTTCTCGCTCTTGCTGCGCATTGTCGCGATGTAAAAAATTGCCTGTCAGACCGTGTGTCGAATGGCCGCCAGGGGTTTGCGAGCGGGTGGCGTCGTTCGCATAAAACTGAACCTTGTTGCGTCCGGCATCCTTGGCTTGGTACATCGCCGAATCCGCCCCCTTCATGACATCTTTCTGGCTGAATTCGTTGTCGATGAACAAAGCCACACCGATGCTTGCACTGCAAAGGTGTTCCACCGTGATGTTGTTCTGCCCCGCCTGTACGATGGTCAATTGGTAGGGTGCAGCCACAATGGCGAGAAGCTTTTCAGCCACGCCACGGGCCTGATGAGTGGACACGACTTTGTTAGCATCCAGCTCGCTGAGCAGCACCACAAACTCGTCGCCACCCAGACGCGCCACAGTGTCCACTTCGCGCACGCCGGTGGTCAATCGCCGGGTTACCTCAATCAGCAGCAAATCACCGGCGTCGTGTCCATGCCGATCGTTGACCTGCTTGAAATTATCCAGATCAAGCAGCATCAGGGCGCTGTAGAGCCCGCTGCGTTTGCTGGCCAACACGCTCTGGTGAAAGCGCTCATCAAGCAGACGGCGATTGGGCAAGCCCGTCAGGGGGTCAAAAAAGGCGAATTGGCGCAGCTTTTCTTCCAGGGCTTTGCGTTCACTGATATCAGCAAATATGGCCACATATTGCAGCACATGCTGCTGATGATCACGCACCGCACTGATCGTTAACGATTCAGGATAAACCTCGCCGCATTTGCGCTGATTCCAGATTTCTCCAGACCAATGCCCCTTGTCGAGCAAGTGTTGCCACATGGTTGCGAAATAGGCGTTGTCCTGCCTGCCGGCACCAAGCAGGCGCGGGTTCAATCCCAGAGCTTCCTCACGGCTATAGCCGGTGATGCGGGTAAAGGCCGCATTGGTATCGACGATCGACCCCTCGGCATCCGTGATCATGATGCCCTCACGCGAGTGCGTGAATACACTGGCAGCAAGCATCAATTTTTCTTCCGTCTGCTTGCGCGCGGTGATGTCGCGTTGCACCGAAACCCAATGGGTAAACCAGCCATTTCCGTTGGCGATCGGAACGATCTCGAACTCATTCCAAAAGGTTGTCCCGTCTTTTCGGTAGTTGAGTGTTTCCGCCCGAACCGACTGCCAGGTCTCAATTGCAGTCCGAATCCGATCCAACGTTGCGCGATCCGTGCCCGGTCCCTGCAGAATGCGAGGCGTTTGTCCAAGGACCTCTGCGGGGGAGTAGCCGCTATTTTCATAGAACACCCGATTGGCCCAAACAATGCGTTGACCAAGTTCAGTGGCGGACGCTGCTTCCGTGATAACGACTGCATCGTTCAACCGATCAACGCAAGTCTCAAGTAGCCCGGGAATATCTGCGATGGTTGAAAGTGTCAGTGCATTTCTAGCTGGAGAATGCGCATTTTTCATGGTGTGACGGTGGTTGCGTAAAAGTCGGCTTGACCTAACTTGCACCTTAACGATTCAGATACAGGCACCCGCTCTTACCAGTTCAGTATGCGCCATGCCAAAGGTGTTGGAAGCCTTGTTCAGAACAGTTCTTCGGTTACTTGATTTGGAACAATTTTTCGGGAAATTGACCATGGGGTCCACTTTAAGCGCCGAAAGGCGATTGCCCAAAAAGCGTGCCAAAGAGTCGTTCAAACAAGATAGTCTGGAGGCGCAGGCACAACAAGTTGCACCGATACGCTGCCAGCACGCAAGTGAGAAAAATCAAGGCCTGGCGCTGCTCATTGCCTACACTCGCTTGCGAAAGTCGGTGATGGCATGGTGGTGTCCGGCACCTGCCCATTGATGGAGCCCCCGCGAAACCAAATTCCTAACCCAAAAGAGCAGAGGCCGATCACACATGGCTGTTTCGGGTCCCCTAATTGCAGGCGCCGCACGCCCCATCTTCGAAGCCCGTGGCCTGACCAAGGCCTACCAGATGGGTGAGGTGCAGGTGCAGGCTTTGCGCGGCGTTGATCTGGATTTGTACGAGGGTGAGTTCGTTGTGTTGCTGGGCCCATCGGGCAGCGGCAAGTCGACTCTGCTCAATATCCTGGGCGGCCTGGACACCCCTAGCAGCGGCAGTGTGCGCTACGCCGACCATGATCTGACCCTGGACGACGATGCACTGATGACGCAGTACCGCCGTTCACATGTGGGCTTTGTGTTCCAGTTCTACAACCTCATTCCCAGCCTCACCGCTCGCGAGAACGTGGCCCTGGTGACCGAAATCGCCGAGAACCCGATGACGCCCGAGGAGGCTCTGGCACGCGTGGGCTTGGCCGGGCGCATGGACCATTTTCCGACCCAGATGTCGGGTGGCGAGCAGCAGCGCGTGGCTATTGCGCGCGCCGTGGCCAAGCGTCCGCAGGTGTTGCTGTGCGACGAGCCCACCGGCGCGCTGGATGCACAGACCGGCGTGCTGGTGCTGGATGTGATTGCGCAAGTGAACCAGGAGCTGGGAACGACCACGGTGGTCATCACCCACAACGCGGTGATCGCGGCCATGGCGGACCGCGTGCTGCATTTTGGCGATGGCTTGGTGGTGCGCTGCGAGCGCAATGCGCACAAGAAAGCCGCTGCGGAGTTGAGCTGGTGAAGGCGCTTGACCGCAAGCTCTGGCGCGACCTGTGGCAAATGAAGAGCCAGGCGCTGGCCATTGCCTTGGTGGTCGTGTGTGGGGTGGGCACCTACATCATGTTTTTGACTACCTTGGGCGCGCTGCGCACCACACAAGACAGCTATTACCGGGACTACCGTTTTGCGCAGGTGTTTGCCAGCCTCAAGCGCGCACCGCTGTCGTTGCAGCAGCGCGTGCAGGCCATCACCGGCGTGGATCAGGTGGAGACGCGCGTGCAAGCGCAGGTGCGACTGAACATGCCCGCCTTTGACGAGCCCGTCACGGCACTGATGGTGTCGGTCTCCGAGCGTGGCCGACACGGGCTCAATGCGCTGCATCTTCGCAGCGGGCGCCTGCCTGCGCCGAGCCGCCCAGACGAGGTGGTGGCCAGCGACCCCTTTGCGCAGGCGCATGGACTGCAGCTCGGCAATCGTTTTGACGCCATTCTCAACGGCCGACACCAAGCTTTGACGCTGGTCGGCACGGCGCTGTCGCCGGAATTCATCCAGCAGATGCGCCCGGGTTCGGTCTTTCCGGACAAGAAACGCTACGGTGTGCTGTGGATGGGCCGCGCAGCGCTGGGCCAGGCCTACGACTTGGAGGGCTCGTTCAATGACTTGGCGCTGAGTTTGCTTCCTGGCGTGCATGCGCAAACCGTGATTGACCGGATAGATGAACTGCTCCAGCCCTACGGGGGGTTGGGCGGCTATGACCGCAAAGACCAACTGTCACACCGGTTTTTGACACATGAGTTGGAGCAGCTAGGCACACTGGCTAGCCTGTTTCCTGTCATGTTCATGGGCATTTCAGCCTTTTTGCTCAACGGGGTGATTGGTCGTTTGGTGGCCATGCAGCGCGAGCAAATTGCCACCCTCAAGGCCTTTGGCTACCGCAATATCGCCGTGCTGTGGCACTACCTGCGCATGGTCTCGGTGATCGTCGGGCTGGGCATTGTGGGCGGTGCCGTGTTGGGTGTGTGGCTGGCCCGGGTGTTGTCCGACATTTACACCGAGTTCTACCACTTTCCCTATTTGTTGTTCAGTCTGCGCCCCGCCACGTTGGTCGAAGCCGCCCTTGCCAGCCTGCTGGCGGCCGGTGCCGGCACCGTGTTTGCGGTCTGGCGCGCCGTCAGCCTGCGCCCCGCGCAAGCCATGCGGCCCGAGCCGCCGGCGCGCTACCACGAGTCGTGGGTCGAGCAGCTGGGTCTGAAGCGCTGGCTGTCGCAGCCCACACGCATGATTCTGCGCAGCATCCAGCGCCGGGCTTTGAAGTCACTGCTCACGGTGCTGGGCATCGCCCTGGCCTGCGGCATGATTATGACCGGCCTGTTTCAGCGCGATACGGTTAGCTACATGGTCAATATCCAGTTCGGCATGGCACAGCGCGAGGATTTGTCGGTGACCTTTACCGACCCCACCGCATACGCCGCGCGCTTCGAGCTGTTGGGCCTGCCCGGTGTGCAGCATGTGGAGGCTTTTCGCTCGGTGGCGGTGCGCCTGCGCCATGGAGCGCGCAGCTACCGCACCGGCATCCGCGGCGTGGAGACGGGTGGCGACATTGCGCGCCTGCTCAATGCTGACTTGCGGCCCGTGGCCTTGCCGACTGAGGGCATTCTTCTCACCGACTACCTGGCCGGGCTGCTTGATGTGCGCGTGGGCGAACGCCTGACCGTGGAAGTGCTCGAAGGCAATCGGCCCGTGCGCGAGCTTGTGGTGGCTGGTGTGGTGCGGGAGTATCTGGGCGTGTCGGGCTACATGCAACTGGCGGCCCTGAACCGATTTCTGCATGAAGGCCCGACCATCTCGGGTGCCTACCTCAGTGTGGACAAGGCACGGTTTGCGTCCTTGCTAACCCGATTCAAGGGCATGCCGCGCGTGGCGGCTCTGGCCGAGCGGGTCCAGGAGATTCGCAACTTCAACCGCGTGATGAATGAGACCATGCTTTTCTTCACCTACGTGGCCACCGTGTTTGCCGTGATCATTGCCTTTGGGGTCATCTACAACAGTGCCCGCATCGCACTGACCGAGCGCGGGCGCGAACTCGCCAGCCTGCGGGTGCTGGGCTTTACGCGTGGCGAGATCGCTTTCATCCTGCTCGGTGAACTGGGCCTTTTGACCTTGCTGGCGATCCCGCTCGGCCTGTGGCTGGGGAAGTGGATGTGCTATTACATCGCCCATAGCTTGCAAAACGACTTGTTTCGCGTGCCGGTGGTGCTGGCAACACAGACCTATACCTTTGCCAGCGCGGTGGTGGTGGCGTCCGCGTTGCTGTCCGCACTGGCGGTGCGTCGGCGCCTGGACCAACTGGATCTGATCGCCGTCTTGAAGGCCGCGGAATGATTTGGAAACGCAATGAGATGGAGGCAATGTATGAAGAACAACGTGCAATGGCATCGCCGCGCGGTGCTGGGGTTGGCGGTGGTCCTGGGTGCCTTTGGCCTGTTTTGGGGTCTGCGCCCACAGCCGTTGGAGGTTGACATTGGAATGGCCATCAGAGCGCCTTTGCGCGTCACCCTGGAGCAAGAGGGGCGTACCCGCGTGTTGGACCGCTACGTGGTGGGCGCGCCGGTTACCGGCTACGCGCGCCGCATCACATTGGAAGCGGGCCAGTCGGTTGCCCGGGGTGCCACACTGGCCGAACTAGAGCCCTTGCGCGCAGATGTGCCGGACGCGCGCCGGCGCGCCGAGTCCCAGGCCCGCATTGCCGCTGCCGATTCCGGTCTAAGCGGCGCTGAGCAAGGTGCCAGCGCCGCTGCCAGCGCCGCCGAACTGGCGCAATCCGAACTACGGCGCGTGCGTGCGCTGCGCCTGCAGGGGCACGTCAGTGCCGCCGCTGAGGACCGCGCCGTCAGCGATGCGCAACGCAGTGCGGCGGAGCTGCGCGCGGCGCAGTTCGCTGTGACCACCGCGCGGCATGAGCGTGACGCTGCGCGCGCCTCGTTGCTCTACGCCGGTGGGGCAAGTACCGCAGACATTGTGGTGGTGCGCGCGCCGGTAGCTGGCAAGGTGCTGAGGGTCGTGCACAAGAGCGCTGGCAGCGTGGTAACCGGCCAACCGCTGATCGAGATGGGCGACCCGGCCGCGCTAGAGGTCGAGGTCGATCTGCTGTCGAATGACGCGGTGCGCATCCAAACCGGCACGCGCGTGGTGTTCGAGCGCTGGGGTGGAGAGGGCGTTTTGGAAGGTGTGGTGCGGGTGATTGAGCCGGCTGGCTTCACCAAGGTCTCGGCCTTGGGGGTGGAAGAGCAGCGCGTCTGGGTCATCGTGGCCTTTTCTTCGCCTGCCACCCAGTGGGTGCGTATGGGTGATGGCTACCGCGTGGAGGCTAGTTTTATTTTGTGGCAGGGGCAGGATATTTTGCAGATCCCGGCCAGTGCGCTGTTTCGTGACGGTGAGGCTTGGGCCGTGTACGTGGTGGAGCAGGGCAGGGCCGCCAAGCGCAGGGTGCAGGTCGGCCAGCGCACGGGCTTGAACGCACAAATTGTCTCTGGCGTCCAAGCCAATGATCGCGTTATCAACCATCCGGATGATCGGGTGCGTGAAGGTGTGCGTGTGGCTGCGCCGCAATGAGCTGGACGCCACAGCCCACTTTGGCATGCCCGCCAATCGGGTGGTTGAGATGGGGTTGCGCCTGGAGGTTCGTTCGCCAGGCGCAGTGCCACCGAGCCAATCCAGAGATTGCTATTATTTTGATAGCTGGTTGCGCATACTCCATAAGGGCTGAGGGGCTTTTTTGCTGTAAATTGTTGACTTCGCCTCATTGCGCCTGACGACGTGCTGGTGGCAGCGATTCGGGCGGCGACAGCGCTTTCCTACTGGAAGCGTTGTCAAAAAGGCTCAATAAAATAATGTCCCAACATTTCTCAAAACGAGGGATATCCCTCGGACGTGGTGGGGCACCATGTCGGTAGAATTTTTCACATCCATATCTGAATCCTCCTCTACATGACCAGATCGGATCAAAGAAACATGACTTCTGCTGGCAATTCGGAAAAACGATGGTCATTTTTTTTGCGGTTGAGCGTATCTACAGGCTTCTGGTTATTTCTGCTGGGGCTGGCGATAAGCGCCTGCGCAGCCGTGTGGATGCGACAGACGATTGACCACGACGCTGCGGGTGAATTCCTGCACAACGTGGAGCGCGTGACGAGTGGTGTGCAGGAGCGTTTTGAGCGACCCGTAAGTGGTTTAAAAGGTGCCCGGGGGGTGTATGCCGTACATCCACGCGTTAGCCGTGCGGACTTTCGGGCCTACGTTGAGTCGCGTGACTTGGCAGCAGAATTTCCGGGCGTGCGCGGCATGGGCTTCATTCAACGTGTGATGCGTCCCGGCCTAAAAACCTTCCTCGCAGCCGAACGGGCCGACGGCGCGCCCCAGTTTGCCTTGCGCGAATTGGGCGTCCAAGCCCACGACGACCTCTACATCATCAAGTTCATCGAACCCAGCGCCAATAACAGCGGCGCGCAGGGCTTGGATGTGGGGTCCGAGTCAGCGCGACGTACCGGGGTGCAGCAGGCGATCGACAGCGGCCAGCCCGCGGTCACCAGCGCCATCACGCTGGTGCAAGACCAGCGCCAAACACCGGGCGTGTTGTTGTTCGTCCCGGTGTATGCCAGCGGTCAACCTACCACCACTGTTCTTGAACGCCGTGCGGCCTTGATCGGATTGACCTACGCCCCTATCGTAATTTCAGAGTTGCTTGGCAATATGCCTGGCGCTGATGATTTCGAACTGTTTGATGGCCCGCCCGGCAGTCTTGGTGCCAGCCGAATGTTCGACACTGACAAGGCAAGGGCCTCGCAGGCCGCAACCGCCAGTGCGCCGGTGGGACCGCGCTTCTCCCGCACCCAAACGCTGGCATTGCCGGGGCATGACTTCACCATTCGGGTCAACTCAACACCCCTGTCGGATAACAAGATCGATCAGGTCACGCCTTGGCTGCTGCTGGTCGGCGGCACACTGGGCAGCGGTTTGCTGGCCTGGCTAATGCGCCAGCAAGCCACCGGCAGGCGCCGCGCTGAGCGGCAAGCGCGGCGCATGACCGAGAAACTGCGGTTTGATGAAACGCGTTGGCATGACTTTTCCCAAAGTGCCTCCGACTGGTTCTGGGAGACCGATGAGCAGCATCGCCTTAGCTATTTGTCCGACAATTTTCAGAAAAATTATGGCGTGAATCCGGACCAACTACTGGGCAAGACGCGACAGGAGTTAGTGGCAGAGAGCACCATTAACCCGCCTGAGGTGATCCAGGCGCACCTGGGGCAGCTTGCCGCGCGGCTGCCATTCAAGAATTTTGAGTACCAGATTCTCGCCAATGACGGCACTGCGCTTTGGGCCTCCGTGTCCGGACTGGCCTACAACGGTGCAGACGGCCGTTTTGCTGGATACCGCGGTGTCGGAGCCATCATTACCCAACGCAAACAGGCGGAGTTCAAAATTCAGGCAGCAAATGCGCAGCTGCAGGCCATACTGAGCGGCATTCCCGTTCCCCTCTTTGTCAAAGATGCGCAAAGCCGGTTTGTGGTGGTCAACGCCGCCTGTGAAGCCCAATGGGGCTTGCGGCAAGAGGATTTGCTGGGCAACGACGGGAGCCAGTTTTTCCCAGCCGAACAGATGCCAGGTTTTCTGGCCAAAGACCGGCAGGTTTTTGAGTTGGGCCATGTCGTGGACTTCGAGGAGCAGGCCTGGAATGATTTCAGCCACCAAAACCGCACTTATCACACCTACAAGAAACCGACCTTCGACGCAGCCGGACAGCCGCTGTATCTGGCCTGCGCCTCGTTTGACATTACCGATCGCAAAGCCTTTGAGCAGGAGTTGGCACTGCACCGCAGCCAGCTTGAAGTCATGGTCGTCAACAGAACGGCTGCCTTGCAACAAAGCGTAATCGATGCCAAGCGTGCCCTGTCGGCCCTGACCCAGCAGAAATTCGTACTCGATCAGCATGCCATTGTCACCATCACCAACCTTGCTGGGCGCATCACCTACAGCAACGACAAGTTCACCGAGATCAGTGGCTACGACAGCGAGGAAGTCATCGGGCAGGACCACAAGCTGGTGAACTCCGGCCTGCACCCCAAAGGGTTCTTCAAGTCCATGTTCCAAACGATTGCGCGCGGTGGCGTGTGGCGCGCCGAGGTCTGCAACCGTGCCAAGGATGGCCATTTGTATTGGGTGGACAGCACCGTAGCGGCATTCATGGGGCCAGACGGCAAGCCGCAGGAATATATTGCGGTGCGCACTGACGTTACCGCGCGCAAAACAACCGAAGTGACTGAGAAGTTCCGCAGCCGTGCGCTGGAGGTGCTGGCTGACAATGCGCCACTCGCCATGCTGCTGGCGACTTTGGTGCACGAGTTTGTGTTGGCCAAGCCTGGCTTGCGGTGCAGCATCTTGCTGCACGACCCAAGCGAGAGCAACTTTGATCAAGGCGCGGACCTTGCGACGCGTGCGGACCTGGTCGCCTGCCGGTCGCAGCCCATCTTGGCCCCAGGTGGCGGTGAGCTTGGCACGCTGACCGTATACAGCACCACACGGCGCAGCCTCGGGGCGTCCGACATCATCTTGAGCGAACAAGCGGCCCATTTCGTCAGTATTGCCATTGAGCGCAGCAACGCCCAGCAGGCACTGCAGGCCAGCGAAGCCCGGGCGCAGGCCGCGAGCCAGTCAAAGTCGGCGTTTTTGTCCAACATGAGCCACGAAATTCGCACGCCCATGAATGGGGTGATTGGCATGATTGATGTCTTGCAGCAAACCCAACTGCTGCCGGAGCAACAGCGCATGCTGGAGACCATCCACAATTCGTCGCTGGCGCTGCTCAATATCTTGAACGACATTCTGGACTTCTCCAAGATCGAGGCGGGCATGCTCGACATTGAGATGATCCGAGATTGTCCATTAGGAATTTGAAGGCTTTGGCGTAAGCCTCACCGGCTCCCCCGCATTCGCCCACAAGCCCTCAAACCACGGTCGTCGCTTGCGTGCTACCGCCAAGCGAAACGTCTGCTTG
>Ga0247839_1005636_pt1 | contig 15022 bp, 18 predicted proteins | sample LaCruzMarch2015__6_FD_192405 | JGI IMG/M metagenome (GOLD analysis project Ga0247839, IMG submission 192405) | Freshwater microbial communities from meromictic Lake La Cruz, Castile-La Mancha, Spain - LaCruzMarch2015_16m | ecosystem: Environmental > Aquatic > Freshwater > Lake | place: Spain... | reverse complement strand
TTCAAACGTTTAAATCTGATGTGCAAGCCAAATACAATGTTGATGAATTTGTTAGTGAGCACACAGGAGCTTTAATTAAAGTTGGGAAAGATTCTAATGGTGAGCAATTTACCTTAATTAAAACCGAGAAAGGATTTGAACGTCTATTTAATGATGAATTAGCCGATAAATTATTAATGGAGAATATGCCAATGGGTTCTAAAATCTCAGTCCTTGTACCAGTACAAACGACTAAAGAAATTGAAGTAACTAAGGAAGTGTTTAAGATTGAACGCGCTGATAAATATTTGCAACTTGATGATTTGCAATTAAAAGCCGATTTAGTGCTACCTAGGAAGCCAGTCATGCTTGAAGCGATGGGGGAGGTTATATCTTCAGGGCAAATTAAAACTAAGGCGGGTAACGAAGTTTATTTAACTAAGGTTAAACAACCTAATGGACAAGTTAAATCATTTTTCCATAACACTAAGTTAAAACTAGCCAAGGGTAAATTTATTTACATCCGCCAAACGCGGGGTAATAAATTTGATGTCGTTGATTTAACCGAAGATAAGAAATCAATGGATCTTAAAGCGCAGGAGTTAATGAAATCCAAGGGTGTTAAAGATTTGAACTTTGGAACAATTACCAAAATTGGTATTGCGAATATTCGCGGCAAAGATTTATTTTATGCTGAAATTAACTCGGGTCAATTATCAGTTAAAAAATATGGCGCTGCCATTGAGGAACAGATTAAAACCAATAACTTAAAAGTCGGTGATGAAGTTGCAACCTCAAAAAAACCCGAAATTGAGCTTAAAACAGTACCAGATAGTAAAATTGAAGTTAAGCAGCTTGATCTAAATATTGCCGAGAAAGTAATGGAGCGGGTAGATATTCAATTATCGCGTGGTGGTAGTTCGTTGGAATTGTAATGCAAACAGTGGTAAAATACTATCAATAGTATAATTTTTTTTATAACATATTGGAGAAAATAGATATGATAAATTCATTTAGAATGTCAGTTGAAAGCATTAAAAATAACTGGGAAAATATAAAATTTGTAGTTAAAAATACAACCAGAGAGTTTCAATTACCAGTTGAAGAGTACACTAAAGCATTGGAGCCAGAAAAAAGCGCGACTTTTATAATGGGGGTGTTTGATGGCAATATTGTTATTGGTTTAATATTATATAGATTTACAGGTTCAGATACTGACTTGCGGGAAATATTAATTTTAGATAAATATCAAAAACAAGGAATTGGTAAGCAATTTTTAAGTAGATTTATTGGTGAAATTAGAGAGCATTTGTATAAAAATCAGGAAAATTCATGCGGTAGGTATATTACAATACAAGTAAATTCTAATAAAATAAAATTAATTTCTTTTTATAAAAACAGTGGATTTGTGAAGATAACAAGTAGATACCCATATCCATCTTTAGTTAAACATGATGTAATGGAATTAGATTTGCATACTACAAAATAGATTAAGTATTAAAGCATAATGATAAAAGGCGCTAATTAAAATTAGCGCCTTTTATGTTATAATCTTCGTCTGCTTTTTAAGTTCTGACTGTTTTCATAGTTGGCACTTCGAGGGCAGTCATTACTTTCTCTAGGCAGAGAAAGGAGTTAGTAATGAAAAGAAGAAAAAAACAAATTTCAGAAATGATAATTGCAATCTGTACTGCCTTGACTGTAATGTTTCAATTTCTGATTAATCTTATTCATTATTTGAATAAGTAGGTTTTCCACCCCTCGGGGTGGTTTTTTCTTAGCTATTCATTATAGCACAAATTTATTATAAAATAATTGCATTGTATAATAAATTAGCTTGAGTTATTTTCTGGTTGACCAGAACCTAAACATGGTTTTAGATAATAATGTGATTAATATAAACAGTATTATCGCTATAATACCTAACATTGTAAACGGGAGAAAATTAGCCAAAAAAATATGTAAATAACTATAATTTTTCATAGTTTCCATAGTTTCTAAGCTAGGATTAAACACAGCAAAAAAAGTTACGTTATCAATAATAAACATAACTATGAAATTTGCTACCAAAACACAAAAAATAAGAAGTAATATTTTTGCCAAAATACCTAGAATCAATTGATGTATTTTAAATACTTCAACGTTGTTAGTTACTGTTGTTTTCATTTTAATCCTTTGATGCTAGATAGTTATAAATTGTTGCTCGGCTGACATTAAATTTTTTAGCTATTTCAGTGACTTTATACCTATCTGCCACCATCTGTTTGATTTCTGCTTGTTGTTCATTAGTAAATATAGGCTTGCGCCCTTTGTAAGTATTTGATTGTCTAGCAATGGCTATCCCTTCTTTTTGGCGCTCATGAATTAATGCCCGCTCAAACTCCGCAAAAGCCCCTAGCATTGCAAGCGTTAAATTCGCCATCGGCGAATCGGTGTCGCTTGAGAAAATCATGTTTTCTTTAATGAATTGGACTTTGATTTTTTTGTTATTAAAAAAATGCACCAATTTTTGAAGATCAAATAAATTACGGGCTAGTCTGTCCATTGAGTGAATATAAATTATATCACCCTCACGCACAAAGTCTATTAAATCATTTAGTGCTGGACGTTCTGTGTCTTTGCCTGAACATCTATCTGTAAACACTTTATCTAAATTTAGTCCATCTAATTGCCTAATGGTATTTTGCTCAATTGTGCTTACTCGAACATATCCAATTTTTTGACCTTGCATGTGTTTTCCAATACTTCTTTAATAGTTTGTGGCTTTAGAGCAAAATGCTCAACATCCGTAATATCAGAATAAACATAACCTCGTTGGCGTTTAGAATACTCCGCATCGGTTAGTGCTAAAGATGCTTCTGCTTTTGTGGTGTAAGGTATCCAAGTTTCACGCCCGCGATGATTGGTTAAGCCACCATAAATTTTATGGACGCACCAATTATCAAATAAATCTTGTTGAAGATTTAACCAATAGAAACGTAATGTTTTAGGATTTGTCATATAAATCATGTTTAACCACTTTATGTATTTGTATCTATAAATTGTCTGATTTTACAGGTTAATATTCTTGATTTTCATCAAATGATTTTATTTTATCTAGTTCTGTGTAATAACTGATTTCACAACTTTCGTTATCTGTCATAAAATGATTTTCAGCTATTTGTTTAGCTTCTTCAACATTTTTTGCTTTAATTTTGTAACTTGCATTAGTTGTCCTAATCGCTTCAACTTGAATAATATATTCCATTTTTATACTTTCCAATTAAAAAGTTATACTGGTAATATAATAACCTGTTCCATTGTTTAGCCATGCCGTTTGTTGCGTATTATAGTTAAACTCTTCACCTTTTGTTAGATTAAACGTTGCTGTAATAATCTTGTTGTTAGATAACCACTCAGCTTTATAAAGATTTTCTGAAATTTTATTTACATGAACTGAATCGTGGCTTAGTTCATTTAGACTTATAGGTTTATTATTTTTTAAATAGTTATTAACTGAAGCTTTAACATTATCCAAATCCGATGGCAAGGTCATATATTTTAGCTCTGGTTTTTGCTTCCATTCCGAAAATTGGATCATAACAAATTCTTGAACAAGTTGACCTTGTATATCAGTGGGTATATTGTTTTTAATCAAAACCTGTTTAAGGCGCTCATCTGCATATGCAAGGATCTTTTTTTGCTCTACTTGTTGATAGTTATATAATAACCCAGCAAAGACGCAAGAAATTGCCAAACATACTATTAAAAAACTAATTATAAATTTTAAATTATTAATTCTGTTTTTTTTAATTAACTCAATTCTAAGTTCCTCAAATTTTACAGGGGAATATTGGTGTGTGTTCATGGTCAACCTTTTTTAGAAAATCATTGATTTGTATATCTAGGTATTATAACATGATTTACATAGTGTCAATATTTAAAATACAGACATTCATTTAGACGTGATTACATATTGATGGTTATGTCAATTTAGGCTATAGCCTAAATTGACAACAAAATGATTAATTAACAATAAAGTTCTCAAGGGGCATTAAATTTCTATAGTACACCATTTATTAATTTATTTATGTAAATATTTTCATCTAACGCAATATCGTAATTCAAAGTGCTTTTTTTACGATATTTATTCGAGATTTTCATGTAGTCAGTAAATAAAGATAAATGTTGATTTTGTACTAAACTTACAAACTTTTCAACAGTGATCCAATTATTTTCAGATGGATCTTCATTGCCTTGAGTAAAATTTTGGTCAATGCTAATTTTTTTATTGCGAATTAATAAAGCTAACGTTGAGTAATTTTCAATGTTTTTATTATCTAGTTCTAGCGGTGTGACATTAAAAATGAATAATCCATTATAATAATTAGATCTGAAATAATCACGGACACAGTGATTCATTATTTTGCCCTCATTTTGTAATTCATTATGAGTGGTTAGCTGTGTAAATTTGTATTCATTTATAATAATTGGTTCTAGTATTTTTGATTCAATGTGTTTTAATAATTCTGGTTCTGTTCTAGCGTTTTCAGTATCAGTAAAATACAAATTAATTATCATTCCTATATTATCATGTAAAGCTACTAGTTTTTTTATACTCCAAATCTTTACTTGAGATAACCCGCTAATGATTAACTCGTGATTAGTAAAGTTATCAAATAATCTTCTTAATTCTACTCTTGCATTTTTCAATGCCATTTCATAATTTGAGTTTGTGTGAAGATTTTTACGTAAAATAGCCTTAGTCAGTTCTATAGCACATGAGCGATCTTTAAATTTGCTACAGAATTTGAATGTGTCCATAAATGAACTAATATAAGCAGCTATTTCTAATCTGTTTTTGCGGGGGGTGGTTAAAAGACATATTTGTGGCATATCAATGAAGATAACCATTAGGAAATGTTCAGGAGATAAAAACTCATTTTCTGAAGCTTGATTAAGTGTTGTTTCAGCATGTGAAAATAATCTTATATTGTATCTGAGAATCTTAGTAATTATTTTCTCTGTCAACTTGTATATGGAATTTTCGGTATAAAACTGAACAATCAAGTCTTTAATCTCTTTAGGGTGAGCGTTTTTTGCAATCAGATTATTGACATCAAACGCTTTCAATTCTTTATGGCGTTCGATTAAAAAATACCCCATTTGGTATTTTGTTAATACCTCACTAAGGTGTGAAAAGTTGGTTTTTGGTAATTTCACTAAATGTTTTATATAGTACTCTGGAAGTTTCATTTTACCAGCAAGTTTTAAACGTGGTGCAAGTTCTTGTAGTGATTTTTGATATTTTGGTAAAAATATTCGTCTAAGTTCAACAAAGAACCAAAATTTAATTGATTTATTAATTGCGTCCGTGTATTTATCAACGTCGTATTCAATTAAATTTAACAGCGTAAATTTATCTATATAAAATGAATTATGAATACGTTGACGAATTAGTGTGCGAACTCTTGATTTAGTTCTGATTAGCGTTGCTTTAGAAAATTCTTTATTGGTTATTAATTGTTCCCAAGATCTTAGATTTTCAGATAAACATTGATTATTACTATTTAGTAAATCAATGTCTTGGCTTACTATTTTATTAATTTTATTTTGAACGCTACTACATAATTTGGTAAGATTAGCAAAATTGAAAGCCCTCATTAATAACGTAGGAATATCAATTTTATTCTCAAGGTACTTAACGCTACCTATAATCAACTCATTCTTTACATAGGGTAATCCATTTTTTAATTGTATCAATTTGGTCGTTCTTTTATTATAATCTAATTCAATAGTAAATATATTACGCGATTCTTTAGTTGTAATTGAAAAAGAATGCTCTGCACCATTAGCTAGAGTAATGCCACTACTCATTTTTGATAAATACGTATCTATATCTGCTTGAATAGCTTCCATAATTGGAATATCCAATATGCGCTCTAAATATTTAATATTATTGGATGGTCTGAATTTAAATTGATTAGGAATAACAAGCATTAATAATTACCTTTCCGCAAGTAAATAAGCAGTGGTGATTAACCACGGCTTATTTTAAAAAGCTTATTGATTGTAGTACATGACCCCAACCGTTGATAACGGTGAAGTTTGAGCGGTGATTTGAAAAGCAATTGCTGGAGCGCCAGCTTGAGATGGCGCGGTTGGGTTAGGGCGAATTGCTAAACTTGTGTATAACCCATAGTTATTAGGTATTCCTGTAATTGAACTACCAACAACCGCCCACGTACTAGTTAAATCATTGAACTGTTGAACGTAGATATTCCCACTTTCTCCAGCATCTTGATAAGCAACATAAGGCGTGTTGTTTATCGGATCTACCGCAATACTGATATAAGTTGCATTGCCAACTGATAATTGATTGCCAACTAAATTACCACCCGCTATAGTTTGCCAAACTCCAGCAACATAACGCTGTACTGTAATTCTGTTATAGTTACCAGCATCTTCATAAGCAATATAAGGTACTCCGTTAGAATCCAGCGCCAAACTAATAAAATCAGCTTTTTTGCCGCTAATTCCAGCTAATCCAACTAATGACCAAGTACCTGATATTGAGGTTAATTGTTGTACTGTAATACTACTATTATTGTCTGCATCTTGATAAGCTACCATAATTGGTAATGAATTGCCATCGTTGGGAGTGCTTGCCATTTTTACTTGATTAACACTGCCTGAACTAATTTTTTCCCAAACAGGCGCGCCATTCATTCCAATTGTAAGTTGTTTATTACCAGAATAAGGGCTAGCTGTACAAATTACACCACTTTCAGTTGCTAAAGGATCATTAACCGAGTTACCAGCAAAATTTGTATTATCTTGATAAGCAATTAATGGAACATCATCACTATAAACCGCCATTGAAACATAGCTACCACTTGCCGTTAAGCTATATGGTGACACTAAAGCACAACCTATAGCGCTAGACGTACTAGGTGTATAAGGAAAAGAATTAGTAATTACAGTTGTTTCACTCCAATTTTCTTTATCTGGTAATGCTTTATTAAAGCTTGGTTCAAAATTTACACCAGTATAAGACACAAAAACATAATTTGTTTTTGAAACAACAAGTGAAGAATATGGCGAGTGTGGCGAAGCTGGTAACGAAGTTGAAATTTGCTTCCAATATGGGTTTACTTGATTAAAAGCATAACGGTAAACAGATAAATTACTTTCTGTTTGATATGATAAATACATGTTATTGTATTGATCTGTTGCTAAACCCAAGTCATTTGCTCGCCCAGCAAGATTAGTTGGGCTAGGCATTGCTGTCCAATTTGTTCCTGGCGTTGGCATCGGGGGAGTTGGATTAGGAATCGGGTAATTTACTGAACCCCCGCTATTACAAGCCGTTAATATTAATGCAGTTAATAACGCAGATAGTATATTGTTTTTTTTCATATTGAACCTTTAAAAATGGTAGCTTACGCCAGTTTGAAATGTTTGTTGATCCCAAGATGCAACATTAGTACCGCCACTATTAATTGGGACTGGAAATAATAATCCCTCTGCAATCCATTCAACTTTCATAGTGAAGTGATTGTTGAATTTATAACGTACACCAGCCCCAAGCATGTCCACAAGATTAGATCCACTTGGTTCTAGTCCTGACTGTGAACCACCTGAATAACCGCTATTTGAAATCCAATCATAAGCTACACCAACCCGCCCAAATACCGTGAAATCTGAGTTTTTAATCGGTAACATTGGAATGTAGGACAAATCCAATGTTGTTGTATTCATATTCATAGTGCCAGTGTTATTGGGATATGTGTAGGTTGTGCCAGTGTTAATGCTTGCGCCCATCTCAACACCAGTATAACTACTAAAATTATAACCACCAAATAATCTAATTAATCCACCCCATTGATTATTATCTAAATTTGATCCATTGGTATTAAGATTAAAGGGTGCATTTGCAAAATTCATTGATTGATTGGAAAGACCTGCAGATACACCAACATAAGCGCCATTATTGGCAGTAGCATAGGCATTAATAGAAATTAATCCTAAGGATGCTATTAATATTTTCTTTAACATAATTAGTCCTTTCAAGAGACTTACATTTTAACTAACTTAATATTTATTTCCTACAATAATGAATTATTGATTTGGTATTTTGCTAATGAAGTAATCCACCGCACCACTTTGTGCTTGCCCTGATAAACCATATGATGCATAACCAGTTACATAACTATTACCATTAAGATCTGAAATTATATCGCTTCCAGATACTCCAACTCCCCCACCATACCCCCCAATTTCTTTTGTCCATAGTAATAACCCACTCTCTGAATATTTTGCAACAAAGTAATCTTTAACTCCAGTTAAACTTTGTCCAGAAATCCCAACATCGGTATTACCAGTTATGTAGCTATTTCCATTAATGTCTGAACTTATATCAACCCCATTCGTCTTTCCACCAGTAGAGCCAACTTCTTTAGTCCATAATAAGTTACCTGTAGTATCATATTTTGCAATGAAGTAATCTTGAATTCCAGTTAAACTTTGTCCAGAAATTCCAACATTTGTACTGCCTGTTATATAACTATTTCCCATTGCATCGGTGGTTATTCCATTGCTTGCACTAGTTCCACCAGTAGCCCCAATTTCTTTAGTCCATAGCAACAACCCACTCTCTGAATATTTAGCAACAAAGTAATCTTTAATACCAATTAAACTTTGACCAGAAATTCCAACATATGTAGCTCCTGTTATATAGCTATTGCCAATTGAATCTACACCAATGCCAAAAGCCCACACAGTACCAGCAAACGTTCCACTACCACCTGTTGCTCCAACTTGTCTTGTCCATAATAAATTGCCATTTGTATCATATTTAGCAACGAAGTAATCTTGAATACCAGTTAAAGTTTGCCCAGAAATCCCAACCTTAGTAATGCCGGTTACATAACTATTTCCAATTGCATCAGTGGTTAGATTGTAGCCTGTTGTTGAGCCACCAGCTGTACCAACCTGTCTTGTCCATAATAAATTGCCATTTTCATCATATTTAGCTATATAATAATCTCTGACTCCATTTTGTGTTTGACCTGATAGACCAACTTTGGTGCCTCCTGTTACATAGATATTATTATTTGAGTCACTGCCTATACCAGTTCCACCATTCCCATCATTAATATTCACTAGTTTAGTCCATAGTAATAACCCACTCTCTGAATATTTTGCAATGAAGTAACCACCAGTTCCAGTTAAACTTTGTCCAGAAATTCCAACATTTGTGCTTCCAGTTACATACTTATTTCCATTCAGGTCACTAGTTATTCCACCACTAAAAACTTGCCCCCCTGTAGCACCTACTTGATTAGTCCAACCCAATGGTAAAACACTATATACTTGTGAGAAACCACAACTATTACCCGTAGTACACGCAGCCACTCCACTAGTATAGTTGGCAACAAATTCAGCTGATTTTCCAACAGGATTATTTGGATTATTCATACAAACGCTCTGATAACTTGAACCATTTGTGTAAGTATAGGTATATTGCATTGACCAAGCTGTGGAATTTTGAACTGTGGAAAGAAGTCCAGTACAACCAGTTGGGTATAACTGACACAGAGCAGAATTAGAAGCATTCGTTGAAGTATATGTTCCAGCAATCATTTGAGCTGGACCATTTAATGTAACTGTGCTATTTAAACCAGATGAACAATTAGCACTTTCGAAGTATGAGATCTGAACATTAGACAAAACAGCAGAGCGGTTCAGAGAAAATGACTGTTGATTGCTATTTCCTGACTGCAAGCTTTTATTAAGTACCTTAGAATTATAATCAAGTTTATTTACATAGTTTTGCAATGGATTTGAAGTGGTTGCTCCTCCTCCTGAGGATGTACTCCCCCCATTACACGCCAATAAAGAGGTTGCAACAATACTCAATAAAAGTAAAGTTATTTTTTTCATTTTCATAAGAGAATCCTTCTAAAATAAAATTAACTATAATAACCTTCACCACTTTCATGATCAACTTTTGCTGCCCCTTCAGTAGAAACATCAACTTGCCAGCACACTATAGTCGGTGGCACGTATTGCTGACGTTCAACTTGTGGTGGAGTGGGTTGCTCATCTATTGATTTCTCTACTACATTATTTTGGTTATTTTCCATTGTTACTCCTAAAAATTAAAGTTATGTATTTTGATATTTTTCAAAAAGCTAATACATTTTAACTAACTTGGTGAAGTTTTCTACCCGAATAATCCCCCTAAGAGCTAAATAGCTCTTAGGGGGATTATTCGGGTAGCCTTTGTGTAGGGCTAAAGTACAATCCGACTATCTTTAATATTATTGGAAGTTACTATGAGAAATATGCGGTTTTCAACAAATCAGGTTTTTAGTGTCATTGGTGCTGGATGGGTGCTAATGGCTTTATTGTGGGTTATTTTTAAATTTTCAGTAAATTATTTTGTGCTTTATGCTGTTATTACTATTTTACTGATTTATTTAACAAAAAATAGAAACACTAAATTTCAAAGCTATGTGGTCTTTTTAAGTGCTAGTTTTACAAATAAAGGGCATGTTGTTGAATTTTTAATTTCAGGAGTTAACAAAAATAATCAATTCGAGAGTTTGAAATCAATTCGGTATCAAACTAATCATATTTTATACTTGGATAAAGTAAACGATTTAGCTAAAAAATTTGGAATATGGGTTGATTTAACAGAATATGCGTTACAACCATTGATAATTACTATTGATTATTACATAACGATGGCGCATCGTAGTAAAAATAAATGTGAACTAGAACCTTTGCAGATTGTCATTGACAAAGATGAATTGTGGCAAGTTGAATCAATTTTCTATGATGAAGTCTTGGAAAAGACTAAATTAATTAGTAGCGCTTTTTTTTCTGAGATTGAAGCTAATAAAGTTAATTTGATTAACCACAATGTTGTTAATTCATCATTTGGTACTCAAAAAGAGTTACCACAGAAATCAATTTTACGTAAATTATTCTGGTGGTAATTATGAATAAATTATTAATTATATTGTTATTAGGCGTTGGTTCTGTTTATGCGGATCAACAAATATTAATGCCTAACATTGAAAGCAACGGGATTATGACTAAAGTCATTGCTTCAGCAACCATTTCAAAATCAACAAATCCAGCTTTTGTTGGTGGCTGGTATCCTGTATTTTTTAATCAGTATTCTGACATTAAAATACAGCATATTATTATGGGGATTAAAAAGGGCAAAGTATCAAAGTTGATTGTTTCTTACGATAAAAATCAGGTTTTGGCAAAACAGATTGTAACCACAATTCAAGCAACTACAGATTTTAATGTGCAACTTGAACATGTGGAATTAGTTGATGATACAGCCCAATACAACCATGATCAAGTAGTCGTTACTATTTACACTAAACGTGAAAATTAATAAATTTTAAGGATATGCCAATAGTGTTTTATTTTAAAGTAATAATTTAAATTTATAAGCTTTTAGGGAGCGTTAATGAAAACATTAATAATAAGTATAATTGTTTTATTTGTTGTAGCTTATACAGCCAATCCAAAGAATTTGTTAAGTAATAAGTGCTCGGCTAAATCTTTGGCATTAAATAATTGAATAAATACATTTTAGGGCGTTTCGAGTGAATCGCAGATAGTGTTTTATTTTGAAAGTAATTTAAGGAGTGTTTAACATGGATTATGAATTAAATATTGCTGAAAAAAAAACTATAGATGAAACTAATCACAATACTGATGTTTCAATTTGTGATAAATGCAAATGGAGAGATACCAGATTTAATTTAAGATTTTGCGATTTTCCTTTAATGGGTGCAATAGAAGGAGAAGATATTTACAATTTAAAACGTAGTGAGTGCAAATTTTATCAATCAAATGAATATACCAATGATAATAAAGTATCAAAAAAAATGTTGATTGATATATTTTCAACTGAATTAAAAAAATTCGATAATTGATTGTGCGTGAACAGCATATTGTGTTTTATTTTGAAAGTAATTTAAGGAGTGTTAAAAATGGGTTATGAATTAATTATTGCTGAAAAAAATGAGTTGGTCGATGCAACGCTCAAGTACATGTATCAAGGCATAAAAACAGGCTATTATTATACCTGTGACGATAATAAAATAATCATGGCTACTAATGGGCACATGATGATGTTGCTAGATCCTGAAGAGTACGATCCTGCATTGAAAGTTTGGTCGCTAGCAACAATACCGTGGGAGAACCACAAACCACGTAAAAAGCCAGATCCAAGCAAAGCCGCACAATTTAAAGTGTTACTTGATTTAATTGCTGGAGCAGATAGTATCATCCATGCTGGAGATAACGACGATGAGGGGCAGTTAATTGTTGATGATATTCTTAATTATGCTAAATGGACAGGTAAAGTTAAGCGTGTGTACATCACAGATAATACGGCTGGTGGAGTAAAGAAAGCCTATGCTAATTTAATTGATAATAATTTAAAAGTTACTGATGGATATGCAGCCGAAGCGCGAAGTATTGCGGATAAGAATTTTGGTTATATGATGACAAGGCTTTACACTTGTTTAGCCAAAGAGCAGGGCTTTTCTGGTGTGTTAAATGTGGGGCGGGTACAAACTGCCTTACGTGGCTTAGTTGTTCGCAGAGATAAAGAGTTTGAAGCGCATAGCAAAGCTTATTACTACACTGTTACTGGATTATTTAATATTGATAATGTTTCATTCAATGCAAATTATCAAGTTAACCCTATTGCAGATCCTGTTGATGAAAAAAATCGAATTATTGACAAAGATTTTGCCAATAACCTTTCGACTAAAGTTACTGGCAAACCAGCTAAAATAATTTCAATTAGTACCGCTAAAAAAGAAACCCCACCACCATTGCCGTTTAACAAATCTGAAATTACGGCAGCAGCAGCCAAAAAATTTAAAATAAAGCTTGATTTAATTGATAAAACACTCGAAGATTTGCGCTTAGTGCATGAGTTAATTACCTACGGGCGCAGTAGCTCAAGGTATTTATCCGATGAGATTTTTGAAGATTCACCGTTACGCTTGAAAAGTGTTGCAGTAAATTGTGCTGAATTAGCTGGCATTATCAGTAAAACTGACACAACAATTAAAGGTAAAGCCTTTGATAATGCCGCTTGTGTTGTACATCATGGAATTATTCCAACCGAGAAATTGGCGGATATTTCAAAATTAAGCGCAATTGAGCGTAATATGTACCTGTTCATTGCTCAATCATTTATTGCTCAATTTTTACCTAATCACCAATATGACCAAACAAATTTAACGCTTGAGGTTGAAAGCCATAAATTTACTACCAGAAGTAAGCTACTTACTGTAAATGGTTGGAAAGATGTTTTTGAGGAAGTTGATGTTGAAGAATCTGAACTTGATGAAGAAGTTGATAGTTCAGGTTTACAATCAATATCCAATGGTTCAATCGGATTATGTAATAAAGGTACTACAAACAATAAGGAAACTAAGCCACGCCCTCGTTACACTTTAGCAACCTTGGTTAAAGACATAAATAGCATCGCAAAATTTGTCAAAGATGAAAAAATTAAAAAACTATTGCAAGATAAAGACAAAGACAATCCAGATCTACATGGCAGTATTGGAACTCCAGCTACTCAAAATGGTATTATCAAAGAATGTTTTGCGAATGGGTTTTTATTTGAAGATGCCAAGGGTAATATTATCAGCACGCCAATCTGTCGTGATTTGCATGATATTCTATCAGAGCAATTCACCATGCCAGATTTAACCGCTTTATGGTACGAACAACAAAAATTGATTGCAGCAGGCAAATTAACCGTTAGTGAATTTACCGCAGATGTTTTTGAGTTTCTTAGTAATGAAATTGCCAAGGTTAAGGCAGAGGGCATTAAGCTAAATATTGAAATGATTCCATGCCCTAAATGTGGCAAAGCTTTAAGACGGCAAGATGGCAAGTTTGGCTGGTGGTGGGGCTGTTCTGGTTATCCAGTTTGTGATGCCAAGTATAAAGACAAAGACGGTAAACCTGTATTAGTTGAAGCTGAAAAACCTGTTGCTACTGGTGAAAAATGCCCGCAGTGTAAAACTGGTGACATGGTGATTAAATCTGGCAAATTTGGTGAAATGAAAGCTTGTAATCAATATCCAAAATGTAAGTACATCGAGCAAAAGCCTAAAACAGAAGCCAAGCCACTTGAGGTAACAGGTAAAAAATGCCCGAAGTGTGGTTCTGATATAGTTAAGCGTCAAGGTAAATTTGGCGAGTTTGAGAGCTGTATTAATTATTCAAAATGCAAGTAAATTAGAGTGAGGTGGTAAAAATGACAAGAATTGAAGATATAAAAGATCTGGCATGGATTGAGCCATACTATGAATATATCTATACTGATGGTGATGATGAGGTAATTTCAAGTTTAAAACCTTTACAAAATGAAGATGATAGCCCAATAAAAATAAGGATTAATCGCAATAATAATTTTTTTGATCCATTTGTTACATTTTGTAAATCGCCAGAAGTTGAAAAAATTATAAATGATAATGGTAGCATGTTTGATCTTCGGTATGCACCGCACCTAAAACCGAAGTATGGGATTGTTTTTGACATAGATGACTTTGTTACACACTTTAGTGATAAGAGTATTTATATTTGTGATAAAGATTTTGTCACAAAAAGCACGCTTAAAGCAATTAATAAAAAAGCCCGGCAATGGCGTAGGGCTGGCGCTCAATACATCATACTTTACTGATTATCTTTGAATCTATTCGCTGGTAGTAGGTTCATAATTTTAACAAACCCAGCATTTTAAGGAGTTCGTAATGAGTATTTGCAATATAACTTTAACAGGGCGCGTTGGTAATGAACCTGAAGCTACTAAAAAAGATGATAAACTTTATGCAAATTTTAGAATAGCAGTTAATGGCGTTTCTAAGGGGGTGGAGCCCCATTAAAGAATGAAGTGCACCACCCCTAGTGTTTGGCTTAAAAAAAGAAAAGGCCAGTTGCGTATTCGACTATAATTTCAGGTGGAAAACCTATAGAAAGTGATAGTCATGGAATACAAACA
>Ga0247839_1005635_pt1 | contig 15029 bp, 20 predicted proteins | sample LaCruzMarch2015__6_FD_192405 | JGI IMG/M metagenome (GOLD analysis project Ga0247839, IMG submission 192405) | Freshwater microbial communities from meromictic Lake La Cruz, Castile-La Mancha, Spain - LaCruzMarch2015_16m | ecosystem: Environmental > Aquatic > Freshwater > Lake | place: Spain... | reverse complement strand
GCAACTTGAAATAATTGATTCAATTCCACTATATACCAGCCATAAAAATGTTAACCGATATTCTAAGTTAACTAGCCATATTTATGTACAAATTTATACTCTACCCATACAAAACTCGAAAGAGCCAAAAAATTATTATTATTGGCTTTTGTTTTTATTACTACCAATGTTTTTGCATCATCAATTGGTACACACATTTGCATTCAAAATAAAACAGATCATTATGTATGGATTACATCGATGGTTTTTGAAGATGCAATGTGGGATGGTCAAGCTCGACCTGATGTTAATTTGAATAAGCGTTATATTGAACCAAATGGCTATATCTGCGAGCGTGAAGAGCTGAATACATCAAGCAAGCAACTTGGCACATATAAGGGAGCGTATGGTTTTATTCTGTATAGTCAAGCTGCTGCTCATAATGAAGAAACTGGCACGGTATTTCCAACTGTTGCAGTACCAACTTATTCAAACTCGCTGGGATTTAACTACAAACAATCTCAACGCTGGGGGCATGTTTAATAATTCGCTTACAACCTCTTTAGATTGGGGGCACCCTCATTACAATGATTTATTTGCTGGTAAATCTAAAGATGACCCACATGTGACTCGCTGGAACACAGATAACACTGGCGGTGCTGCAATGAATAGCTACGGCATGCTGCCAACATCATATATTTACATTAACGATAAGGGTTGTAACACGCTAGGTAGCACAATTTACAAAGATTTAAGCAGTTGCTCATTATTTTACGTAGAGAGATAAACATGATTAACAGTAAAGATATTAACGATCTACATCCAAAAGTAAAACTGCTATGTGAGCAATTTATTGCCAAATGTGCAGAGCAGGGCGTTAAAGTAATTATAACTAGCACTTACCGTGATGCCGAAAGTCAAAATGCGCTGTATGCTCAAGGCAGAACCGCAACTGGCAAAATTGTAACCAATGCTAAAGGTGGTCAATCATTTCATAACTACAAAGTAGCTTTTGATTTCGCACCAGTGGTTGGTGGACAAATCCCATGGAACGACACCAAGTTATTTACTAAATGCGGTGAAATAGCCGAAAGTGTTGGGCTTGAATGGGCTGGACGCTGGCAATCGTTCAAAGAATTGGCGCATTGTCAGTTTACTGGTGGGTTGACGTTAGCTGATTTTAAGGTTGGTAAGATGATTCAGCGTTGAGTTAAAATATGGTTAGTTATTTTAAAGTATTTGTCTTTTTTTTGTCATTTAATGTACAATAACCATAATTGCTTTAAGCAAAATAGAATTCATCGGTACCGCTGGCTTATTTGGACAAATAACCTCTCCACTTAGTAGTGTCTGGAAGTTTCTAAAGAAATACGTTTCTTTGGAGATTACTTTTTTTAACTTTATTAAACTGGAGATGACTATGGATCAATTAATTGAAAATATCAAAAATATGTCTGTTTGTTGTGGGAATGCACTTCTGCGGGGAAAGATATTTTTCCAAGCCAAACATGGAGTAGTTAGCTGTTTAGATTTTAATTGTCAGTGAATACTTTGAATAGAAGTGCAAGAGAGGGGGCAGTTCCTCTCACCCGCACCATTTTAAAATTAAATAGTTATGCTATCAGTTTATTACATTTTGGCTGTTAGCAAAATTTTGTTATTTATAGCGAAAATACATCACTTCATAAACACAAGCCAATGAGTTTTGCATCGTTTGTTACCGAATAGCGGTTCTTGGCTAAGCGCTTTAATTACTTCAGCAAGTTTTATTTGATCCTCATTCCATTTAAAAATCAATGTACCATTTGGCTTTAAAACTCGCCTAGCTTCATTAAATCCCCGTGCAATATCATTTTGCCAATCATTATTCAGTTTGCCGTATTTTTTGGCCAACCATGAGTTGTCACCAGCTTTGATTAGATGGGGTGGGTCAAACACTACCATGTGATAGGATTCATCATCAAATGGCAGTGATCTAAAATCTGCAACCACGTCTGGATTTATTTCAAGCTTACGCCCATCGCAGAGGGTATCACTTAGTTGTCGATTATCCATGTATGTAGCATCGGGATTTTGTTTGTTGAACCAAAACATCCTGCTGCCGCAGCAAATATCTAAAATACGTTTATTCATTTTGCGTACCCAATAAAAAACCTCGGAATAACCCGAGGTGCATTAATAAACCGTTACCCCTTTTTTGGGGGTATGCTAATAAACTGTTCTACCTTTCCAGCATAGCAACAAATCTGGCTCCAGCTCATACCGTTCAAAACTTTCATTCTCGACTGTATAATTGATACCATTGTGATTTACTTGTTCGCCAACGATAAGTCCGTGACGTGCTAGAGGGTGCTTTGAATTGATTTTCATGATTGATACTCCAAATAGAAAAACCCAGATATAAATCTGGGCTTGGAATATTATTAATTATAATCTGTGATAGTTCAAAAATTATGATTAATAATACTAGGTTAAAAATTGATTTAGTCACTGTGTGGTCACAATGATTTTTAATGTATTGATTTGTTTGATTATTTTGGAGGAAAAGGCGGGATTCGAAGACCCAGCGCAAGTTGTGTAATAATCTGTTTTTATTTTATATTAATTAATTTCTCAAAACTTACGTGTCTTATGCGTGTCGCATCAGGAAATTAGCTATAATTACCTATTAATTTATATCCATTTTTTTGATTTTGTGGTATCCATTTACCATAATGTTTAAAAATCATTTCAACTGTTTCATGACCCATTTGACTGCTTAACCACCATACATTTTCACCGTTACTCAAAAGCGTACTTGCATAAGTATGCCTCATTTGATATGTATTTCTATATTTAATATCAAGTTTTGCTAATAGCCGTCTCCACGCATTACCAACTAAATTGCTATCTGAATATGGCTTATTAGTATTTGGATTGTTAAATATAATTTCACAGTCTTTCGTGTATTGTAATTGATGCTCTAATGCTTCTTTTGCTTTTGGTAATAATAATACCGTTCTTGTTCCAGCCTTGGTTTTTGTTCCTTTAATAGTATTCTCAATTTTAGCCTGAACTACTTTAATTAATCCATTTTTAAAGTCAATATCTTTCCACCTTAGAGCAATTAATTCACTTGTTCGTAAACCTGACCAAAAGCCAAATTGAACTAAATTTTTAAACTGATTTTCTGCCGAATCTATAATAGTTTGTTTTTCTTTTTCAGTGAATGGCTCTACTTCGTAATCGCTATTATTCGCAATACCGTTTAGAAATCTGGTTATTGAGATTTGTTCAACTGGATTTTTTTCTATAATCTCATCATTTTTAGCTTCATTTAGAACTACACGTAACACACTTAATTTATTTTTTAGTGTTTTAACAACGCCACCCTGAGATAAAAGCCAGCCTTTTACATCACTAACTCTTAAATCTTCAATATATATGTGACCTAAATTAGGGATTAAATTATTTTCAACAATTTTTCTATTTCCGTCAAATGTGGATGGTGATAGTTTTTTGTTTTCGACCATGTTTTTTGATTGAGCTAAATAGCGTATTAATAATTCGCTTAATAAATGCTTTGGCTTTTTATGCTCCGAGCAGAATATTTTTACTTTTGGCGAATTTGGAAAAAATTCAGCATAATTAAAATACTCACCTTTTCTATCTATTTCTGAAATTATAGAATTTCGGAGTTTCTCAGCTGCTTTTAGATTTTTAGGTGTTGGTTCGTTTCGGATGGTTTCTCGACACCTCACGCCCTGATACATGAAGTCAATTTGTATTACAGAGCTATGCTTGAACTGTCTGACTGACACGCCATTAGGTAAATTATTGCTCGTCATTTTGATAACCTGAATTTATTATATATCCTATATTTTAGCAGATTATTAATGGGTTTACTGAATTGATTTAGATAAGAAAAAAGCCAGTCGGCTTTTTAATTAAGCGACTAGCTTTTCGTTGTAATTCTCAACCCAATTTTCGTATTCTATTACGTTTACAAAAATTCTGCGACAAACTGTTTTTACCATTTTGTCTTGTCTCCAAATTCCTTTTGTGATTTTTAATCTAACAGCGTTTTCAGAAAACCCAGTATCTTTACAAAATTTATTAAGAAGAACCCATTTGAGAATTTGATTATTTGTATTCATGTTTTTATGCCTTTTACAATGTAAAAGAAGATGACAACCATCTTCTGGGCAATGAAAGTGTATAAAAACTACTAAATAATCAACATCTATTATAGCACAATAATTAATCTAAAAGATAAAATATTTCATACCTAAGCGAATCAAGAAAATTTTTATAGTTATTTTTAAACTCTTCTTTTTCTAACTCATCTCCCTCTAATTCTTCTTCAGGGAATGGGTTATCGCAAAAAAGGAGTGCATGCAATTGTGTATAATAACTATAAAATAATTGATACATATCTTCAAAAACTTCACCAAAATTTAAAAAACAATTTGGAATATGTTTCTCTATTTTTTTTATTTCATCTGTGCCTATTTTACAGGGTGCTGGTGATTCACTTATGAAGTCCAATAAATTCAAATAATAATTTACAAAATCTGGGTTATCGACCAATCTTTTAAATAAGTTTGCGATGATGTTATGTTTTTGTTTGATTTTTTCCAATTGGGCGCCATGTTTTTTTTCTACTTGCTTCATTTTTTCTTCAAAAATTAGGTAATCTTGCTTTGCACTTGGTACAAGATTTGCTCTTATTTTTAATGGTTCCATAAAAGAATCTACAAAACCATAAATAGATTTATTTAAACGCAATGTTTCTATCTGAGCATCAAATATATATGTTTTTAAAATACCTTGTGCTGTACGTAATAGTCCTGATTCGTAATTTTTTCCCTTTATCTTCATAGTTAAAATCGTCTTTTCATATACTGGGTCATCAGGGTTATCATATATGGAAACAAAACGAATAGTGTGTAAGTTGTTGTGAATAAATTCATTTCTAAGATTAAACGCAAAATTTTTTAGCTGTTGAGCGGTCTTACTGCCAAATGTTTGGCGGATGAGTTCTTTATGCTCTTTACTTATTTCACCAAAAAATGGCTGTAAGTTACCATTACCATGTTTATACAAACGCTCTTTTAGTAAATCTCGCAGAGAATGAAATATACTCAATATTTCAATTATATACCTTTGAGCTTGAAGAGAATAGTATTCCAGTTTGGGAGTCTGATTTACCACATGATTGTTTTTAAAGTATTCACGTGCTTCATTGAAATTTTTATCATAATCAATTTTACATAGTTGTAAATGTTTTAGTTTGACAACTAGCAGTTCCAATGTATACATTAAACTAGATTTTCTTTCTTGTTCTTCTTGATTGAAATGCATATTTTTTTATTCCATTTATAATAAAATTAATATTTACAATATTTTAACAGCTTTTATAATATTGTAAAGTTTATATATACTAGCTTTATTACTGACACGCTTCGCGAATTTGCGCAAGAAACGGCTAACGCCGTGAAATGCGCTTATATTATTTTATTTTGCGGCTAACATTATTAACGCCGATAAAGCATAGCTGCGCTTAATTTGCTGAGTGTGAAATTAATTGCACTCAGTCATTGCTTCCTTCATTCAATTAATCTTCATTAACGACACTACGTAACTTGGCTGATTTGCCGATTATAGCCATAATCAGCTAATCAGAGTTTACGTGTGCACCAAACTTTTATAAATTCTTTTACTCCGTAAACTCCATAAAACAATTTCAAAAACTTTGCTGGTCTCGCACTAGCAAACGCTTAGCTATGCTCTTTAGTATCGCCATTAAGCCGCAAAACAAAAAATGTTGGTTTGGTTGGGGGTTATGCCTCTGGCAGAAAGGAGCTAAGCCCCTTTACCCATAATTATTTTGGTTCGGCTTGATTTAATCGCGGTGGCGCTAGTTAGCGCTAAATTAGATGATGTTTTACTGGAGTTTATAAAATGAATAAATTAGAAAATGCAATTGTTATCTTTGGTTTAGAAAATGGTCAATATAGCCTGAGTGATGTTAAACAAGTTTACCGTAAATTAGCGAGTGTTAATCATCCTGATAAAGGTGGCAGCACTGAAACTATGCAGCTAATTAATACTGCTTTTGCTGAACTATGCAAGTACTTTGAGTTAAATGCAACCCTTGACATCAATCAAGAAACTGAAACTAATCACAGCTTTGATTTTAGCTTTGTGGACACCCTAAAAACTTTACAGAGTGTAGTTATTGAAATATGTGGCTATTGGGTATGGTTATCAGGTAACACTTATCCGCATAAAGAGATAATCAGTAATTTAGGCTTTAAATTCTCAGGTGCAAAAAAATCATGGTACTGGAGCCCAACCATCGACACCAGCAAATATAAACGCGGTTCTAAGTCGATGAAAAACATCCGCCAAGAGTTTGGTAGTAAAATCATTAAGACTGAATCACAATCAAGAATTGATTAAATTAAATTGGGGTAGTTTTACTACCTCTTTTTTAGATATTTTGTTTTTTGATTTTATCCTATCGTATAAAATCAAAAAATATTGTTCAAAATAAAACCAGTCGAGTTGACTGGTTTGTTTAATTATATTGCTTTTTTTACATCAGCAATTGTTTTTTTACTAACGCTTAATTCCTTAGCAATCCACGCATAGCTTTTGCCTGCGTCTAAGAATATTTTTATTTTTTCGTTCTTTGCTTCTGTTTCTGGATTTTGGCTTCCTATGGTTCGCCCAAATTTAACCCCATCAGCTTTCGCCTTGGCAATTCCTGCTTTTGTTCTTGAATTAATCATACTCCTTTCAAGTTCTGCAAAAACTCCAGCAATTTGAAAAAATGCTTTACCCATTGGCGAGGTAGTGTCTAGTTTGTCGCCAGAATCAAGAGAAACTAAATCTACAGATTTCAGGCTTAACAATTCGACTATTTCAATTAAGCCTTTTAAAGACCTAGCAATGCGGTCTATTTTATAAACGACAACAACATCGCCAGCACGTAATGAATTAAGCATAATTTTTAATTGTGGGCGGTCGTTGTCTTTACCGCTTTTGGCTTCACTAAATAATTGAGTGCAACCAAATGTTTTTAGGGCTTGTTCTTGTAATGTTAAATCTTGGGTGGTACTGCTTACCCGAGCATATCCGATTTTCATAACGTATTACCTTGGTACAATTTAATCTAATAATTTTAATTGTACCAACATAGTACACAAAAGTCAAATTTTTCTCATAGTTGTACCAATTTACGAAAAATAAAAAACAGTACACTAAAACTCTAAGTTAATTGTACCGTTTTTTTAAAATAAATAAAAAAAGTATTTTACTGGCTATTTTTCATAATTCACCATATACTATATGATGTTTTTATACTTAGCTTATGATTTAATTTCATATTCTTTATAGTTTTTTTATACTTATTTTTGAAATAGGTTTTTTTTCTGATATACTATCAACACGAATTAAATAAAAATGGTTTTATTTAATATGTATTTTTTTTACATTAAGGTGCAAAAATATGAACTCATTATATGATTTAATTAAAGATGATGACAAACTTGGAAAAGATAAAAGAAGTCTTGACGAAGACGATAACTCAAATGTAGGAAATGAAAATGATATACCTACGAATGAAAATCAAAAAACGATTGCCGATTTAATAACCTGCCTAAAAGATATTTTAATCGGAATAAATAAATTGAATGAAAATCAAAAAACTGAATCAGCTAATTTTAGAAATGGATTGAGTGGCATTAAAAAGTCCATAGACAATTTGGAAAACTCTATTTCAGTATTTGAAAAAAGAATAATCGAAAAAATTCCAGAGGAAATTGAAACACTAATTGGAAATGGTAAAATTACCGCAGAGTTAGATAAACGTTCAAAGACTTTTATTACTGCTGGTGGAATAGCGAGTTTTGTATTTGCGATTTTAGTTATTATCATGGGTATATGGGGAAACAAATACGTTCAAGATGCTAATAAATACGAAAATTTAATGGCTGTCTTTGACGTTATGCCAAAAGACCAATATGACCAAATTCAAACTTGGGTGCAAACCTCTTACCAAAATATTAACCATAGTAAAAACGACACTCCGATTCCATCTAAATAGTTAAAAGAACCTGAAAAAGGTTCTTTTAACGTGTTCGCTGGTTTCGTGCTAGAACATTTTCACGTTCTAGTTTTTCGTTGATTTTTTTTGTCAAATCCTCGGCATTTTTGATTAATTTTGGTAAATCGGGGTAGCTAAGTTTTTGTAAACAATATTGTCCTGAGGTATATATTTTTTCAAGGTCTTTTAGCTTCCAATTCAAACCAAGTTCTGTATTCAATCCAGCTAACAATATGTCCAAATTGACTTCTGGAGTAGGTAAAAAAGGCATATTGCTGTTAATTCTAATTTGATTTTTAATTTCAATTAACCCCCTAAGTTCTCGTTTTAAATTATCCTCAAATGTATTATATTCAGCTTGAAACTGTTTTTTAGAGTTAGCCAACGCATTTATTTCAGCACTTGTTGATTTTCGGACATCTTCAACCGCTTTCTTGATTTCTTCCAGCTCTTGAGTTTTTGAGGATAATTTTATTTCCAATTGGTCAACTTCTTTGGCTTTTTCTTCATAAAATTGTGCTTTGGTTTTATGTGTTGCTTTACTGTCATTTTCTCCTCTTTGCATGTGTAAACCATCAGCTGTAAAATCTTGGAAAAGTTTAAATGCTTCTCTACTGTTTTTATGCGCTTGTTTCTTTTCATCTGGTGTCATATTTTTGGTGATTTTTGGCTTTTCCAATTGCGTTGCTGTTGTATGCAAAGCAAAATTATAGTCGCAATACTGAATGTGAAAATGGCGAGACTTTAAAGATTCGTCTCTGTGCATAACCAATGCTATCAGATTTTTTTTATCTAAGCCTTTATGTTTCATAATTTTTAGCGCAGTTTTTAAAACATCTTTTTCAAGTTGTGCCTGATTCTCAATTTTACAATCACCACCAACGGCTATTATGAACTCTTTTTTTAAGTTTTTGGACTGTAAAACTGTTCGTATTTTTTTATCGGGATTGGCTAGTTTTTCTTTAAGTTTATGCTCGGTATAGTCTTTTCTTGCTTCATGGTCTAGTCTTTTTTCAATCTCAGATATTTTTTCTATTATTTCGTCGTTGGTGCCATCTCTATAAAAATCAGCTGTTTTTAATCCATTGTCATAGATGTAAACTGTGTTTTTATTGTCTTTATTTGGGTTTAGTTTTGTTTCCTGATTAGTTAGTTCGTGATTGTTGATTAAGTGCGATAAAGTAGAAATTTGATTAGCTTTAGCTTTCCTGAATATTGCAATATTTGCCATAATTGAACTTTCTTGATATTGTTATTATGTTGCAAATATTATCATGTTTTTATGTGGTGTCAAAAAAAAACTAACTTTATTTTCTCTTTAGGGTAGAACTCACTCTACTCATAACATCCCGTTGGGCTTTGTTATGAGGTTCGCCCTACGGGGTTTTAGGGCAAATTTTGTTTACAACAAAAAATATAGCCATTAAATTTTATTAACGGCTATATTTTCTTTTACAACATAATCATCTGGTAATGATTTCGATTTATCCAGGCTAAAATTAAACTAGATAGGTGCTTACTAAATTCTACTTCTTTAATGTTACTATAGCTATCATTAATAGTTTTTTGAATAAATTTAGCAACATTCATTAAATACAATCGATGCGTCATTAAAGGTTTTGGCTGCATGGCTAACAAATCTTTAATTCCGAAACATTGAATACGTGCGGCTACCTCTATATGGTTAAGAGACTTTAAATAAGTTTTTAACACCTTTTGAGCAGTTTGTTGCTGTTTATAACCTATTTCAGAATCAGTTCAAACTAAACGAGAATGATTAGGTGGCAAGTAATATTGAGCAATTTCGTTGACAAATCTATCTACGGATGGATTACCAATGTTAGTTCTATAAAAGCTGATTTTTTGCAGAGCATTTTTATCTTTTCTTATAATAGGTGTTAAGTACTTGTTAATGTTATCGTCCTGCCTAGAAAAGTCAGATAATAACCGATGGTCAGGTGGTGTAAATTGGTTGAAGTTTTTCATGTTTAATTTCTTTCTTTGTTTAATTTTAAGGTAGTTACCATTACATAAAAATGTATGTAATGGCGTTGGAGTTATTTTATTAAAGTTATGTAAGTTGCGTTACTAAAAAATTTATAAACCATATAGATTCAGATTCAATACTTGTTATTCCAGTAACGAATTTTTGAACATGATTTGCAATAATTACTTTTAGCAATTCACCCTCAAAGAAGATATGACCTTTTCCAAGTACTCGAAGTTCAAAATCTTTACCATTCAATGATGCAGCTAAGAGTGCATTGTTGCGATAAAACTTGGAATAGCTTAGAATACTCTGTGAAACAACCCAATCAAAATCTTCTTCTATCTTATTTATGATAACTAGAATATCGTCGTACACGTTGGGACTATAACCATCTTCGTATTCGCGCCAAAATTTCATCACCTCAATATTTATGTCAACAGGTTTATGCCAATAATAGTTTGAAATATATTTTTTTGAATATTCTGTAATATCATTTAACAACTCTTTATTTTTAACATGTCTGACTAGCTCATCATACGTTCTGCCTGGGTTGTCCATGTTGGTGTTAAAAAAATCCCAAACCTCTGAGTTTAGAATTGAATATTCAGCAGCTATTGCTTTAATAGTTGTAAGTTGGTCTTGGGTGCAAATAAATTGATTTTGAATAGTCATTTTGGACTTCCTAAAATATTAATAAATTAAGTTTTTGTTTTAGGAAGTTAGGTAAAAATAAATATAGCTAACAACCTAATAATTGTTTATGGATTATTATAAAATATTTAATCGTCATAAATTATCAGGCTGTGTTACAGGTGGTTTAGCAGAAATTGCTAATTTCCAAGCATTATATAATTTGTCAACATCGAATTTTTTTGCAAATTCTTCAAATGCTTCATCATATCGTTTGTAATTAGTATTTAATATCGCATCCGCGATACAAAATAATAAGCGTTTTAAATCAATAGACTCTTCATCAGCAAATTGAGGTAAACGGTGCATAAGCGCAGCTATTTGTATACCCTTAAGCTGTTTTAGCTTATCATTATTTAGGTGGTGGACGGTAGTTAAACAACGCTGCTCTTGGAAAATATCTTGACTAAAATGTCGTTGTATTTCTTCCAATTTAGCTATTTGGGGCTGGTTTAAGTTTTGTAATGCCATGGGGTTCTCCAATTTAAAAATATTGTTTAATTTATGTTAAATTCATCTGTTTTATATAAGTGGCAATTGAACCGTAATCAGTCGTGGCTGTTCGTGTTGGACGACCAGCATTGCGCCACGCATTCTCTCATTGTGTTTTATTCATGTTCATATCAAGAACGGTATCAACCATTTCAATTATAGCAGAAGTTTTACCCGAAATAGTTACCTGATTTTGTAATTTTCCAGAGCGTATCATTCTTAAAATTGAGTTAAGAATTGTACGTTTTACGTCAGTTACTTTAACTTTTGAACTGCTGTTTTGTTTCTTGAATTCTAATAATCTTACAACCTCGGCAGATATTACAGCTTTTGGTGTATTATCTTTTGCACATCTCCATTTTTCAAATTCTTCAATATTATAATGGGGGACTGTCCAAAAACGAACTTGATTATAATTTTTACCATCATAGAAAGTCTCAACATCCTCATATTCTACGGGTTTACGTTTAAAATCGTAATCAAAATTTACATGTTTGGTTACAGATTTAAAAACCCCATCACTGTTTTTGAGAATATAATCTTTAGCCGTTGGAGCTTGCTCGTACGTCATTGGCACGCTGCCATCTCGACTTAGCACCAAATCTATAAAACCACTCCGTTGATTGTCTTTGGCTATGTCTTTATTAAATTTATATCCAGCTTTTGCCATTACGCCATCATCTGTAAATCCAATATTTCCGCGAGTTTTAATATTTAAAAATGAATTTTGAAAATGTTTCTGTTCCCAAATACTTTGTACACTATTATCAAATGTTGCCTCACGACGGGCTTGCAAAAATAAAGCAACATAACCACCACCAGTTAATAAGTTCATTTTATCAATATTGGCTGTTGTAATAAATCCATCCGTTGTGATTGAGTGAATTTCTTCTTTTGCCAGATATAATTCAGCCATGCAAGCAGAAAGCAAAGCTCGTACCAATGATGTAGTGTGGGATGCTAGAATTGGATTTGTTATTAAACTAATGCCAACCTTTTCGCTATTGCCAGATTTAATGGAGTAGGTTTTTCTATCTTTTAATCCTTGTCCTAATTTCCCATAAACGGAATTACCCATTTCTTTATATTTTAATTCAAGAGGTGAACCTTTACCATATTGGTTTTTCGCATCCATGCGCAATTGCGTAAAATGTTGGACAGTTGATAATAAACTATGCGAGTTGGGTATGATTTGGGGCATAACAAAATTAATAGATGAAATTTTAGCTCCTAATTGTAGCGCAATAAAAATCTCGGGAGCGCTGGCGTAGGTTTCGCCATTTAATGGATATATCAAACCACGACCTTTATCGTCTTAACAGGCAAACAAGGATACATAATATCATCTGGGAATGAAAATTTAACATAACCAAAACCAATACTATGAATGTTTATCACCGCTAAGGATAACTCACCTTGTAATATGTGACGGGGTGTTGAATAATCTATATCAGGGCACATAGCCATGGCAGTGGTGTAAGCGCCTGCCAAGTCCATATCAAAAAACCCTAATTCATTCTCTCAAACGCCAACGGAAAAACATTCATTCCGTCCACCGTGAAAACATTGCATTGCTAATTGCTTTAGTGGTCCAGCATTGTGATTGTCAGTATAAGAGGTGATACTTTTATTATTATCGCCGACCTCAGTTATGCTATCTAGTCCGAGCCACAACTTATTAAACTCTTTTTGATTTTTACATTTTAAATATTCTTTGATTTTGGTATAGGCTATTTTAGCCGCCGAACCACCTAAAGTTATATCCATTTTTTGATTTACTCCGTACATCTCACTAGCCCATTTCAATGTAATAAAACTGTCATTTAAAGCATATTTTGTGAAATTAAATTTATCGTTCTGTAAAAAATAATCCATCTGGGTTTTATCAAATCCATCTGGTAATATCATTTTAGGCAATTTAAGTGCAACACCTAATTCAGCTAATGATTTACCTGTTGGAGCTAATAGCATGGTATCCCGTATATTGATAGTATATGTTTTACGATGATTATTTTTATCATAATATGACAATTTAAAGGGTATCATAGTTGTAAAACATTTTCTGACATTTGCAAGTTTAGTTTTCCACTTTTCAAAATCGCTAAAAGTTGTCAAATCAACACTACTAAAATGGCAAACTATTGTAATTACAGATGAGTTAAATTTAATATACTCAAGAATATATTGGATTGCATTTTGTAAGGTTATACGTTTATTATTTTTGAATATAAACATAAAATTATACATAATATCATTAAAGATTAAAGTATATTGTTGAGATAAGATGTTACGTGATTGTGTATTATTTGTTGAATAGTAAAATGACCATTCTGAATCTAAAGCGATATGTAACTCGCTATTACCTCAGGTAGCTTTAGAATTGCGTAGGTTTGAAAGAGTAGAGTTTTTAGGTGTTATTTTTGTGTCACATCCATTATTAAAGCAATTAGGGGAAGTGACACCGTCACAATAACTACCTGTAATTGTTTTAATTTTTGATGGTTTTTTAGTATTTAAAGATGCGTGTTTGTGTAGCAAATACGCAGATTGGTTACCAGATAATAAATCCAGATTTGTACTGAAAGTTGTTATTTCAATATCTGCTTTATTTTTACCCATAACTTGATTTTCTATAGACAGACATTCTGCTTTGAAATTATCAAAATCGTAGGTTTCACCAATTTTAAAAACACTAGGTTTTACTAAATTTAATGACATTCATTTACTTTTTAATAGTTAATTAATTTAAAAAAATGGGGTGTTGAATTGACAAAATACCCTCATTTTTCACTGGCATAAATTCTAACACAAAACCAATGATTTGTCAAGAGGTGATTTGGAAATAAATCAATTTAATATTAATTATATAGGTTTTGGACACAAGTGTGTTAAATCTGATGGTGAACTATAACTTAAACGTAAACATATATATTCATCATTAATAGGTAACAACTAATTAAATAGCCTACATATCCACTAAGATATTTACTTGTTGCAGATAAGATACAACGGTTTGATATAGTTGTACTTATGTTGCAGTTTGTTGCGCTTTTGCTTGACTTTTGAGTGGTTTTCTGGTATAATATACTATTAACAATTAGAAAATAAAGGTTCAAAAAAGCTACAGTTAAAAATTAAATAAAGAAAGAGATAGAAATGAAAAAATCAAGTAGTATTTTAGTTAGTTTGTTAGCATTATCATTAGTTGCATGTAATGGCGGGGGCGGTGGAGGCAGTTCATCAGGTGGAGATACGCCTGCCCCTGGACCAACTCCAACACCAGTTTATGCTCATAATGGTTTAACTATGTCAACAGTTGCTGTGGTAGATGGTGTTACAAAACCAGTTCAATTAGCTAAAACATTCGGTCACTCCCAATACTATTTATTGATTACAAATAATAATGTTGAATCAATGATGTTTACAGATATTAAATATGACGCATTGTACAATCCAAGTTTGCCATTAGACGATAATATTACTAAGTATGTGATGCCATTTAGTAGTGCGAATATTAATGGACAATCAGTACCAGCTTGTGGATTTAATTCAGCTACTGGAAATGTAGTGCTTTCTGGAAAAAGTTGTGCATATAAACTGAATGCAATGTGGGCAGACAATCAAGATACTACTACAAGCACATTTAATTGGAAAATGTCATATACTCTTCGTAACTGAAAGTTGTATTTTCCCAGCTAACTTGTTTTATAATTGAGGCTATGCAAAAAATACTTACACCATGTAAGCGCACCGAATTTGAAAAGTTGGTTCGCATCACTAGAAACA
>Ga0247839_1005628_pt1 | contig 15046 bp, 22 predicted proteins | sample LaCruzMarch2015__6_FD_192405 | JGI IMG/M metagenome (GOLD analysis project Ga0247839, IMG submission 192405) | Freshwater microbial communities from meromictic Lake La Cruz, Castile-La Mancha, Spain - LaCruzMarch2015_16m | ecosystem: Environmental > Aquatic > Freshwater > Lake | place: Spain... | reverse complement strand
GTTCGAGTGGAGCTTCGGGGTAGGGGGGTCAAATCCCTAGGCGATGCCGATGGCCTAGACCCCAGTGTTTCTCACGCGTAGAAAAAAACCACTTTGATGATTTATTCAAAACGCCCGTGAAGCTGGATTACAGTGATGCCCTCTGTTGCGCTTTTGAGCGGGACAAGTTGAGACGTGAGACTCCCAACTTGCCCTAGGCGCGACACATGAGCGGGTATGCGTCAACGCCATAGGCGAATGATAGCGCCCACAGAATAGGAGCGCAAATCATGAGTTTTGTTTTAGTTGACGCATCAATCAAACTTCAATCAATCACACCTGGACAACGGCTAGTCCTTGCCGGTATCGCAAGCTATGCCGACAAGAGTGGCAAGTGCTGGCCCTCTGTTGCCACCATCGCAGAGCGGTTGAATATGGGTGTGCGCTCAGTCAATCGGCACATTACCAGTCTGGTTAACCTTGGCCTGCTGGTGCGCATCTACCGGGCAGGACGTAGCGCAGTGACCCGCATTACAGACCTCGTTTTAGCAGGCTTGCCCCCAATGGCGACCTCTGCCAAATTGGCCGATCTACCTCTGCCAAATTGGCCTACTGAATCGGTAACTGGAACCTGCCAACAAACAACAGCGCCGTCATCAAGATCAGCCGTGCCGATTGACGCAGGGACGGCTACCGCCGCTATTGTTGTTTTTGATTCAATCAAGCCCGAAGCCAGCCAGCCCGATGCCGTCCACGACCTGCCCGTCAACCTAGGCGATGCCGAGACACTGCCAAGGCCATGCCAAGGCGATGCCGTCCACGATCACCTGCCCGAAGCCAGCCAGCCCGATGCCGTGGCTGTAGTCCACGATGCCGTGGAGCGGCCCGAAGCCGTCAACGACCTGCCAGTCAACGCACCAAGGGAAAACCTACTGGGCCTAGATGCTGACCTGCTGCACGATTTTGGGGTTGTCCGCAAAGCAAAGAAAAAAGCGGCAACGGTCACAAAAACCGAAGCCGTTGTTTTTGCAAGTGAAGCTCAAAGGGCTGGATTGACCCCGGCGCAAGCCGTGCGTGAGTGCGTATTGAGAGGCTGGACTAGATTTGAAGCTGCATGGTTGCCTGCTGCAAAGCCTTTAGAGGTGCGTACAGCGGTCTATCGGCCTGAAGTGCAACAGGTAGTCCGGCCTGAAGTGGTCAGTGCTGCAAAGGCCGCTATGAGCGCCACACTGGCACGGCTACGGGCGACACCGACAGACCCGCTCGCAAGTGCCAAAAAGATCATTGCTGACCACGATGCCGGTGTTCACGTCAACGCCGCGAGGCTTGCCTACGCTCGCGCTGCACTTCGGATTTGACCGCCAGCCAGTGCTACAGATTCAATAGCTACTTGCGCAATAGGCACGGGGGCTAGAGCCTGTTTTCCTTGAATGAAATTGTTTCACATGAAACAATGAAACATATAAAAAATGAAAAATTGTAAAATGGAAGCCATGAAAATCATTGCCATACTCAACGAAAAAGGCGGTACAGGGAAAACCACTGTCGCCGTCAACTTGGCCGCTGCACTGCACAGACAAGGCAAGCGGGTTTTTATCGTGGATGCTGACCCACAGGGCACAGCGAGGGACTGGCGGGCCGCTGTGCCTGATGGCATAGACCTGCCTGCTGTGATGGCCGCCGATAGCCCGCAAGAGCTTGCGCTGGTGTTGCGAGGGCTGGCTGCTGACTATGTGCTGATTGATACGCCTGCCAAGGCATCCATGATGGCCGCCGCCGTGGTGAGGCTGGCTGATGTGGCTTTGATCGTGCTACAACCGTCCGGGCCTGATGTATGGGCATCCGCTGCCAGCGTCAAGATGATTCAATCCCGCATAGATGCCGGGGGCCAGATAGATGCTGCTTTTCTAATTAACCGGGCAAGCCAACAAACCAAGTTATCCAAGTTGGTGAAATCCGGCGAATGGAATGACTACGGCATCGACCAGTTGACCACCACCATCGGAAACCGGGTTTCATTCGCGCAAGCTGCAACCGATGGAGTCAGCATATTTGAAACATCAGATACCGCTGCACAGACCGAGATTCTCAACATCATCAAAGAAATGGAGGCCGCGAGATGGCTTTGAAAACTAAACCATTGGCTGAAGTCCGCGCTGCTGTGCCAGTGAAAGCCGCTGCAAGTGGAGAGAGAACTCAAGTGAGTTTTTCAGTGGATAAGCAAATCCATTCAACATGGAAAAAACTTGCAATTGACCAAAGGGTGACGCTGCAACAGTTGGTAGTCAACGCAATGACCGAGTATCAGAAAACCATTGCTGGGTAAACAAATCCGTAAATTGGCTTACTGATATTCGCCCCTGGTGCATGAAATTCACGGATTGTGTATTGCACCAAGTGGCTGGAAAACGACAGTTTAGTTAGCCTGGGCTAATGATTGATGACGTTAGAAAATCTTTTTAGCTATCTATGTTGTAGCTAACTATTCAATACAGACAGGGCTTGCAATACTTGTTTACAAAATGTTACAAAAAACTTGTGATGTTGCAGTGCGTCATTGCTAGGGTTAACACTTATATGAACACCATAGCAAGTAAAATCTTGGTACTGGAGAAATTCAGGACGAAAAAATGGCAGCTTGTCTAGAGCTGCCAATTTTCCGTGTTCCATGAGAGAAGCACAATCACCTTGAGTAAGTCGATTGTAAAACGTGCCAAGGGGCTAAATGAAGCTCTGTTACAAAATATAACGCCCGTAGCTTTTCCTATGGAACAAAGGTTCTAAGTCTTTGTTTTTAAGGAAAATTTAATGTCGAGTGCTTTTCAAAATGCAGCGCCAGCCGTGCCTGCAAGCCCATACGCTACCAGCGCCCAAGGTTCTGCCCGGTTTCAAATCACGCCCGAGACCTTTCGTAATCGTGTCCGCAAGGGCAGCCTGCCCAAGCCCGTTCTTATTGCCCCCCGCAAAAACTTATGGCTTATCAGCGAGCTTGATGAAGCCTTTGAAGCTCAATATGGTGCAAGCCATATTAAGCCGATGGTTAACTCAACGGGAGCTTAATCATGCCTGCCCGCAAACATACCGGCGTGAAGCCGGGGCACAGTCACGCCCTGAAACCAACAGGACAGACGCAAGAGGTCAATCCAAACCAACTTGGACTTGATTTTGATAAACCAACGGCGACACCGGTAAAAAGGCGTTACAGCAAGAGGTCAACCGCGACCGAAGCTCAATATCACCGCATTGTCAAAATGCTAAGGGCACTGCCCAAATCAACTCTTGATTTTCGTAAAAACGGCATCATGGCCCCTGCTGCCCGAATCAAAGAATTGATTGATAACTTTGGTTTTGATATTCGACAAAACCCAGCAGATTTAGTAGATTCTGATGGTTTTCTCCACAAGCGTGTGGGCATTTACACAATGCTGGCTGAACCCGAGGGCTGGCATCATGAATCAGCTTAAAAACGCTTGTTTGAGGTTTTGGTGCGCTTGCCCGTCGATTTGGTTTGCCATGTGGGTAAGGCGGTTCAAACGTGGCTGATGGCGTATTTCTGCTGCGGGTTAAAAAGCTCGTGGGCGCAGGCATCATCGTTGCCGCTGCAAAACACAATCGGCGTGAAATTCAATGCGCGGCGGGTGCGTCGGCATCAATCGACTGCGCACGGTCTGGTCTGAATCAAACATTGGTCGGGCCAGCCTCTGCCGTCGAAGTTGGGCAGCTTGCCCGAAATTTGATGGCGGCGGCTGGCCTGGGCCGGTTGCGAAAAGACGCAGTCAGGGCTTTGGAGATCGTTTTCAGTCTGCCCACGGAAACCCACATTGATCACCAAGCGTATTTTTCCGAGTGCCTGGGCTGGGCTGGGCGCTACTTCAATTGCCCGGTCTTGACCGCCGATGCACATCTTGACGAGGGCGCAAAGCACTTGCACCTGCTGATGTTGCCATTGGTCAACGGGCGGATGACCGGCTCTTCTTTGGTCGGGGGCAAGTCACAGATCATCGCCATGCAAGCGCAGTTCTTTGCCGAAGTGGCATCAAAGTTTGGATTGACCAAAGCGCCCGCGCGGCTATCGGCGACATCACGGCAAGAGGCTGCGCGGCTGGTCATCCTGGAGCTTAAAAAACGAGGCGACAGCGCACTGAGTAGTCCGATCTGGTCAACCATCAGGGCCGGGATAGAACGCGAGCCTGGGCCGTTTGTAGAGGCTTTGGGCATCATCGTTGCGCCGATCAAGCCGGTCAAAAAGAAAACGATGGCAGAGATTTTCACCGGCAAGGGCAAAGGGCCACGGGTTGAAAAGAGGTCGAACCCTATAGGTTTGATGCCGTCCAAGCCGGGGTTGAGGCTGCGCCAAAACATGAAAGCCTACCCTGTGTAGGCTTTGCCCCCGAAAAGACTTCACAAACGATAGCGGCTGTCTGTCCGGATGACGTGTTTAACCATGAGGTCGAGGCCGTCCAACTTGAGGCTGATGCCGTCCAGCTTGAGGTCGAGGTCGAGGTCGAGGTCGAGCGCGTGGTCGAGCGTGATGATGACCATTGGGCAAGCCAGTTTGATGGTGATACGGGCCAGTTCTATCGGCCCCCTGCTGCGCCTGCGAGGTTGCAGCGACAGGCCGCTGATGGCTGGGTCAGGGCGGCGCTGGGTCAAGTCAAGTTGGGCCGGTCATCATCACTTGGGGCGTAACGATGGTTGCAAGCAAAGTTGCAGGCCGATGGCCAAAAAAAGGAGGGTGAATTGAAAGCTGAAAACACTGCAACGTTGCAGTCCAAGAGGGTAACGGTCAAACAGATGGCGGCGATGGCGCAGGTCAGTGAGCGGCTGCTGTACTTGACGCTGAAGTTCAATCGGTCAGACGCATCGCCCGAACTACGCGCGGCTGTAACTGCTGGGAAAGTGACCGTTAACGGGGCACTGCGCCAGCTTGGTCTGGTCAGCAAACCATCGAGGCTTGGTCAGGCCAAAACACTTTGGTCCAAAATGTCCACTGACGAACAGCGTGAGTTTCACCTCTGGGTCGAAAGCGGGAACTGATAGATGGGCAATAGCGGGCCTATCGGGCAGGGCCGGGGCCGGGTTAGTGCGAGCGGGTTAGTGCGCAGGTTAGTGCGCACGAAAAGGCCGGTTTCAAAAATAGGTGCGCACTGAAACAGGCGGTTTCACCAATGGCAGGCGATCAAAGGCATGGCCGATAAGTTCGCGTTTCTGAAAACTTTTCTGAAAGGCTGCAACCTGAAAAACCTGAGAAAACCCGAGATTGCAGCAGCCCCAACTACTCGTAAAAACTCACGTTCGCGCCACTGCTGGCGCAAATCAGTGCCGACGGCATCAAGCGTGTGGGCAAGTGTTGCATCACGCCCGCGCCTGCGAGGTAACTAAGCGCAAAAAGATGCAACAGAGACGGTGTTGCATCACGCCCGCGCCTGGTGCAAACCGGGCATCAAACCGTGGATTGTTCAAACCGCTCAAACCGATCTTGGTGCGATTTGAAATCCGGGCAAGTTCAAAGGTGAACGCAGGCTAAAACAGGGGAAAACTGACTTCGGTAGGTTGATATGGATTTGAAGTCAAGCCAGTTTGCCATAGGAGAATGAGGCAAAAACAATAGCTAAAGGCGATATTGTTCCCCGGTTTGTTCCCCGGTTTTGCCTTTGATACCCTAGGTTTTGTGCCAGTCAGCACAGACTTGTTTGAGCGCCAGCATGGCCGTTCGAGTGGAGCTTCGGGGTAGGGGGGTCAAATCCCTAGGCGATGCCGATGGCCTAGACCCCAGTGTTTCTCACGCGTAGAAAAAAACCACTTTGATGATTTATTCAAAACGCCCGTGAAGCTGGATTACAGTGATGCCCTCTGTTGCGCTTTTGAGCGGGACAAGTTGAGACGTGAGACTCCCAACTTGCCCTAGGCGCGACACATGAGCGGGTATGCGTCAACGCCATAGGCGAATGATAGCGCCCACAGAATAGGAGCGCAAATCATGAGTTTTGTTTTAGTTGACGCATCAATCAAACTTCAATCAATCACACCTGGACAACGGCTAGTCCTTGCCGGTATCGCAAGCTATGCCGACAAGAGTGGCAAGTGCTGGCCCTCTGTTGCCACCATCGCAGAGCGGTTGAATATGGGTGTGCGCTCAGTCAATCGGCACATTACCAGTCTGGTTAACCTTGGCCTGCTGGTGCGCATCTACCGGGCAGGACGTAGCGCAGTGACCCGCATTACAGACCTCGTTTTAGCAGGCTTGCCCCCAATGGCGACCTCTGCCAAATTGGCCGATCTACCTCTGCCAAATTGGCCTACTGAATCGGTAACTGGAACCTGCCAACAAACAACAGCGCCGTCATCAAGATCAGCCGTGCCGATTGACGCAGGGACGGCTACCGCCGCTATTGTTGTTTTTGATTCAATCAAGCCCGAAGCCAGCCAGCCCGATGCCGTCCACGACCTGCCCGTCAACCTAGGCGATGCCGAGACACTGCCAAGGCCATGCCAAGGCGATGCCGTCCACGATCACCTGCCCGAAGCCAGCCAGCCCGATGCCGTGGCTGTAGTCCACGATGCCGTGGAGCGGCCCGAAGCCGTCAACGACCTGCCAGTCAACGCACCAAGGGAAAACCTACTGGGCCTAGATGCTGACCTGCTGCACGATTTTGGGGTTGTCCGCAAAGCAAAGAAAAAAGCGGCAACGGTCACAAAAACCGAAGCCGTTGTTTTTGCAAGTGAAGCTCAAAGGGCTGGATTGACCCCGGCGCAAGCCGTGCGTGAGTGCGTATTGAGAGGCTGGACTAGATTTGAAGCTGCATGGTTGCCTGCTGCAAAGCCTTTAGAGGTGCGTACAGCGGTCTATCGGCCTGAAGTGCAACAGGTAGTCCGGCCTGAAGTGGTCAGTGCTGCAAAGGCCGCTATGAGCGCCACACTGGCACGGCTACGGGCGACACCGACAGACCCGCTCGCAAGTGCCAAAAAGATCATTGCTGACCACGATGCCGGTGTTCACGTCAACGCCGCGAGGCTTGCCTACGCTCGCGCTGCACTTCGGATTTGACCGCCAGCCAGTGCTACAGATTCAATAGCTACTTGCGCAATAGGCACGGGGGCTAGAGCCTGTTTTCCTTGAATGAAATTGTTTCACATGAAACAATGAAACATATAAAAAATGAAAAATTGTAAAATGGAAGCCATGAAAATCATTGCCATACTCAACGAAAAAGGCGGTACAGGGAAAACCACTGTCGCCGTCAACTTGGCCGCTGCACTGCACAGACAAGGCAAGCGGGTTTTTATCGTGGATGCTGACCCACAGGGCACAGCGAGGGACTGGCGGGCCGCTGTGCCTGATGGCATAGACCTGCCTGCTGTGATGGCCGCCGATAGCCCGCAAGAGCTTGCGCTGGTGTTGCGAGGGCTGGCTGCTGACTATGTGCTGATTGATACGCCTGCCAAGGCATCCATGATGGCCGCCGCCGTGAGAAATTCAGGACGAAAAAATGGCAGCTTGTCTAGAGCTGCCAATTTTCCGTGTTCCATGAGAGAAGCACAATCACCTTGAGTAAGTCGATTGTAAAACGTGCCAAGGGGCTAAATGAAGCTCTGTTACAAAATATAACGCCCGTAGCTTTTCCTATGGAACAAAGGTTCTAAGTCTTTGACCTTACCGCCATCACGCAGCGCACCACACCGGGCTATTCGGGCCACTTGGCCGAGGACGAGAAGCCTGGCTATTTCGACAAGGCTTCAACCTGACCGGTAGCCTTTGCGCCTATGGCAAAAAATTCTTTGCGCCTATTGTGCGCCTATGAATGAAAAACAGGCACTTAGTTTTTACTCTAAGTGCCTGTTTTTACCAGCTTTTTGCTGGTGGGATGTGCGGGGATCGAACCCACGACAAACGGATTAAAAGACCCACATAGAAAACCAATAACCACGGGATTTTCAGCCGAAAAATAGGCGCAAAAACTAACGGTTTTCAGCCCATTTTCCCCAATGAAGCTGAATTTTTGTGCCTATGGTTTTTGGTGCTCTATCCCTTGCTGATGTCCTGCTGGTAAACATATTTGTCCAGGGCTATCGTGCGCTTGCGACCGGCCCCGTCGATCAGTTGAATGTCGTAGTAATACGTCCCAGGCAGTTGGTTGGCCTGCACATCTGACGGTGCGAATTCAACCCGGCCCGCTGTCGCATCCAAGATCGTGCCCGTGATGCTGTACAGGTTGTTGGCCGCGCTGGCCGGGGCTTTTTCTGGATCCACAGTCAGCACAAAGGTGTACCCGGTGATGTTGATCGGCTGGCCGGTGGTCTCGCTGGTTACGGTGATCTCGTCGGCGTAGGTGTCGCCGCGTTTTCGGGTAATGGTTGGCATGGTGATGCTCCTAAATCTGAATTTGTGATTTCGTAACAATTACGGTGATGCCGGGTGCAAGGGCAATGCCCATCCTGGTATCAGCCACGGCAACCGCCAGCGGGCGGCTGGCCAGCGTGATGCCTGCGGATTTGTCGGCCACGGTCACAGTGGCGGCCCGGTCGGCCAGCACGGCTACAGCGCCGGTGTTGACGACCACACGGCGACAAAGGGCGTGCCACTGACTGTGACGGTGTTTATGCCTACCGCCGACAACGCGGCGGGGGTGTATTTCGCGCCAGTTAGGGTGATGGTCATGTGTTACTCCTTGGGCCAAGCGTCTTGAAATATCAGGGCTTGTCCGACCCACTGGTCAGCACCTGCTGCCATCTCAGAAAGTGCTGTTGAGCACTGGCCGAAAACGAAATTGAAGGCGGTGAGAGTGCTGGTGCAGGCATCAAGACCGGCGCTGGCGTTTCGCACGGCGGCGGCGCTGGTGTCGCGCAGCCGGTCAAGATCAGACTTAGCCCGGTCACGATCAGCAGCAAGAGCGACCAGCCGATTTGACGCATCCGCTTGCGCCTGGCTGACCGCTGTCGTTGTGCGCTCAATAGCTGCGCGGGCGGCTCGTTGGATTGCGATTCGTTCGTTGGCTCGGTCGAGTTTTTCATTTTGAAGTTCCAGTTTTATTGATGCAACACGCCCGGTTTGCAATTGCCATGCACCGCTACTGCCCACGGCAAGGCCAGTGGCAAAAGCTATAGCTGCTGCGATAGTTGTCAGGTTCATAGCTTTGTTTTTGCGCTTGCCGGAAGTGTTGATTCATGCACCCAATCAGCAGCTTTTTCAAGTCCGATCAGGTGCAGGATTTCATATACCGGATGACCGATAAGGTTGTGGAGTGCGTATTCAAAATGTTTCATGGTGGTTTCCTTTGGTTACGGTTCAATGCGGGTATCCCAGCCTTTGTGATTTACCGGGGTTTTGTCGGCGGCGAACGCTGTGGTTATGTCGCTCTGGTCAGCGGCAAGATCAGCGCGACGAGCGGCCAGTAGCTCATTAAGGTGGGCAATTAGCTGGTCTTGGAGCGTGTGAGCAGCGCAACGTTGCGCGGCCTCGGGGGTGATTTTTCGGTCGGTCATAGTCCAGACAGGCAGAGTTGTTTCTCGGCTTCGCGGCGCTTAGTCAACCCAGGGAGGGCCACCAAAACGCCCGCCAGTCGGGCCTTGTCCCACCTGGGCAACTCGTTACAAGCGGCGCGGTAGTCCCTTGCGGCCAGGTATCGGGCAGCAGTGGATTTGGACTGATTACAGGCGATGGTTGGGCCTGCATTAAAAACTGCGTCTCCGAAAGCTGCGAGCATTTGAGGGGGCAAGCCGGGGACGCAGTTATCAACGATGTTGATTGCATGGAGCATGTCCTTATTGAGTAGCGCCTTGCATTCGTCAAGGCTGTAAGTTTTCGTATTGACTATGTCAGGGCCGGTGTGTCCGAAGCACACAGTAGGCAGGCCCACTGGGTCGGCGTACCACTTTTGGCGCAAGCCCTCCGCTGGCACAGCGATGGCAGTAGCCAGTGCCAAGGCGATAACGCGAGGGTTAGCTGCCATTGGGTTGCCCTTTTTGGACAACATTCGCGGCCAAATACGCCCCGCAAACCGAGATCACAACGGCGGAATACACCCCGTCAGCAATGCGGCCATACCAGCACAGCACTGTGGATGACAGCAGCGCGGCGCAGGCCATGAGAAATTTACGCGAACCGTAGTTCATGGGTGATTCCCTGACTTGACTGTGTAAACGATGGCAACCACCGGCGCGAGGATTGCGAACAGCCAAGCGAAGAACTTTCCACCGGCAGACATCACCTTGAGAAACCCTTGCACTGCGAGCATGGTTTCCTTCAAATCCTGCAAAGCCTTGTCGGTTTCCCGAGCTCCTACGATGTGGGCATCAAGTAGGGCATGGAAAGCCTCCAGTTTTTCCTCAACTGTCAGTATTTCCTGGCAGCCGCCAGGACAGTCGCCATATTCATGCGGGTGCGGCTGCGTGTCCGAAAAAATCTCGATAGGCGGTGTCATTGGTTTCCTTTTGGCCGTTGCCAGCCGTAAATTTCAGCCTCGTAAGCTGTTCGGCAGTGCGTAGGGTCGAAAAACATGAGCTTGTCGATCAAGGGACGGAAAACTTTTCCTTGCCATTTACCGGCAAGCTCAAGCCGCCAGGCTGCTGCGCTCATGGTTTCGTCAGGATATGACCTGCCGAGCGTCAGCAGGCAGAAAACAAACTGGTCAAAGGCTACGAGGAGGTTGATGATTCGTTTTTTCATGGGGTTGTTACCGGGTTGTTTATGACTGGCACGATTTGGATGACGGGCTGCACCAAAGCTGGAGTAACTTGCACCACTGGTGTAATCACTGGTGCAGGGCTGTTCACCGAGTGGTTATCTGTTGTCACGGCGTGGTTGTCATTTGAGACAGAGTGGTTGTCACTGGTCGTCGTTGTCGTCACGTTGGATTTTATTTGGCTTGCGATTGACACCATCGCGGCATAGCTGGACTGGATGACAGCGGCATCGCTACCACCCCCGGATGCACCAGCAGCGGCCGCGCTGGCTGCGCCGCTGATGCCTGCTTGGCCTATGGCAGATAAGGCGGCGTTACTTGATTGGGATACTGCGGTCAACGCGGTATTGCTTGATTTTGATACTTCGGTTAGTGCGGCTGTACCGGCCAAAGATACTGCTGCCAGTGCCGTATTGCCTGATTTACCCAAATCGACAAGGGATGTATTGCCGGATGCCCCCAGTGCGGCCAGAGAATCATTGCCGGATTTACCCAGGGCGGTCAGTGCGGTGTTGCTTGATGCACCAAGGGTTGTCAGTGCGGCGACACCGGCCCCGGCAATGGCTGCGTTGGCCGTATTGCCACTGGCAGCGGTGCTGGCAATGCTTTGACCCATGCCTGCAAACGTGGCATTGGTGCTGGTGGCTACCGTGGCGGCGTTGTTGCTGCTGTTGATCGCCACACGGGCGTTTTGCTGGATGCCGTAGATTTGCGTGACGGCGGGCACCAGCACACTGGCCCATTGCAGCAGGGTTTGCCCCAGCGGCACGGGCGCGGCTATTTGCTGGGGCTGTTGGGCGGCTGAACCTTGCCCGAGCGCAATGGCCATGACCGCAGCAAGGCGGGCTGACGCATCCCCGCTTTGCGCAATCTCGGCCAGAGCGCCATAACGAGCGGACTCAATAGTGGCCCGACTGGTGGCAATGGCAGTTTGGGTGCTGGCATATTGGGCGTACTCAGTAGAGGCGCAGGCGCACAGGGTTAGGGCAAACAGTGGGGCAAGGGCAAGCGTTTTCATGGGTTAGCCTTTGGGGGGGGGTTAAATTTCAATGGTTTCAAGCGTGAGGTTGGGCGCTGCGCCTTCGATCACGCCATTGCGCACAAAGGCGCGGCTGCCTGCTGGCACACTGGTGCCGCGCACGGCTTGCTGTGTGCCGCCTGGCCAGGTGATGGTGCTACTGCCTGCTACGAGGCTGACTGAGCTTACTGTGGCGACCTGTAGCGGCGCATCTGGTATCACTTCCCGCAGGGCGCGGTAGAGGTTGGCGGTGTTGCTCATGCGACGTGACGCTCCAGGGTGATGGTTTGGCGCAGGCTGGGGCGCTTGGCTGATACCGATACGCCGCGCACCCGACCGCGCCAGGGCGTGGCGGTGTTGACTTGAACCAGTTGGCCCACATCAAGCACACCGGGCTGGCCAACACCGGTCAGCACGGGCAGGTCAAGGCGCACGGCGTATTTGCGCCCGGCCGCACCCAGCACGGCCAGCCCGCGCTGGCGGGCCGCGTCGGCATGGGTGATGAGGCTGTCAGTGACCATGTCGGCGAGCTTGTCGGCGGCTGTGCCGGTGCGTTTGACCAGGGCCAGCACCCCGGCGGTCGTGCCCGAGACATAGACGGCGTTGAGGTCAGGGCCGTCGTTGCGGTCAACGGACTCGGTAATCAGGGCATCGGGGGCCAGCTCCACATCGGCAGCGCCGGTCATCCAATCCCACGGTGCGCCTGATGTGTCGCCCGCGCGTGTGCCGTAGGGGTGACGGGTCAAGAGGGTAGCGCTGCTGCGATGGCTTTGCAGGTAGCCCCCGGCGGCTTGCACGATGCGGCTGACGGCTTCAAGGGGTGTGCCCTGGCGGCTGTAGGCTCCGGCTGGCACCAGCCAGTCAATCATGCCGCTGTTGGCATTTGCGCCTGCGCCAACGCCCCAATCAAGATTGATGCCGGTGTTGGCGAGGTTGCCCAAGGCGAGCTGTTGGGCGGTTTTGTCGTCTGGCTCGATGCGGCTTTCAGAGCGAACATAGGGCGCGGCGATCAGGGCGGTGAGGCTGCGGCCTTGGATGGTTGCGCCAGTTTTGCCAAATTGGGCGCTGCGGCTGATGCTGTCGATGGCAAACACCCAGGGGATGCCGTCGAGCGTAAGGCGCAATTGCGCAGGCAGGCCAGCCACGGGGGCCAGCAGCTCAAACAGGTTGGCCGGGCCGCTGGCCGAGAGGCTCCAGCAGTAGCTGCCGGAGTCAGCGCTGACGGTGGCCTCGAACAGGGGCACGTCGGCCAGATCGGGCAGACGCTGGGCGTAGATGCTGTGAATGGTCATGTAAAACCTTGCGGGCAGGATTTGGAACAGGGCCACGGGGGCCGTGGGGCATGGCGTGATGCCAAATAGCAGGTGGGGAGCAGTCAGGGGCGGGCAGGCAAAGAGCAGGGCTGTGCCCCAGTCCGTGGGCACGATGGGCACGACGGTGGGGCGCACCCAGCGACCAGGGGGCGGTGGCACGGCTTGCTCAAACGGCGCTGCGCGGTAGGCGCTGATTGGCACGGCGGGCCAGACGGTAGCGCTGTAGCGGCGGGCGGGGAGGCGCTGTGCCTCTTGAAACTGGCTTTGCACCGTGGCCCGCCTGTCGTTCAATCCGTCTTCAAACCGGCCTGCGAGGCGGGCAGCGGCCAGCCGGTCGGCTTCCTGGAATGGGGCGTAAAAGCGTTGCCATTGCCGCTCGGCCTCTTGCATGGGGGCACGGCTTTGGGTGTCGCGCCGGGGTTGCGCGTCATCAAACTGGGCGGCGGTATCCGTGGGCCGGGTGCTGGCATTGGCAAAGGTGGCGATGTGGCTTGCCTGCGGGGCGCTTTGCGCTTGCTCAAACCGCCCTGCAGTGCCAGCGCTGGTGCTGCTGGCGTGTTGCTGGGGCTGGGTTGCACCGGTTTGCAGCGGTGCGCCGATCTGGGCTAAGGTGTGCAGGCGGGCGATGGTGGGGCGCTGGGTGTTGCTAAGGTAGTCGGTTTGCAGGCTGGCCGCTGGGCCGGGCAGGGTCATGACGATGGCAGCGGGCAGGGCAGGGCGCAGGGTGAGTGCGACGCTCAGACCGGGCAGGGCCGCCGTGATGGCCACTTGCGCACCGGGCACGGCGCTGATGCGCACACCCACAGCGGGCAGGGTGATGCTCAAACCCAGCTCGGCCAGCGGGGTTAATTTAATGAGGACAGAGGGGCCGGGCAGCGTGGCAGCAAGGGCAGCGCTGGCGTTGGGTGTAACGCTGATGTGCAGGCCGGGGCCGGGCAGGGCAGCAGCGAGGGCAACATTGGCCGTTGGGATGCTCGCGCCCTGGCCAAACACCAAGGCGGTGCTGGCCGGGGCCAGCCGCTCAAAGACCAGGGCGGTGCTGGGGGTGTAGGGCATGGCGCGGCTGCGCGGGCAGTGTCAGGGCGGGATTTAGGTCAGCGCGGCGCTGGTGATTTTGCAGTCGCCCCCAGCAAAAAGCTGGGCCTGGGGCAGTTGCAGCTCCCACGCGCCTGCGCCCACACCGGCATCGCAGTCCAGGGCCGCTTCGCCTGCGCCGTTGAGGATGCGCGCCCAGGTGGCTGTGCCGGTGGTGGTAATCAGACCGTCGGCGGCTTGGGTCAAAGTCAGCACCCCGGCAGTGATCGTGCCGCAGGGCTTGGTGAGGGTGATTTGCACCAGGGCGGCGCTGGCTGGGGCATCAAGCGGCGTGGCCGGTCGTGTGCCACCATAGATGTGGATGCTGGCCGCGTCTGCGCCGGTGTCAAGGTAAGCCAGTGTGCCAACGAGGCGGGCGGCGTTGTGGGCGGCGGTGGTGGTGGTGGTCATGGGTTAATCCATTGCTATAGGGTTGATAGCTGCTTGCGCAATAAGGACGGGCGCTGCAGGCCGGTTTGGCATAAATTTGGCGGTCATAGCGGGGTGGGGGTGATGTTGTCGGCGATGACGGCGCGGTATTGGCCGGTGTAGTCGTAGCTGGTGATGGTGTATTTGCAGTCAGGGCGCAGGCCGTTGAAGGTGTAGTTGCCAGCGGCATCGCTCCAGGTGGCACGCACAAACATGCCGTCAGGCTCGCGGTGCAGGCGCACCAAGCGGCTCAGTGGGGCGTTGGACGGCAGGGCAGTTTCCTTGGTTGTGCCGGTGATCTGGCTGCGGCCTTTGAATTCAAACGGGGTGACTGCGGCGGGCGTTGTCCATAGACCATAGGGCAGGCGGTCTTGCAGGTCTTGCGTGACCTCTTGGATAACGGGCTTGGGCTGGCTGGGGTCGTATTTGCAGAGTTTGTAGATGCCGGGGTCAAACAACTGGATGTTGATTTGCACCGGGTTGAATGGCTCAAGCGGGGCCGTGGGCGGGGTGAAAGCGGCGGTGTAGAGGGCTTGCTTGGTGATGCGCAG
>Ga0247839_1005626_pt1 | contig 15051 bp, 19 predicted proteins | sample LaCruzMarch2015__6_FD_192405 | JGI IMG/M metagenome (GOLD analysis project Ga0247839, IMG submission 192405) | Freshwater microbial communities from meromictic Lake La Cruz, Castile-La Mancha, Spain - LaCruzMarch2015_16m | ecosystem: Environmental > Aquatic > Freshwater > Lake | place: Spain... | reverse complement strand
GGGTGCAATATGTTGGCAAGGGGGGTGGTCACTTGAAGCCCCTGGCCCTTCCGTACAGGCTCTCTGCGTAAAAAAAAAAGAGGAAACTGCCCGAGAGCGCGTAAATCTTTGGGCTTTGGGTAGGTCAAGCAGCTAATGATATACCACGGCTACAAAGGGTTCTCAAAGAAAGACAGAAGCGTGCTTGATGAGCTGCTGCCTAAATGGAATGCAAAGGTGTCTGCGAAAGTCAATCTTGTAGCTGGTGTGAATCTGGAAGTTCGCCATGTGCATGCGGTGGGGGGCTCAGGCCTTTTCAGCGCCGAAGGCATGGAGCGTGGCACAATTTTCAGCTACTATGGGGGAAAGCTGTCTAGGGGCATTACTGGCAGCAGCCCGTATGACATGGACACGCGGATGAAGGTTGACTATTCGCGCAAGAAGAAGGTGAGAACCGTTCGCCTGAACACGACCAAACACAACCATATGTTTTAATGGGGAAGTGGGGGTTGTATGATTTATTATGATTTATACGGAATGGCCGAAGACATAGGCTGGGATGGTGTAGACGCATAAGTAGCATGGTACTAACTATAGTGGGTATTGCAACTACCCTCTTTAAGGGAGTGCTACACGACACTAGTAGTGTTTTGTCGTGTTTAGTGACTCTGAATGTTGCAGGGCGTGAGCATCTCTCGCGTTTTTGTCAATGGCAAGCCGACGTCCGAAAACAGCAACAAGGCCTCGCTGATCAACCACGCTTGCCGCCCCAACTGCCAGGGCTTTTACCAAACTGTGCGCGTGGGGTCGAAGGCGACTGGAAGGAGCCTGACGCTGCAGTTGATTCGCTTTGAGGCCCTCCGAAACATTAGGGCCAACGAAGAGCTCACCATGGACTATGGACGCCGCTATGTCGAGAACCGAAGCACGATGCGTCCGAACACGTGCTATACGCCGTGCATGTGCAATGGCGGGCGCTGCCCGCTTGGCCGCATGATGCGCCCAACGGTTCACATGTAGCCTGAATGGGCTTGAGCAAAATAAACATGTTTTGTCCTTAGGCGTGAGCAAAAGCAATACGTTTTGTCTATAGGCGTGAGCAAAAGCAACAGGTTTGTGGTCTTAATGCTCTTTAATTAAAAAAAAAGAGGAAAATGCCAAGGGGTCTTTAACAGATTGAGCGGGGGCGTTTCTCGCACAAACAAGATGCAAAAGCCTGCCAATATGGCTAGTATTTTGGCGTTGCGCGAGCAGCACAGGTGCATGACGATTTTGCTTAACTGTGGCAAGCCGTACAACGATGCGGCGTTTTGGGCTGCGCGTCGTTGCTGCAACGGGTGCGCCAACTATGCGCCAGAGACGCTTGCCGCCTGGGAACACTACGACAACGGTCCACGTGGCAACTTGGAAGAAGAGATCGCTGGGATCAGGGGTGCCAACGGGGCAGACCTCGCGATGAACCGCATGCGGTGCTTGCATGTTATCCAAAGGGTGTGGAATGAGCTTAACAGGGCATACCCGGAAGCGCAGGCGAACAAGGAGCTAATTTATGGGGCCATTGTGCAACAAGAAAACGCGGAGCTCGCGAACAGGCACAAGAATCTCTTGCAACTCGCCAACGAGTGCCGCAAAATTTTCAAGCTTTAATAAACACGCGAGTGTTTTGCTTTTTTTGAGCCATTGGCGCGTTGATGATGAAGAGTGTTTTGCTTTTTTTGAGCCATTGGAGCGTTGATGATGAAGAGTGTTTTGTTTTTTTTGAGCCATTGGAGCGTTGATGATGAAGAGTGTTTTGCTTTTTTTGAGCCATTGGAGCGTTGATGATGAAGAGTGTTTTGCTTTTTTTGAGCCATTGGAGCGTTGATGATGAAGAGTGTTTTGCATTTACTAAGCCATTGGCGCGTTGATGATACGACCAGCGCGTATGCCGTTGATGATGGAGAGTTGGAGCGAGTCCTTGTCGTTTTGATCATAATCAGAGCGGCACATGGGGCATGTTTCGCTGCGCCATTGGCACAGACAGACGTCGTGAAAGCGGTGATTGCAGCGAAGCGAGAAATTTGTATCCGGCACAAGGCATATGCTGCACACGGCATGCACATCAGCGCGAGTCGCGTTGCCAATAAGCTTTGAGTCGCGGTAGAGTGGCAACACAATGAGCTTTGAAGCCGCAGGAATGATGTCACCAAGCTTACGAAGCCTGTTTTCAAAGTTTAAGGTAACCACCGCGTCCTTTGTGACATATCGAACGCTATCAAGCACAGACAAACGTTTCAAGTCCATGCGAAGGCCCAGCATGGGCACGAGAATTTCGCATAGGTAGTCGCACACAAGCATTTCAGGCAGGTAAGGCACAAGGACACTGCCTACTTTTCCAAGCACCCTAACATCGAGCTGAGCCATCTGTTTTGTTTGTTAAGGCATATCGATGCAGCTTGGTGAATCTTTATTTTTTTTTATTTTTTTTTGACATGTGCGAAAATGTCGCTCCATGCTTAAACCGGAAACTTTGCGACCGCATAGTCGATAAGCTTCACGCGTTTGTGTGCACGAGCGAGGGATTCTTTGTCTCGCTTGAGCCGCGCCTCGCTTTTAGCGACATCCGCCAAAGCCTTTTCCAAGGCTTCAGCGTTTTCCGTCTTGAGCGCGTCGCCGTTGTCCGCAAGAATGCCGCGAATGTCGGCGCCGATAACATCCAGCGCGCCCTCCTTGAGTTCCTGAAAAACCGTAGTGTTGAGGTGCACAAAGTTACGATATACTGCAGCCTTGCTTGGTTTCTGTGCCATTACGTCCACAGCCTCATCGAGCAACTTAGCAATGCTCGCGATCACAGCCTTGTATTCAAACACAGTTGTGCCGATGGCTTCTGGTGACGACAAGCCGTTGGGCTTGACTATGCTCGGTTTGATGAGCGTAATCTCGCTGTGAAGACGTAGCAAGGTTTGCAAAACTTTAAGGGTGTCCATCGATGTCAACCTGTGGCCTAAGTTTACTAATACACACAACCTGGTCGCTTTCCTCTTTTTTTTTATTTTTTTTATATGTTTCGTACCTTGGACGTTTGCGATGAAGTCTTTGCTTGTTCAGCTGCAACCTCAGGCTTTGGCTCTTTTGGCTCTTTAGGCTCTTTCTCCCTTTTTGGCTCTTTTGGCTCTTTCTCACTTTTTGGCTCTTTTGGCTCTTTCTCATTTTTTGGCTCTTTTGGCTCTTTCTCCCTTTTTGGCTCTTTAGGCTCTTTCTCATTTTTTGGCTCTTTTGGCTCTTTCTCTGGCTTCGATTTTTTCTCACGCTTTCGAGTCAAGAGCTTTCGGGTAAACTTTTGGCAAGCCTTGATGCCGCCTTTAAGTTCATCAAACTCAGGCTTCACATTGAGATTAATGGTCTGCTCTGTGGCCCGAGCCACAGTCTTGACAATTTTTTCGATTTTCTTTGAGATCTCTGTGCGGCGCTTAAACGCTCTAAAGAAGTTAGCCCCAATGTCGTTGAAGCTATCCTGAACATCTCGCAGCGCATCATACCACGTCTCATCCACGACTCCCAAGCTCAAGTGCTCGTCCACAACCTTCACGTTATGGTGAAAAAAGTCCAAGAGAATATCGCACGCGATATCACACAAACGAAGCAGTGCGGCGCTCTTTTTAAGCCAAGCGCGCTTCTCATTTACGTGCAAAAACTTAAGGTAATTTACGTAGTGAGTTAAACCATTTGACATGGAAGCGAAAAACAAGTGACAGACATGTCATATATAATAAGCCAAGGCTGGCAGTTTCCTCTTTTTTTTTAAGTTTTTTTTCAGTGGGCGGTGCACGGATCGCCCGCAGCAATGGCCTGCAACCACTGAAGTGTTTCGATGCTCTCCAGCAGCGGCTCGATGACCTTTGCGAGCAAGCGCTTGAGCCCCTTGAGTTTGCGGCAAGGGCGCTTCAGCAAAAGAGCGGTCATGCGATGGCGTGCGATGCGGCCCTCAATCCACGTCCGCCGGCACTCGGTGATCTTCTTGAGCTTGATGAAGCCCCTTGCAGGGCACCCCTGTTGGGCGGGCCAGATCATCGCGGCAGCGCGAACACTGTCAACGTAGGCGCGACCGCACGCCGAGTCAAGCACGCGTTTGGCTTCCGCGATGAGAGCCGCCGCAATCACAGACGACACACACGGCAGATGCAGGACGCCCTGCCGTATTCCGTTGGGCATCACTACAATTTCGCACTCGTCGTCGATCTTGGACTCATGGTACGCGTGAACAAGCGCATCGGCGTCGGCCTGCGTAAAAGTTTCCATTTGGGCCTGCTTGTGTTTGTTTAGCAGAGACCACTCGCTGAGACTACAAGCTGAGACTACAAGCTGAGACTACAAGCTGAGACTACCAAATTTTTTTTTATATATTTTTATAGGGCTTGGTGTTCGCCGTTGAGCCTGACCAGAACGCAGCCGCTCTCGTATGTTTTAGCCATGGGCGCGCACGCCGCGTAGAGGGTCTCAAGCCTACGAATGAGCGGGTCCTTATCATAGCAAACGGCCCATGAATTGAGCGGCAGCCGCACTCGCCTTTCGATATCATTTGCGCGAGTTGCAATATCATTTGCGCGATTTGCGCGAGTTGCAATATCATTTGCGCGATTTGCGACAGCGCGGGTTTGCGAGCACAGGCAAGGGATCCAGACGGCATAGACATTCAGCAATATGTCTTCGGCCAAGGCGCGGCGTCCCGCCGCGATGTCGTCCAGGCCATCAAACATGGCCATGAGATACTCCGAGGTCTGCAAAAAGGAGTTGAAGCAGGCGATGCGGCTGAGGTCGTCGCCCCAGCTCGTGATAAAAAAATCTCGCATGGGCTCGACGATGGGGCCGCCCGCCTGCAGCAGCAGAGTGAGCTGGATGACCTTTTCGCAGCACTCGCGCACCCACACGCGGTGGCGCATGCGATCGCATATTTCGAGGTCCGTGTATTCTTTTTGCTGCTTGAGCTTAAGCATGTTGGCGGGCGCGGTTTTTGTTTATAATCTTTTTATACGCGAAGGGGCAGTTTAAGCACGGCGGCCCTATAGGCTCTCAAGTGGCCGTCCTCTGTGACCATGCTCGCTCCGCTGTAGTGCTTACCCGTTGTTTGGCCGATGCACAGCCGATTGCCCGCAACCACAAACGAGCACATGCTATCGAGCATCAGCCCTGTCACAATGAGCTTGAGCTGCTGTCTCCAAAGCTCGTTTTGGCCGTACAGTTGGCCATCGAATCGAAGCTTGTGGCCGCTCAATTTGTCGCGCGAGACTGACAAGGCCATGGTGCAGATTGGTCTATTTTTTTGAAGCACGACGATATTGCTTTCGTCTTGCTTATTTGTGAGCATGCGCGCCACGAGCTCGTCGTGGTCGTGATGCGAATGGTGATGCGAATGGTGATGCGAATGGTGATGCGAACAGTGATGAAAACGAAACTGGACGCTGGAGTAGTCGCTATCGCGAAGAAAGGCGGGCGGCTCCGAGCCGTCCAAGCGAAATAGAGACACAAAATGGGCCTCTGGCTTCAGGAGCAGAAAGGTCTCTGGCGTATGAATCAGGCGCACGCCCAGCTCAAAGGGGATATAGGGCCTGTGGATCGTATGGCTAAAGCTAGCGCACATGAGCACTGGAAGCAGCATTAAATCTTGATTATATTTTGGCTTCAAGTTATTATAGGCAAAGGCCAATAGACAGGCGTCACACACCCCAAAAAAAACAAAGAGTGTTGTCAGGGGTCTCAACAAAAGCCAAAGGGAGTCTAGGCTTGATGAAGCAGGTGGGATTCGCGCCTACAGTCACTGTGCTCGATTTTGAAGCAGAGGAGCCGACGACGCTTTTGTTCGATACGGAGCTGCACTGCCTGGGCTACCATAAGCGCGAGGTGAGAACGGAAGATGTGCTACCAATACAGACCAAGCTAAACGACGGGCCGAGTCAGGCGCAAAGCCTAGTGCACGACATCATCAAGCAATTTCACGCCAAGCGTCAAATGTCACGCTCTTTTATTGCAAGACACTTTGCGGCCGCGGACGGACCGTGCAAGCAAGAGGCGCTCACTGAGCTGCGCATGCTGCATCGCCGCGTCGTAGAAAAGGGCTGCGCCCATTTGCTTCCCAGCAGAACGAAGCTGACGCGCGAGTGGCGCTATGCCCTTTGTTTCATTGCGGCGGCAATGGCATTGACGAATTAAGCCTGCGAAAACTGCTCGAGCCAGTCCATGTGCTCGAGCCAGTCCATGTGCTCGAGCCAGTCCATGTGCTCGAGCCAGTCCATGTGCTCGAGCCAGTCCATGTGCTCGAGCCAGTCCATTTGCTCGAGCCAGTCCATTTGCTCGAGCCAGTCCATGTGCTCGAGCCAGTCCATGTGCTCGAGCCAGTCCATTTGCTCGAGCCAGTCCATGTGCTCGAGCCAGTCCATGTGCTCGAGCCAGTCCATTTGCTCGAGCCAGTCCATGTGCTCGAGCCAGTCCATGTGCTCGAGCCAGTCCATGTGCTCGAGCCAGTCCATGTGCTCGAGCCAGTCCATGTGCTCGAGCCAGTCCATGGGCAAATTAAGCCTGCGAAAACTGCTCGAGATACAATTGAATGCTTGGCTGCTTGGTCAACTCGTGGGCCTTAACCTTGTCCATAGTCCAGGCCATGGGAGGCGGGCGAGGCGGTAAAGCCGATGCCTCAAAGGGGCCACGGCTGCGCTCCCCTTGCGCTCTGAAGTAGCAGCGCGAGAGGCACATGCACTTTCTCGACTCATCGTCCACAGGCGGATCGACTTTGAAGTATTCCCATTCAAGCGGAACATACATGATGTCCATGTCCATTTCCAGCAGCTTCCACGCCCTTGCCTCTGGATTCGCGAACAAGGCATCGTGCCTGGCCTTAAACATGGCTCCAGTGACGTCAATATTCATCATTAGGGACCTGTGCCTATAAAATTCGTTTGCACCCAACACGATGTTGCCAGTCTTGATTACCTGCTCGAGGTCCATGCCATCGTCCACGAGCTTAAAATCTGACAGACTGTTTGCATTTGCAACAAACCAGGCACTGTCGCACGAGTAATTGCTGTAGAAGGGAATGCTGCTGAGGCCCATGCGCTTCTCGCTTTCCTTTGTGGTGTAGATCAAGTAGGTGGTGTCATCATGCAGCGTTTTGTCAGTCTTGTGCCGTCCAATGTACGTCATCGCGTAGGCTTCCCTTTCGTAAATGTCGTGGACCTTGAGCTCGCCCGCAAAAGAGCCGACGACAGCGCCCTTTCGTATGATAATCTTGTCAAGATTCGCTTCCACCAATTTTCTTGGAATCGCCAGAAAAGTAGCACGGCCAATATTCGGAATGTCTGTCACAACCGTCTCATGCATCGGGACGTACCACACAAACTTTTCTGGCGCATACCAATCCGAAAAAAGTGTCTTGTGCGGCCTCTCGGTCGAACCCGGCTCGTAATCGTAGACAACATTCTGCTCCAGCTGAATCAGGCTCGCTAAAAGTGGCGCGCAGTATCGACTTTTTTCGTAGAGCGTTTGGTTCGCGTTCACAATACGTCCAGCCTGCTGCATCTCGCTCACCGTGGCAATGTCTGGCGTCACAGACTTGCTATTGAACCACAGCATATCGACCATGATGACAAAGGGCAGCGGTATGTCCCTGAAGACGACCCAAGAGCCCTGAGGCAATTGGAGATACTTGGACTCGCTTCCTTCCAAAAACGCCATTTTGTACAGTTGTCGTCTCTCTCTGCATCTTTCAATCTCAGGGCCGTCAGCTAGCAAGCTCTCCACCATCTTGTACGTCAGCTTTTGGCCCTTGAGGTCCTGGCCCCAAAAGAGTTTGGAAACCCAATGAGAGTAATCCAAAACCTGTATGGGCCAAACCTTAGGCTCATGCGCTTGTCTTCCGGCTTTGCGTTTGTCGACCGACTCAAAGCAAAATTTTGGATAAAGGTCCATCATGCTGCTAAATGATTCCTTCAGCTCTTCTATATCCAGCTCATCTGTCACAAACATTTCCTTTGCAAAGCTTGCCGCGTGCGCAGACTCGTTTTTAGGAAGCTTATCGTGGCTTGACGCCACATTTTTCATGTAGGCCTTCATCTCTTGCTTCTTAAGCTAACATGCTAGCCTTCTTAAGCTAACATGCTAGCCTTTTCCTCTTTTTTTTTAGTTTTTAGTTTAGCTTTCGGTCGTGGCTGTGAAGTACCAAGCCGAGCCATGCTCAAAGCCCATCTTGGCTAAAGCGTCAACGAATCGGCCATCGCGATATCCAAGCGTTAGGCCGTTTTCCCTGTGGCTCCACATCATCACAAGGCCAGTGTTGGAATCGCGTGGGTGAACCATAATCCGCAGATCGTTGGCGACATCGCGCGTTGTCGTGAGCATGAGCTTGTATTGGCCAGGCGCTGGCAAGAAGATGACTTGAACCCGAAGCTCGCCGGTTTTTAAGAGATTGCGCGTTCGCTGCGAATGCCAATCCATGTAGGGTGCGCGATATATCAGCATGGCGGCGTGATAATCAGCAGCAAAGCGAGGCTGCTTCAGGATGCGAAAGGTTGGCGTGCGACCAAAAACCTCTAGCGCGCGCACAAACAGCCTTGTCTTGGCCTGCTTCGCTTCTTGGTGTAGCGTGCACATCAAAACAGCGAGGGGCTCTTTCAATAGCAGAGCCATCTGCTTGCTGCATCTCGATAGGTGCTGCATGCTTGTCGTGTCATTGCCAACAACTAGCAGCACAATGTCGATTGGCACGTCAAACCTTTGCAAAAAGCGAACGCTAAGCATTCTAGCACAGGACCCTGGCTTGACGCCTAAAGTGCCTCAGCAGCCGTTTCCTCTTTTTTTTAACATTTATTTTATAATGGAAAGCGAGAGCTCAATTTGGGCGAGACGCGTGCAGGCGCTTGGCTCCGCGTCGACCAGCTCCACATGAACGGCTCTCGCCAAAGCTCCAATCATAGCAATCTGCTCGCGCTGCTCGAGGAAGCGAATGGACTGCTTGAGGTCAACGAGCAGCTCGAAGATGGTATCGCCGGGAGACTGAGCGATGACGCAGTCCACCTTTTCCATCATCCTACCGATTCGCGCCAGGCGATGCTGAAGCGTTCCCCTGTGCTTGCAAAACAGCCGCATGGGGTTCAGCAGCACCAGCTGGCCGTCTTCGCGCCACCAAAACACGGAGGCGAGCGAGCAGCCGGAGTGCACGTCAAACGATGGCAGCGCGGCGAGGAGTGTGTCAATGATCTGCATATAGAGCGAAAGCCTGCTGGCGTCTGAAATGAAGGTGCACGTCGTCTTCAGGTTGGGGATATAGGGCATCAGGATGCCAAATCGCTTGGGGTGAAGGCCCGTGGTCACCGGCGCGTTGAGCTCGATAGCTTCCACCCTAGGAAACATACAATGTGGAATCAGGGCCGCGAGCTCTTGGTAGCACGCCACGTCAGGCGACTTGCTGAGAACTTTGATCACCATGGTGTGGCCGCGGTTGACATAGCTTGAGCCTGACAAGAGCCTATAGAGATCGCCACCAAAGGAAAAGGAAGATGTCGCCATTTGCAGTGAATGGACCAGGGCAGCAGGGTTCACCGCTCAAAACTTTCGAGTTTTTTTTTATTTTAAAAAAGTAAAAAAAAAAGAGGAAACTACCACGGGTGGAATGAAAGAAAACACAGCGGAGAGAGCAGCAAACATGTCAGACGATGAGATAGAGATAGTGGAGTCGGCGGAGGCAACTGAGAGAATTGAAGAAATTAGAAGCCAAATGACAGACAGAGTTTGGCAGGATGTGAGGGGGAGGCCGTTTGGGCACACGAAGGGCTTGTTGACTTATTTTCGCAAGTGTGTGCTGACTACGGCCAAGGGAAAAAGTTTTGAGCCGCCTGTCGCGGGCATAAAGACTAACGAAGTCATGCTGAAGGGTGGCTTGCAAGTGCTCAATAAAGTGCCAATCGAGTTTGTTTTTGTACAGCGAGAGGCGTCGGCTTGCAAATATCCGACGCTCGTGGGGTGGCGTGGTCCCGCCGCCGTCTTGGACTTTATCGACAAAGAAGGTCAGTAATGTTTTGTCTCTGAATGTTGCAGGCGTGTTTAGTGACTCTGAATGTTGCAGGCGCGATTGTGCACACGGGTGCGCTTGTTGACAGTCCGCACAGGGTCTTCCAAAACCTTGTGGATGCTACCTTTTGCAAACCATTTCGCAAGATGTGTGTGTCGATTCCAGTGGGCGGGGACACTTGCGAGATTGTGTTTTCCTACAGCAAAATACAAGCGGCGCGGAAGCTGACTGGCTTAGCCGGCGACATGGAGGCTGATGAGGCACATAAGGACGTGACGATTGAGTGTGCTGACAAAAAACAAGTCAAGGTGCACAAGACAGTGCTGCAGACGTACAGCCGTCAGTGCGCCGCTCGCTTTGAGAGGCCGGAGTGGGGAAACATTATGATGCAAGGGGGGGACAAAGCGGAAGCGTGGGCGTTGCTGGTGGCGACGTTGTACGGTCACGACGAAGCTGGCTTTGGAAACGAGTTTATGATGGAAGCGATGCAAATCGCTTATCGTGATGGCTTTCTGGGCTTTGTGGAAAGGGGCTTCGCCTTGGGGATCAAGGTGATTGACGAAGGCTCTGTGCTTTCGCTGCTCGCGCTGGCGTGGCCTATGCGCACCGAAAGCAAAGGCGCCGCGCTGTGCGTGGAAAAGTGCCTGGAGCTCTTCGCGCCCAACATGGCCGGAATGGGGCCTGCGTGGTTGGTGGAGTACGCCGCTTTCAAGGACGCCAACCCCGAGTTTAACCAACATGTCGTGGCATTTGAGATGCCAGCCAAGAAACGCAGCCGCACAAGTCGTCGCGGCTAACTCAGTGCGGCCTTCTTGTCGCAAGTGATTGCCTTGTCGCAAGTGATTACCTTGTCGCAAGTGATTACCTTGTCGCAAGTGATTACCTTGTCGCAAGTGATCGCCGTTAGGCGTGCTTGTCGCAAGTGATCGCCGTTAGGCGCCGCGGAGGTCATATAAGACCGGCCTTGAAAAAGAAAGGCGAATGAAAAAGTTGGGACTTTACGTTAACAGGGCGTTGACGACGACTGCCTTGGCCGGTATTCTTTACTCCAGCGTAAAAATGCAGAATGTTGCAAAAAGAGAGGCTGCGCTTAGTATCGAACTTAAAAAAAATGGTGAAAGGAAATTTGGAACAACAAATTCGGCCGCAGAAATTGCGCTAACAAATAGACTCGCGGTGTTAAGCGCTGAAATAAGCACAAAACGGGAGGAATTGTTTGTTGAAGAAGATAAGTTAGCTGAGATTAAACAACAAGCGGAGGACAGTGAAGCGGCCATTCTAGAAAAAACAGAGAATGCCAGGACTGATTTGGAAGCTTTTTCGCAGGAGAAGCGAAAGGTGATCGATGAGCTTGCCACAGCTGCCGCGAATGCAACTGACGCTGAGAAGAAGGTGGCCAAAGCTGATCAAAAGATGGTAGAAGTCACAGCAAAGCTGGCAGAAGCAAATGCAACGCTCGCAGAAACGAATGCAACGCTCGCAGAAGCAAAAGCAGAGTTGGAGAAGGCCACTGATATGCAAAGGGAAGTGAAGACAGAGACTGCGGCTCAAAAAGTAATTAATGTCCAGAAGAGGGCTGATATACAACGAAGAGCAACACAAGCAATGGCTGATGCAACGGCAACGGCCGCGGGTATCGTGGAACAAGCGCGCAATATACAACGGCAGGCGCAGGCGAAGCTCGAAGAAGCCCAAGCGCGAAGCGCTCAGACACTCAATTTAACGACAGATCATGAATTAGAAAAATCAGAGCTTCGCATTGCGTTTGAAGCACTTGAAGTAAAGGTGAAGGCGCTCAAGCAAGAAAAAAAAGAGATTGCGAGGAAGCATAGAGCGGAGATTGCAAGTTCAAAACAAGAACATGAAAAGGAAATTCTACAAGCATGTGAAGAAGCCACAGCTGGCGAAAGGGCGACGCAGCAGCGCAGGCAGCATTCCGTAGAAGCACAATTTATTGCGGCCCAAGACCAAGTGGCTGGCTTAGCGGCGGAGATTGAAGAGCTGAAGGCCCTAAACGGTCAGCTCAGAATGCAACAGATGCGTTTAAGCAATCAAACGGACCAACACGCAGCCGAGCAAATAGCTGAGCTACAGGCTGCGGTCGACGCTCGAAACACCCAGCTTGCACAGTTGACCAGCCAGTTCCAAACCGAATATCAAAGAGACATAGCGGTTCGAGATACGCATATACAAGACATGGGAAACGATTTTCAAGAGCGATGTGCGAGCTATGAGGCAGCAGTGACCGCGAGTGAAGCGCGCATTGAGGCACAAACACACGAATTTCAACACAAGGCTGGCCAATATCAAGCCGAGATTGATCGCTTGGGCCATCTTAACCAAGAGCTTCATAGGCAAGGAACCGAAATACTTGACCAAAACAAGCAACTTCAATATCAATTGGAAAGTCGAGATGCCATGACAGGATAGTCAAGTCAAGTTCACATCGCGACATCAGAAACAGCCGAGTTTCCCGCAGCAGGCAGCAGCAACTTCCACATGGCGGTCTTCAGCGCCGTGATGTCAATCGTTTGGGCAAGATTCATCTTGGCTCGAATCGTCGAAGAAACGCTGTAGTCGACGAGGGCCTTTTCCGTAAGGTCGAGGATCATGAGGCACTCGCACGGCGTGCCGACGGGCCTCGGAATGACGTCGTTTTTGAGCTTTCGATAAGCGTTGAACCACTGAAAGGTGGGGCCCATGGCCACTGGCATGGTCGTTTTGTAGGGAATGTTTTGCGACAGCATGAGCGCCTTGCTCTTGAGATTATCCACCAAGGTCGCGAGGTCGCCAATGGGCGCCGGGCTGATGTAGTCGTTGACCCTGATATCATGCGCCATAAAGTTGAAATCATACCACGCCATCACAAAAAGGTCAAGCATGAGAACGAGCTCCAACATGGTGCCAACTGGCTTGGGTATCGGGTTGCCTTCAAGTTTGCGATAGAGAGTCAACCAGCGCAGCATGTTGCAAATACTCGAGCGGTCCTTGCATGAAAAATCATGCAAACCAGGAAACGTCAGCTGTGCCAGCTCGAATTGCACCTGTGCGACGTTTAACAAATCCATGTCGCAGCCTTGTTCAAAACAAAAATCTATTAAGCACCGAAGTGGCCTTTACCTCTTTTTTTTAGCGTTTAGCAAACTATTTAAAAAATTATAAAGTGTATTTAAAAAATTATAAAGTGTATTTAAAAAATGCCCTTAAAAATTTATCCGGGTCACATGAGCTCACCTTATCTTGAAGAGCGCACTCACATCACAGCCTATGACAATGGCGAAGCCAAGCTTAAGACAGCGGTGAAGCCAAACTTAAACCCAAGCTTTAAAAAGTGTGAAGCGAAGCTTAAGACAATAGCGAGACAATAGCGAGACAATAGCGAGACAATAGCGAGACAACAACAAGACAACAGTAAGACAACAGCAAGACAAGAGCAAGACAACAGCAAGACAAGAGCGAGACAAGAGCGAGACAACAGCAAGACAAGAGCAAGACAACAGCAAGACAAGAGCAAGACAAGAGCAAAGCCAATGCTTTTTATTGAAGAAACCGACAAAACTCAAGCCTAAGTCTAACAGCGATTAGTCGCTGTCGTCGGACTCGCGCTGAACCGGCGAAAGCTCGCCCGCAAGCACGTCATCGTCATCCGCATCACTCGAAGCCTTGGCGCGTTTGGCGGCGGGCTCTCCCACAATGCCGCACTCGTAGCGCTTGAAGCCCATCAGGAGATCGCAGCAGGTGGAGTACTTGGTCCAGAGCGCGGACTTGGCCCTGAGCGACGAAGCGAGGCCCAGCGTCTTGAACATAAAGGTTTCCTTGTCAAGGCACAGGCCGCGCGCCTTGTACTCCGCATGCTTAGCAGCCTTGTAGGCCGCAAATTTGGGGGCCGTAGTGTCCTTCTTCTCGATGCAAGAAATGTAGTCTGCCGAATCGTAGAGCTTCTCGGCGATCATAAACTCGTTTTCGGTGATAGGTTTGGCGCCTGTCTCGGTGTCCACGGCAAAGCGCGAAAATTCGGCGAATGAAAAGGGCATGTTCTCGACGATCGACCGTGGCTTAAAGCTGGTAATCGACACAGCCTTGCGCTTCGACACAGGGCTGGCAGCCGCCGACACAGAGCCACTCGAAAGCGAGACAGAGCCACCCGAAAACAACAAAGAGCCACTCGAGCCAGCTCCAGAGTTGGACCCGACGGATGTGATGGGAAGCAGTCGCATGAGACAAGCGTTTGAGAGCATGTCAGCAACGGGCACGACAGCCTCAACAGTCGTTCCCGAATGCGACGCGAGAGCCTTGCCCACAAGGTCAGAGGCATTTTGCAAACCATTGAGGTTCTTGGCAGCAAAAGCCAGAGCCAGAATGGCCTTGTTCAGCGAGTCGGATGGAGCCGAGTTGCCTCTGAGACTGCAGGCGTTTGAGATCATTTCAGCCACGGGCATCACTGCTCGAACCGTTTGTGCCGGATGCGTCAAAAGGACCTTGGTCACCATGGCAGATGCATTTTCCACTTCACTTATCGTTTTTGCCGCCAGAGCCATGGCTAGTATTGCTCTGTTGATAATCAGCTCCATTGTTCTGTCCATGTTGGTATCCATCTTTGGTTGCGTTTGTTGGTTTGTTTGTTTGTGAGTAGCTTGGCCTTTCTTTTAAGACAGAAGGGGCCTTTACCTCTTTTTTTTTATTTATTTTTTCGCTTTTAATTTTTTCCAGCACTTATTTTCACACATCAAAATTTCAAAGCCTTTGCTATTATCTCAGCACTTATTTTCACACATCAAACAGCGAAGGCTATGTTTTCACACATCAAAATTTCAAAGCCTTTGCTATTATCTCAGCACTTATTTTCACACATCAAACAGCGAAGGCTATGTTTTCACACATCAAAATTTCAAAGCCTATGCTATTATCTCAGCACTTATTTTCACACATCAAAATTTCAAAGCCTTTGCTATTATCTCAGCACTTATTTTCACACATCAAACAGCGAAGGCTATGTTTTCACACATCAAAATTTCAAAGCCTTTGCTATTATCTCA
>Ga0247839_1005624_pt1 | contig 15052 bp, 12 predicted proteins | sample LaCruzMarch2015__6_FD_192405 | JGI IMG/M metagenome (GOLD analysis project Ga0247839, IMG submission 192405) | Freshwater microbial communities from meromictic Lake La Cruz, Castile-La Mancha, Spain - LaCruzMarch2015_16m | ecosystem: Environmental > Aquatic > Freshwater > Lake | place: Spain... | reverse complement strand
GGCGCTCGGTCACCGTGTCGAGCGGCGGGTTGCGTTGCGCGGCGCGCGGCAGCACAATCAGCTCAATCGGCGTGGTTCCGGCTACGAACCGAAACACCGGGTGGGCGCGGCGCTCGCCCCCACCGTAACGAAAAAGATGTTCGTGCTGCTGCCAGGGAATGCGTTGCTCCATGAGCGCGAACACCACGTCTTCCGAACAGTCCGCGTGCAGACAGAGTTGCACCCCAGCGTCCACCTGGCCGGACCCCCGCAACACCGGACCGATGAGGCGCGGACTGAAGGAACGGAAGGTACGCATCGCCTGGAGCGCGTCGGAGCGCAACCGCAGGACATCACGCGCATGAGCATCGCCTTGAAAAAGTCTGCGTTGGGTCAGGAGCGCATTTTGAATCGCCTCCTTGGTCGGCCAACCGCGGCGATCGATCACGCCGGTGCGCTCGGCGGCTTTGCGCCGCGCCCGATCGAAGTCCGACTCCCCCTGTTCGACCATGATGCGGGCGGCCTCGTAGGCCATCCGCTCACGCGACGCTTGCGATCGGTCTCGTCCCGCCATCCCGCACCTCGACTGACTCAGACTGGGCTTACCGCGCCGCCATTCACCCGAAAGCGCCTACCCGCCGCGCCCGGCGGCGACACCGCGACGGCGCGGTTTGATATATTTCGCAGGAAATCCCGTCATTCTGATGTAGGCTTTACGCGCGCACCGCCAGCTTAACAGAGAATCCCATGTTTGGTCTCCGACCTAAGAGCAAGGCCCTGCTGGGCATCGACATCAGCTCGACCGCGATCAAGCTGATCGAGCTGTCGCACAGCGTCGGGTCGACCACCGCCCTGTATCGCGTCGAGACCTTCGCCATCGAGCCGCTGCCGAACAACGCGGTGGTGGAGAAAAAGATCGCCGATGCCGACGCGGTCGGCCAGTGCATCCAGCGGGCCGTGATGCGCTCCGGCACCAAGACCAAGCGGGCCGCGGTCGCGGTCTCGGGATCAGCCGTCATCACCAAGGTGATTTCGATGTCCGCCGCGCTGTCCGACGCGGAGATGGAAACACAAATCCAGTTGGAGGCGGATCAGTACATTCCCTACCCCCTGGAAGAGGTCAACATCGATTTCGACGTGCTGGGACGTTCTCAGGCGAGTGCGGATATGGTCGACGTGCTGCTGGCCGCCTCCCGCCGGGAGAACGTGGACGACCGGGTGAGCGCCCTCGAGACCGCCGGGCTGATTGCCGCTGTCGTCGATGTGGAGGCTTACGCCATCGAGAACGCCTGCGCGCTGATCATGGGCGAACATGGCGACGAGCGCGCGGAGCAGACGGTCGCCATCGCCGACGTGGGCGCCTCGACCACCACACTGCATGTGCTCCACGATGGGCAAGTCGTCTACACCCGCGAGCAGAACTTCGGCGGCCAGCAGTTGACCGACGAGGTGCAGCGCCGCTACGGCCTGCCGCGCGATCAGGCCACCCAGAAGATACTCGACGGCGACGTCGCCGAGAATTACGACACGGAGGTCCTGGGACCCTTCAAAGAAGCCCTGGCGCAGCAGATCGGTCGGGCGCTCCAGTTCTTCTACTCGGGCACCACCTTCAGCCGGGTCGATCAGATCATCCTGGCCGGCGGGGCTGCCGGTATCCGCAAGATCGATGAGCTGGTCGAGGAGCGCCTGGGCCTCCCGACCATCGTGGCGAACCCTTTCACCCAAATGTCACTCTCGCCCCGGATCAAGGCACAGGAACTCATGCGTGAGGCGCCCGGCATGATGGTTGCGGTTGGTTTGGCCCTGCGAGGATTCGACTGATGGCACGCATCAATCTACTTCCCTGGCGTGAGGCCGAACGGCGCCGCCGCCGCCGCGACTTTGCTATCGTTGGCGGGGTGAGCCTGGGGCTGGCGCTGGTCGTCGCCGCCGCGGTACATTTTCAGATCGAGGTCCTGATCAGCGTCCAGCAAGCGAGAAATCAATTCCTCGACGAACAGATCAGCCAACTCAATCGCCAGATCAAAGAGATCCAGACCTTGGAAGAGACCAAGGCCAATCTCCTGGCGCGCATGAATATCATCCAGCAACTGCAACAGAGCCGCCCGGAGGTCGTCAGACTGTTTGACGAACTGGTCAATGCCATGCCCGAAGGGGTCTTTCTGACCCGGATGGAACAGACCGGCCGCAGTGTCGTGCTCGAGGGCCGAGCGCAGTCGAATGCGCGTGTCTCCGCCTTCATGCGCAGTGTCGAGGGGTCCGCCTGGATCGGTAACCCGCGCCTCCTGCTGATCGAGAACAAGGACAAGACCGGCACCGGCCTCAGTCATTTCCGCTTGTCGTTCGACCAGATTCAACCGGGAGCCGCGGCCGGCGACGCGGCGAGCCCGACGTGATGTCCTGACTTCGCCGATCCGCCAGTCAAGACCCAACCAGGCAAGACTCAACCGACTCACCAGAATCCCCCCATGGACCTGCGCGCACTCAACGAACTCGACCTGAACAACATCGGCGAATGGCCGTCGGCGATCAAGGCGCTCGTGATCCTGATCGGCTGTATCGCCATCGGCGGGGCCGTTTACTATCTGGACACGCAGAACCAGCTCCTGCGCCTGGACCAGGAGCGCGCTAAGGAACTGGAGCTGCGCCAGACCTTCGAGACCAAGCAACGCAAGGCCGCCAATCTCGATGCCTACCGGCAGCAGCTCGAGGAGATGAAAGAATCCTTCGGCGCCATGCTGCGCCAACTGCCGGACAAGACCGAGGTTGCCGCGCTGCTGGTCGATGTCTCGCAGACCGGGCTGGCCGCGGGGCTGGAGTTCGAGCTGTTTCAACCCGAGGGCGAGCAATCGAAGGACTTCTATGCGGAACTGCCGATCAATATCCGCGTCACCGGCCATTATCACGAGTTCGGCCGCTTTATCAGCGGTCTCGCCGCCCTGCCGCGCATCGTGACCATCCATGACGTGAAGATTTCCAATCCCGGGGGCGAGCGGGGGACGGCGGATGCCAAGCTGCTGCTGCAGGCCCAAGTCAAAACCTATCGGTATCTGGACGAGGCGGCGACCAAATGACAGTGCCTGTGCGCTTTCCGCGGCGGGTTCTTGCGGTGCTCCCGACCGCGGGCGCCGCCCGCTCGCGCGGGTCCCGGCGTGCCTGGCTACTGCGGCGACTCATTCCCGTGCTATTGTCGGTGCTGTTCGCGGGCTGCGGCGGGGCGGACAAGAGCGATCTGGAGGACTATGTCCAGAAGGTCAAGGCGCGTGATCCGGGTCCGATCGAGCCGCTTCCGGACATCAAGCAGATCAACACCTTCGTCTATGAGCCCGCCGATCGACGGGACCCCTTCGTGGTCGACGTGCGCGGCGCTGATCAGCCGGCCGCCGCGCCGGGCAACAGCCTTGCGCCGGACCCGCTGCGGCGCAAAGAAGAACTGGAGGGGTTCGCGCTCGACGCCTTGCGGATGGTCGGCACCCTGGAACAGAACCAGACCCGGTGGGGCCTGATCCGCGGACCGAATGGCATCCTGCACCGCGTGCGCGTCGGTAACTACCTGGGGATGAACAATGGTCAGATTATCAACATCAGCGACGAAGCGATCCAATTGACCGAGATCGTGTCGGAAGGCCCCGGCGAATGGCGTGAGCGCCAAGCGACGGTCCAGCTCAGCCAGTAACCCGTGGAGGGCAAGCCGCGATGAACAGCCCAGGTCCCGTGAACGCGTGCCGACGGCCTCACCAAGGACGACCCGACCTGATCAGCCGGGTCGGATGGCCGACGTGGCTGCTGTTGGTCACGTTCGCCATGATCGTCGCGGCCCCGGCATGGGCGGTCGACCTACGCACCGTCGAATTTGCCGCACTCCCCGGCAACCGGGTCGAGATCCAACTGGACTTCTCCGGGCCGGTCAATGCGCCCCAGACCTTCGCGACCGAGAATCCAGCGCGCATTGCGCTGGATTTCGAAGGCGTCACCAGCAAACTCGACCGCAAGGCCATCCCGATCGGTGTCGGCGCAGTGCACAGCCTAGTGGCCGTCGAGGCCAGCAATCGCACCCGCGTCGTGGTCAATCTAAACGATTCGGTTCCCTACGAGGTCAGCGCCAACGGCAACAAGGTGACCCTGAAAATCAACACTCAGGGCGGTGACTTGGCGCCCCCCCCGCCGCCGGCCGCGGCGGTACCCGGGGTGCCGGACACGGCTCCGCCGCGACCGGCGGCCGGTTCGCGGCGCGCGGCGGCGGCCAGCCCGGTGCCGTCACCCGCGCGCTCCGCGGGGGGCGGCGGCGCGGTGCGTGACATCGATTTTCGGCGCGGTGACGGCGGCGAAGGGCGCGTGATCATCAAACTCCCCAGCGCGCAGACCCGGGTAGCCGTGCGCGAACAGGCCAAGCATGTCTTCGTCGATATCTATGACAGCACACTCCCGCAGCGTTTATTCCGGCGTCTGGATGTCACCGACTTTGCGACCCCGGTGATCGCGGTGGAGGCGAAACCGAACGGCCGCAACGTCCTGATCGATATTCAAACCGGCACCGATTACGACTATCTGGCCTATCAGACCGATGACCTCTTCACGCTGGAGTTTCGCTCCCTGACGCCGGCGGAAAAAGAACAGCTCGAGAAACAGAAAGTGGTCTACACCGGCGATCGGCTGTCGCTCAACTTCCAGGACATCGAGGTCCGCGCAGTTCTGCAACTGCTCGCCGACTTTACCGGCCTCAATCTGGTCGCGAGTGATACGGTGCGCGGCAATATCACGCTGCGGCTCAAGAACGTTCCCTGGGATCAGGCGCTGGACATCATCCTCAAGTCCAAGGGGCTAGCCATGCGGCAGACCGGCAACGTGATCATGGTCGCACCGAGCCAGGAGTTGGCGGCCCAGGAAAAGCTGGAACTGGAGTCGCAGAAGCAGATCGAGGAGCTCGCCCCACTGCGATCTGAATTCATCCAGGTCAACTACGCCAAGGCCGCGGAGCTTTCCGCCATGCTGAAGTCCGCGGACAGCAACATGCTCTCCGAGCGCGGGAAAGTATCGGTTGACGCCCGCACCAACACCCTCCTGGTTCAGGACACCACGGCCAAGCTGGAGGACATCCGCCGCATCGTGGGGCGCCTCGATGTCCCCGTCCGCCAGGTGATGATCGAGTCGCGCATCGTGATCGCCAACAATGACTTCTCGCGGGATCTGGGGGTGCGGTTCGGGGTCTCGGGGGCGACCGGCAGTCTGAGCAGCACGCAGATGATGACGACCGGCGCCCTGCCGGGAACGGTCACGGTGGCGAAGTACGATGCCGGTTCGTTCGGTCGGCTGATAAGGGAGAACGTGGACGACCCGATCAAGACCTTCAACCCCATCATCGAGAATCCGGCCGGTTCCGATACCCCCTCTCTGATGGTCAATCTGCCCGCCGTCGACCCGTCCGGTGCCATCAACCTACTGATTGGCAAAGTTGGATCTTACCTGCTTCAGTTGGAGCTCTCGGCCATGCAGCGCGAGGGTCGCGGCGAGATCATTTCCAGCCCCCGGGTCATCACCTCCGATGCCAAGCAGGCAACGATCAAGGTCGGTCAGGAGATTCCCTATCAGGAGAGCGCGGGCGGCGGCGGCGGTGCTACCACCACCGCGTTCAAGGAAGCCGTGCTGCAATTGGACGTCACGCCGCAGATTACCCCGGACGATCGCATTATCATGGATCTGAAAGTCAACAAGAATAACCCGGACTTTTCGCGCGAGGTGCTCGGTGTACCGCCAATCGATACCCGGTCGGTAGAGACGACGGTTCTGGTAGACAATGGCGAGACCGTGGTCTTGGGCGGGGTCTACGAACGGACTAAGACCTTCAACAAAGAGCAGGTGCCCTGGCTTGGTGACGTCCCGGTCCTCGGGCGGCTCTTCAAGCGAGAGGCGCGGCAGGACAACAACAACGAACTCCTGATCTTCGTGACCCCCAAGATCCTGAAGGGAGAGATGGTGCGCAATTGACGGTGACAATCGCTGTGGGGCGATCATCGCGGTCCAACGATAGACACTTTGGTGATCGTTGCCGCCATTGAGTCGCGGCACAGGATTTGGCGTGAATATTGCTTGTAAATTTGCTCACAACGCTCGCGTCAAAGCCCGAGACGGACGGCGGCAAAGCCAGCGGCCGCTGATGAGGCTTCCTGAATCGCCCGGCATTGCGCTTAAGCCTTGCCCATCGGGTCAAAATCTGGCATATGTGTAGAGATGATACGAGCGCAGAACATTTTCCTCGTGGGCCCCATGGGGGCCGGCAAAAGTACCGTTGGTCGACAGCTCGCGGAATCCTTGTCTTATACCTTCAAGGACAGCGATCATGAGATCCAGCGACGCACCGGCGTGGACATCTCGACCATCTTCGAATACGAGGGTGAGGAGGGGTTCCGTGCGCGAGAGCGCCAGGTGATCGAGGATCTGGTGGCGGAGGAGCGCATCGTGCTTGCCACCGGCGGCGGTGCCGTGCTCAACGCCGATACCCGGCAGAGCCTGGCCGCTCGCGGCGTGGTGATCTACCTGCACTGCACCCCGGAGCAACAGCACAGCCGGACCTCCCGCGACCGCGGGCGACCGCTGCTGCAAACCGATGATCCACTGGAGCGGCTGCGCGAGCTCATGGAAGAACGCGACCCGCTGTATCGGCAGGTCGCGGATCTCGTCGTCTCCACCGAAAAGCGCGGCACCGCCTCGGTTGTCAAAGAGATCCGCCGCAGGCTCGAATCGGAAGAAACCTAGAGCCGACGGGTGCCCTTCTTTGGTCGCGCGGCCACCCTGTGGGAGCGGCCTCCGGCCGCGATGGGGCCTCGCAGGTTAACCCGCCTCTCACCGTGGCGACCTATCGCGGCCGGAGGCCGCTCCCACGGGGGCTTCCCTCTTGACGTAGCGCATTCAGCCGCCCTGAGTCGGCAGTTACGACAAACGAACCATCATGACCACACTGACCGTCTCGCTCGGCGTTCGCAGCTATCCCATTGACATCGGTACCGGCCTGATCGCCGATCCCGACCGCTACCGCCCGCATATCCCGGGCGGTCAGGTCATGATCGTGACCAACACAACGGTGGCCCCGCTCTATCTGGAGCCCGTGCGCGCCGCCTTGACCGGATTGCGCGTCAGCACTCTGATCCTGCCCGACGGCGAGGTCTACAAGACGCAGGACCAGCTTAACCGCATTTATGGCGCTCTGCTGGCCGAGCGCTTCAGTCGCGACTGCACCCTGATTGCTCTGGGCGGCGGGGTGATCGGCGACATGGCCGGCTTCGCTGCCGCCAGCTACCAGCGGGGGGTTGCCTTCATCCAGGTCCCAACCACCCTGCTCGCCCAGGTCGACTCCTCGGTCGGCGGCAAGACCGGCATCAATCACCCACTGGGCAAGAACATGATCGGGGCTTTCCACCAGCCCCGGGCCGTCATCGCGGACACCGCCACGCTGAACACCTTGCCCGACCGCGAACTCTCGGCTGGCCTGGCGGAAGTGATCAAATACGGCCTGATCCGCGACCCCGATTTCTTCGACTGGCTCGACACGCATCTCACGGCACTGCGTGACCGGGATCCGGACACCCTGGTGGAGGCGATTCGCCGCTCCTGCGAGAACAAGGCGCAGGTGGTGGCCGCGGATGAACTGGAGTCCGGTGAGCGCGCGCTCCTGAATCTGGGTCATACCTTCGGGCATGCCATCGAGACCGGCGCCGGTTACGGCAACTGGCTCCACGGCGAGGCGGTCGGCGCCGGCATGTGCATGGCCGCGGACCTGTCCGCACGCCTGGGCTGGATGAGCGCCGGGGCGCTGCAACGCACGCGCGACCTGATCGGCCGCGCGGGGCTTCCCACCGTGCCGCCGTCCGACCTCTCGGCCGAGCGTTTCCTGGAACTGATGGCCGTGGACAAGAAGGTTCTCGACGGCCGGCTGCGTCTCGTGCTGCTGCGCGCGATCGGCGCCGCGGTCGTCACCGATCAGTTCGATCCGGCCCTGTTGCGGGCAACCCTCGGCGCCGATGGCCCGGTCACCGACCCTGGCAAGACGCGTTGAGCCGCGCCTACTCGGTCTCGGCCATCAACCCGGCCACCGGGCGATTTGCGCGGCCATCGGTCCGCACAGCGGACCCTACAGATCTGCTGTCTCTGTCGGACCCTCAATCGGCGGCTGATCCTGCGGTTGCCAATCGGGCACCACGCGCGCGAGTACTCGCAGACAGGGTTCGTCGTCGCGTGTGAAGAGCGCCGCGTGCAGGTCATCCAGTGCCGCCTGCAACATCGACGGGCTGGGATCGGCGTCCTGCCGGACGACATGGATGCGTGGGTGCGGCGTATCGGCAAAGCCCTCCGAGGCGTAGAACAACTCCTCGAACAACTTCTCCCCAGGGCGCAGGCCGATATACGTGATCGCAATATCGCGGCCCGGTTCGCGGCCCGACAGGCGGATCATCTGTTCGGCCAGATAGCGGATCTTCACCGGCTCACCCATATCCAGTACGAAGATCTCCCCGCCGGCACCAATCACCGCCGCCTGCATGATCAACTGGCAGGCCTCCGGAATCGTCATAAAGAAGCGTTCGATCTCCGGGTGGGTCACGGTGACCGGTCCGCCCCGCTCGATCTGCTGCTGGAACCGGGGGACTACGCTCCCCGCCGAGCCCAGCACATTGCCGAAGCGCACGGTCATGAACCGGCAGGCGGAACGCTGATTCATGTCCCGGCAGATCAGTTCCGCGAACCGCTTGCAGGCCCCCATGACGTTGGACGGGTTCACCGCCTTATCGGTCGAGATCAGCACGAAGCGCTCGCAACCCCAGGTATCCGCCGCCGCGGCCATGATCTGCGTGCCGATGACGTTATTGTGCAAGGCCGCCTGGATTTGGTCTTCCAGTAAGGGCACATGCTTGTAGGCCGCCGCATGAAAGACGATGTCCGGGCGCGCCCGCTCGAACACTAATGCGACCGCGGCGGCATTGGTCACGTTGACCAGGTACCGGCTCAGCACCGGCGGATCGGCGCGGTCCAGCAAGTCCATCTCGATGCTGTAGAGGTTGTACTCGCTGTGATCGAGCAAGATCAGCCGCTGCGGATTGCAACGCTTGAGCTGGCGGCACAGTTCCGAGCCGATCGAGCCCCCGGCCCCGCTGACCAGCACGACCCGCCCCGTCAGCCCGGCGTGAATGCCGTCCCAATCCAGGGTCACCGGGTTGCGCCCGAGCAAATCCTCGATCGAGACCGGCCGCAGATGGTTGACCGCCACCTGGCCTGCCATCAGTTCCCGGATCTGCGGCACGGTCCGGAATGGCCGCTCGGCCGCTTCACACAGATCGACCAGACGCCGCATTTCGCGCATCGACGCGCTCGGCGTCGCCAGCAGGATCACGTCGATCCCGTAGAGTTCGACCACCGCCGGAATCTCGCTCGTGGTCCCGCGAATCGGTACCCCATGCACCACGCCACCCAGTCGACGTGGCTTGTCGTCCACGAAGGCTACCGGCACATAGCCGACGTTGCGGTCCCGTAACAGATCCCGCACCAGCATCTCCCCGGCCCGCCCGGCGCCGACGATCAGCACCCGCTTGCCGTCGCTGAAATCCAGGCGCCGATCCTTCAGCCAGCGGTACAGCAGCCGCGGCCCCGCCAGCAACAAGAACTGAAAGATCACGAACAGGACCGGCATCGACCGCGGGACATAGGCCATCCGGTTCAACACGAACAGCAGGAACAGCAGCAGCGTCGTCCCGACCAGCACGGCCAGCGCGATGCGCACCAGATCGTGCATCGACGCGTAGCGCCAAACCCCGCGGTACAAACCAAAGGCCCAGTACACCGGCACCAGGACCAGCACGACCAGCGGCAACATCCGCACCGCCTGGTCGATAAACTCGGGCGGGACCGTGCTGAGATTGAAACGCAGCCAATAGGTCAGTGCCCAGGCCGCCGGGATCATCAGCAAATCATGCAGAAACACCAGCACCCGCGAGCGCGAACGCTGGAACCAATACCGCATCAAGGCGCGGCTCCTGCGCGTGTCGACATCCGGGGAAACGTTTGCCATTTGACTAAGGAGCCGGTCGGGTAGAAGCCACGATCTCAGCCATGCTTTCGCCAAGACCCCGATGGGGCCTGAACCCTAATTCCCGGCAGATTTGACTGCCGTCATAGACCGCCGACCCGATGAGCTTGTCGAGCACATCGGAATCGAATACGAAACGGCTGCCACGCATCCGTCCCAGTACATCCCCGCCTCGCGCGGCCAGACGCAGAAGGCCAGGCGGAAGTGTCCAGCCCGGTACCCGGCGCCCCAGCGACGTCAAAATGAACTCATAGACTTGCCGCGTGCTGTATGGCGTTCCATCAGTGACCACATAGGTCTGGCCCCGTGCACGGGGATCGATGGCACAGCGCAGCGTCGCCGCTACGAGGTCGTCACGATGGACCATGGACCGCGCATTCCCCAAGTCCGGCAGCGGCGGAAACCAACCGGCCCGCACTGCCCGAATGAGCAGTTCAAGATAGCCCTTAGGGTTCGGACCGTAGACCAGGGACGGGCGCAAGACCACCGGGTGCGGTACCGCTCCGCTGGTCAGCACCGCGTCCTCGGCCGCACGTTTCGAGCGTCCATAGGGAGACAAGGCTGCCGGCTCGGAACCAGGGTCGTCGCCGGGGCCGCCGCCTTCGCCGATGGCCTTGACGCTGCTGAAATAGACGAACCCGCGTACTCCCTGAGCGCGTGACGCCGCGAGCAGGTCCAGCGTGCTCCGGCAGTTTGCCAGTCGGTATTCTTCGTCGGCGCCGGGTCCCTGCGCCAATGCATGGGCCTTGCCTGCCAGGTGGAAAACGCAGTCGACATCCGCGAGCGTCTCCAGGGGCACGGGTTCCCGGCCGAGATCGATCAAGATAGACGCATCCCAAGGTCCAGGTACGGGTCGGCGCATGATCGCGCGGACCTGCCAGCCGGCCGCCTTGAGATGCCGGCACAGACTCGGGCCAATAAAACCCGAGGCTCCAGTCACTAAGGCGATGTTCGTCAAGGAACCTCCCAGGCGCAGCAACCGTGGTCGACGATGCAATGATTCAGGCCGATTCCGACCGCTTTCTCACTCCGCCGAAGACCCACAGCCGCATCCCGATGAAGTTGACGATCAGCGCCAGCACGGAGGCCACCGCCAGCGGTACCACGGGGTAATCCCGCAGCATGGGCCAAACCATAATCTGGCCTGCGAATAGGGCCAGATTAACAACCGCGCCACCACTTTGCACGACAAGATAGTGCACCAGCTCGGTTGCGGTCGTGGCCCGGGATCGTACCGCTGCCTTAGCGGTGAACACAAAGGCCCGATTCAGCGACCAGGTCGCCAACACCGCCCCTGCAAACGAAAAGATGCGAGCGACATAAATATTGAGGCCCAAGCCCTGTGCAAGCAGGGTCAATATCCCGGCATCAATCACAAAACCCGTCGTGCCGACGAGTGTGAAGCGTCCCAAAGCGCGAAACTCAGACCCTGTCAATATGACCTCGCCCTGTGTCGCAGGCGCCTGGATGCGCACCGGACTGCGTATCATACCCGACCGACTTCAACTGCAGGTAGGCCAGTCGCTTCAGTTCCCGTCGACCTTGCGTTACGGTATTCAGGATGAGTCCGCTCGCGAGCGATAATGCCGACAGCACCATCAGTCCAACGACCAGAAATGCGGTCGGAAAACGCGGTACCAAACCGGTTTCCCAATAGGTTTGAAGCAGCGGGACAGCCAGCGTGAGACCGATCGCCGCGAAAACGCCGGCGACCGTGGCGAAGAAGCCAAACGGGCGCTCGGCCTTCAACAGACGTGCGATCGTAAGCAAAATTCGCGTACCGTCTGAAAAGGTATTCAGCTTACTCGTGGAACCGGGCGGACGCTCCTTGTAAGCGGTTTGTACCTCGGCCACCGGAAGATTCAACTCGAGGGCGTGTACTGTCAGTTCGGTCTCGATCTCAAAACCTTGTGCCAGCGCCGGGAAGCTCTTGACGAATCGCCGGCTGAAGACGCGGTAACCAGACAGCATGTCGTTGAAGCGATGTCCGAACATCGCGCCGACCAGTGACGTCAGCATCCAGTTGCCAAAGCGATGTCCGGTGCGATAGGCGTCCCCTGAGGTTGTCGCCCGCGCCGCGTTCACCATGTCCAAACGCTCCTGCAGCAAGCATTCGATCAGTCCAGGCGCGGCGCCGGCGTCATAGGTGTCGTCGCCGTCGACCAAGATATAAACGTCGGCCTCGACGTCCGCAAACATGCGCTGGACGACGTGTCCTTTGCCTTGCAGCGGTTGCCGGCGAACAGCCGCGCCTGCCGACCGGGCCTTCGCCGCACTGTCGTCGGTCGAGTTGTTATCGTAGACGTAAATAATCGCCTGCGGCAGCGCCGCCTGAAAGTCCCGTACTACAGCCGCGATCGTGGTCGCCTCGTTGTAACAAGGAACCAGAACGGCGATCCGTATGTCATCGTTTGCCATTACACTCGTCATCTCTTCAGGTCCAGCCGACGAACTCAGGTTCTTCAGTATTGTATCTGTATAGGATCCAGGATGCTGATTATCCCGTCCAACCATCAACCTGTCGTACCGTGACCCGCCGGCCGCGACGCCTGCCTGACCGGCTCCCGGCCTTGGTCTCAGAAAAGTAAAGCGCTGCGATTATAGCCTGCGAGGCAGTTGACCGCGCCCCCAGTCGACTGCCCGACCGAGTCCGTAAATGACGAGTGCCAAAGTGAAGCTCAAGGTCGATGCCAGCATGACCACATAGAGCGGGAAGGTCACGGTGATATAGCGTTCGATATCGAAGGTGTGAACCAGGGCCACGATCGGTGCGGTCGACAGCCAGAAACCGATGCTGATCAGTGCGGCCTGCGCCGACAGGATCAGCCGCCGGGGCATCGTTCGACGCCCGAAAAAACAGAGCGTTGCCCCGATGAGCGAAAGCGTAGCCAGGTGTATGTGAGCAGTGTTCATACGCTTGGCAAGATCTCGGCACAGCGTGTTCAGAGGAAAGGGATGAGGAAACGCTTGCCCCCGGATGTCGCTGCCCCGTTCATCGATCAACCGCTGGACCAGCGCCAAGTCGGGCGCAAAGGTCCCCGGCGACCACGCGTGTTGGTCGTGACGATAACAGTCGTCCGCTGACCGATCGAGCAGAAAGCGCTTGAACTGTCGCACGACCCGTCGCGCGTACAGCCCAGGCGCATCAGCGATACTTGCTGTCAGCAACTGACGATAGGTGCGCACCACGTCGTCGCTGGTCGGGCCGAAGTAGCGACGCTCCAATGCGATGCGTCGTATTGCGAGCGTATACATGCACCGGTCGCCGTTGAATCCCAGGAGCGGCCAGCTCTCATCCTCTTGTACATCCTTGAGGAACTGTGCCACATCGCGCGCCGCGGTGTCGCCCAGCAGTTGCCGGGCTCGGGAATCCGGAGTCTCCAGCGCCTGGCCTATGATATCCGCATTATTACAAAATACCGTGGTTGGCCCAAACAGTCGAGCGGATGCGTCATGGTATTGCTGCGCCAGGTAGCGATCCCCGACGACGACGGCGGCTGGTAAGGCGATCATGGCCCCCCAGGTCGCGATCAACAGGGTTTTTTGAAACCGCATCCGCTGTTGCCACAAGCCCCAGGTAGCCAAGAGCAATGTCAATCCGGCCAGCGCCAACAGCGCGGGCTTCATACCAACGATCGCCGCGGCGCAGAGTCCGGCGCCAAGCGCACACGCTGCCAGGTTTGCGCGTTTCAGTCGACGGTCGAGCATGAGTTTGAGGGAGAGCCACAGGGCCGCGAGTGCCGCAATGGACGATAAGATCTCCGGTGCGACATAGAAAACCGAGGCAAGGTAAAGGGCGGAAAGCGAAAAATAGACGACCACGGCGGCTGCCGCAATCAGATGACTCATCGCGCGATTGAACGCTGTGCGTGAGTGATCGAGTGAGCGGGCCGCGAGCTGTCCCGGCAGCAGGACGATCGCATAGATCAGCGGAGCACCGAGCAGATAGGCGGCAATGTGCAATGCAATGAGGTGATCGAGGGTGCCGCCTGACCAGATCGCAGCAAAGGCAATCGCCGGATAGACAAACGGCCGCACGAGGTGGCCCCAGTCTCCTGCAAACAGCGCCGTCGCTGCCGGTGCCAGGTATGTGGAACTGTCGGGCTGTAAGTCAACCAGCCGCCAGGCGCCCCAGAGCGAATGTGCGACAAGTGCAGTGACCAGCACGGCGGTACCTAGACTGAGCAGGATCAGAAAGTGGAAAAATTGATGTGAGGTGAGGAGGGTCAGCAATTGCCGCCGCTTGTGCAAGACGATCAGGAGTGCGCAGAGTAATGCAAGTCCCTGCAACCAGGGTGCGATATTCTGAGTGATACGATAGCTGTACGTGTGGACTCCCGACGCGGGTGATATGCCATCGGTCGAGGAGAACAGCAGGAGTCGTTTCCAGTGAGAATACCGGCCACTTCCCAGGCTTCTGATCTCATCATGCGCGGCATGCGCCTTGGGCAGCGGACGCCCGTCTTCAAGAAGCTCCAGCGCCGAGCCGTTCGGCGAATACAAGTCATCGCCACGCGTAGGAGAAAAAAGACTGAACCCCGACTCCTTCGGTAACCGGAGAATATAGGCAAAACCTTGATCATGTGTAATAGCGCTGGGATCTATGGAGGCAGTCTTCTCGGGCGCGGTGAGTTGCAACGCGATTGCCAATAGTACTATCAGTGCCGCTGGCCGGAAGAGTAGCCGGGCCGCTCTTCTCGTAATAAAAACAAGCGAAAAAGAGGTTTGGCCGGCTTGGGTCTCTCTATCGCGGCCGAACAAAGCGGTAAACAGTGTTTTGTTCATCCTGAAATCAATGGGATAGCAGGGCTGGAGATGATGCTGATGTGCGGCGCAAGTCTCTAAGAACTGCTATCAGAGTCTTGGCGCCGCCGGTCGTGACAGCGGTCGCGGTTAGCGGTGCAACAGCAGCACGACAAGTACGATCCTGCTGTAAAGCGAGGCCACCAGCGAAAATTGGATCAAGGGATGGCGGCGACCGCCGATTGTCCATAGATAGGG
>Ga0247839_1005622_pt1 | contig 15056 bp, 10 predicted proteins | sample LaCruzMarch2015__6_FD_192405 | JGI IMG/M metagenome (GOLD analysis project Ga0247839, IMG submission 192405) | Freshwater microbial communities from meromictic Lake La Cruz, Castile-La Mancha, Spain - LaCruzMarch2015_16m | ecosystem: Environmental > Aquatic > Freshwater > Lake | place: Spain... | reverse complement strand
TTCTGCGACATGGTCGAGCGGTCGCATTTGACGAAATACGACTTCTCGGCCTTGTCACCCAGCAGCGCCCCGTTCAACCATTCATTGAGCAGGAAGTCCTCGATCGTCCGCCGCACATTGGCCCACAACCGCTCGCCATTGGGCTCGAACACCGCCCATTGCGTGCCCTTGTCGATGGAGCGCTCCAGATACGCGAAATAGCGCCGCAGGTTGACGTATTTCCACTCGGGATCGGAGCTGATGGTGCGCGCGCCCCACAACCGCATTCCGCGCCCCTCGAAATAGCGAAAGCAGTTGATCCCCTCCGGGTTCAGCACCTCCTGCTGGGCGTGATTGAGGAAGATATCGAAGCCGATGGCGCCGCGCACCACCTCATTGGCGGGGGCCTTATAGACAGCCCGCTCGCTATCGTTGCGGGCATAGATGCCGGCGACGAAGCCGGATGGCGGCAGGGCGATCTCGACCCGGGTGATGGGATCGAGCAGGCGCACCCAGGGGTAATAAAAGGCAGCGTACTTGGAGTCCATCTTGGCGCGCATCTTACGCACGTCGCCGATGGATTGGCCCTCGGCGGAGTCGATGACGGCGATGCGGTAACGCATGCGCTCCGCGTGTGAGATCAGATTGGCAATGACCGTATTGGCCTCCTGGGCGCGGCGGGTGTAATCCCAGGTGCATCCGGGGGCGGCGACGATGGAGATGTCCTCCAGATCCTCCAGCCGTTTGAGGCCGGTCTTATAGCCGCGGTTCTCGTCCGCCGTGCCCTCGTAATCCGCGGCGGCGGGGCAGATCCCGTCATTGCCGCCGACGAGGTCGCAGATGACCTCGATGCCGGTCAGGAGCCTGGTGCCGGCGGCAATCGCCGCCCGCTCAGTGCTGAACAGGGCGTCGATGAGGTCGAGTCCGTTCGGTGCGCCGGTCTGATCGATCTCCACCACCAACGGGAGGGTGCGGTCGTCCGCCGTGGCCCCGAAAACCTGGTCAAAGGCATCCAGAGCGCCGCCGGTGCGGTGACGGGGGTCGATGGGCAGGTCGCGCCAGGTCCCCAGGGTCTCACCGGCCGCGGTGACCAGCGTGACCGCCAAGGTCACCGGACGGATCGAGATGCCGGTGCCGGGAATGGCGGCCGGGATATCCCCGCCACCGAACTTGCGGCCCAGCACCGGGGGACTGGCGATCGGACTGCCGATGGCCCCGGTGAAAGCCCAGTAGTCGGGACGACGCGGGTCGGTCTCGGAACCGGCGGTATCCCGCATGGCCAGCCACAGGTCGCCGGTCGCATCCAGGGGGCTGGCAACGGGGGACTCCTCATCACGAATCCAGACCACGTCATAGGGTTTCAAGGCCCCGAGGACGGCCCGCTGGACACCGCCCTCGATCACCGCCCCGAGCAGGTTGCGGCCCGCCCGCAGTTCGAGTCGCACCCGCAGATTCCCCATGGCACCGGGATAACGGGCGCGCAGGGTGACGGGTACCGCGGTAAAGCGCCCGTGGCCGTCGTGATAGCGGCCTGCCGTCTGGGCAGTCGAAAGTGCGTCCGGGTCATAGGCGGTATCATTGAGACAGCGAAAGACCCGCGCGCAATACAGGCGCCGCCCCCCTTCGTTGAAGAAGGCGTTGACCGCATGGCGCAGGTAATTGTGCGGCACCCGCGGCTCGCTCTCCGCCGCACCCTGGAACGCGAGCTGCGCACCATCCCCGTAGAGACGCTCGAAGTCACCCAAACTGGTCAGGATATCCGGCTCCAGATGGATCGGGCCGAACCGCGCCGGGCCGATGAAGCCGGTGGTCGTGGTGCTGACGCCCTCGATCGACTTGGCTCGGAACGAGGTCTCTTCGACATAGACGCCGGGGGCAAGGTATTCAGGCATCGCGGGGTTCCTCGGCTGATAGCGCGGTAATCAGGTCGCATCGACGAACAGGTAAGACGACCCGGCGGCTCCGGTGGTCCGGGTGCGGACGGTCAGCGGCACCTGGTATTCCAGGGGCAGAGCGGTCAGGGGCCGATCCGGCGCAAGGGATTCGAACAGCGTTCGTGGCGCCGCAAGCTGCTGCTGGAGGTCCGCCAGATCAGGCATGGCGGACACGGCGGAGTCCAGCGGACCGGGCCGGTAATAAGCCGTCAGCGTCAGTGTCCAACGAAAATCGTTGGTGGGTGACGGCGGCGAGGTCAGGACCGGCCGCGGCCTGGCGGGATAGGGAAACAGAATAAGGACCCGTCCCTCCTGATCGGTCAAACCCAACCCCCGCGTCACCCCGTCCAGGCTCACCACGATCAGGCACCAGGCCGCCGGACGACCGGATGGGTGTTCAAGCACCTGGGCGCGAACCTCGGCCAGGGCACTCGGGACCGGCCGCCCAGGGGCCGAGAAGAGCGGGACCCGCGACGGCACCGGGCCCGGCGGCGATGGCGGCGATGGCGGCGATGGCGGCGATTCCGGCAGGGGGAAGGGACCGGGCAGCGGGCTCCCCGCCGACAGCGGATCGAACAACCCCCTGACCGGCAGATCGGCATCGAAGGCCAGGGGCAAAAAGCGCCCCGCCGGGTCACGCACCTCCACGCGATAGCCCCGCAGGGCCGCCGACCAGTCGGCCGGATCCGCGGCCGACGCGTGCTCGAAGGTCTGGAGCCCCGGAAGACCCAGCGCGCACCAGATGCCGCTGGGATTGACGAAGGCGCGTACCCGCTGCTCGGGGCGCTGCCGCGGGCTCAGCTCGACCCGCAAACCGTCGATCCGCTGCGTGGCCGCGGCGGCATCCCACAGACGCAGCCCGAAGGGCGCCTGACGCTCCACCCGCTCCAGCATCCGCACCGCGGGACTCATGCGACGACCTCGCCCATCGCGAAGCTGCGGGTCTGCACCGGCGGGCCCTCGACCATGCTGGTCTGGGAGTCGAGCATCACCATACGCACCGCGTAGGTGGCGGAAGGAGGCAGGAACTTGAGCCGATCCCAGAGGGTGAGGTAGTCGTTCAGCGCCAGCGGATCGCAGATCAGATCCAGCGACTCGTTCGGCGCGAAGATATCCGGCTCCGCCACATAGTGGTTCAAGTGGCTGGAACTCAGGGTACCCAAGTCCTCGAACATCCGCATGACCCAACCGAGCATCCGGTGCTGGGTCCCTCCCTCCTTGGCCCAGGGCGTGATCAGATACAGCAGGTCGAGCGGCAATGACGGCCGGAAACGCCGACCGTCCGGGTCGCGCCGATACGTCAGGTTGCGAACGCCGCCATTGATCGCCACGCGCAGCAGGCACACGGAGAACCCCTCGGCCATCGGCAGATCGAAATGACGCGGCAGATAGATCTCCACGCCCAGGCCGGTGCCGAACTCATCGCGGGGGTAACGATCGCGGATCAGGCCGGCCAAGGCCTCGCTGGTTGCACTGACGGCACGAAAATTCGCCATTCCTAGGATGTCCTGTTGCTCGTCATCAGTTGCGCTCGTCCGGGCGCGGCTTCGCAGTCAGTCTGCCGGACCGCCCGTCGACCGCCGACCCGCATCGGGAAGCTGGTACAAAGCGCGCCCGGCCGGTGTGACCCGAGACTCGAGCCGCCCCGCGGCGACCAGCGCATCCAGTGCGTGCTGCACCCGCTCCCTGGCTTCCTCGATCCGCTGCCGTGTAATCCACCAGCGGGCGATGCCTTCCATGGTATCGGCCGCCGCCGGGTGACTTGCGAGATAGCTCAGAATCTCCCCGGCCACGGCATCCACCTCGGTGTCGGCATTCGTAACCATGGCCACCCTGATCCAGTGCTCAAGAGCGCTTGCTTTTCCGCATTCACAGCAAACCGGATGCCAGCGCGGCCACAGTTACAGAAAACTGTTTTTTAAAGCTTTTTTTCGAAGACTTTGGGTGGCGGGTCGAGTTGGACCCGCGTCCATGTGGGTCTGGGGCGACCGGCACTGCCGCATCAGGCGGTTACGCGGTTGGCGGGATGCATTGGGGTGGGTTGAGAACGACCCGGGCGGGTCGGCGGCGACCCACCCCGGCCGGAGTCAACCTGGAAAGGTTGGTGTACAGGAGATTCCGGCCATCGTCTGATCCGCGGCCGCCGCAGTGACTCCATACTTTTTGAGCAGCTTGCCGAGCGCCCGCCGCTCCTTGCCGGCCACCCGGGCCGCGCGGGTGACGTTACCCTGGGTCTCGGCCATCAACCGGATCAGATAGTCCCGCTCGAAGACCGCGACGGCCCGGCTCTTGGCCTCGGCAAAACTGATCCCCGCGATCTCTTGCGCATCCGGCTCGAACGGCTCGATCCGCGGTGAGGAATCAGCCCCCGGCAGGATTTGCAGCACTTTGCCGGTGGCCAGCAAGACCTCGCGATGGATCAGGTTCTCAAGTTCCCGGACATTTCCCGGCCAGTGATAGGCCCGCAGGAGGCGCACTGTCCGCGGGTCCAGCGTCTTGGCCGGCAAACCGTATTGCCGGCAATACTGCTCCACGAAATGGCGGGCAAGCAGATCGATGTCATCCACCCGCTCGCGCAGCGGCGGCAGCCGTAGCGACAGGATGTTCAACCGGAAGTACAGATCGGCCCGAAACCTCTGTTGCGCCGCCAGAGCGCGCAGGTCGGCGTTGCTGGCGGTGACGACGCGGGTATCGGCGTGGCGCACCCGCTGCCCGCCGAGCGGGCGGTATTCCTTGTTTTGCAGGAACCGCAGCAGGGCCGCCTGTGCCTTTGGCGAGAGTGCCTCGACCTCATCGAGAAAGAGGGTCCCGCCGGCGGCCTCACCGATCGCGCCCACGGCAGCGGAGCGCGCATCCGTGTAGGCACCGCGCTCATGACCGAAGAGTTCGTTCTCGACCAGATGATCGGGGAGCGCCCCGCAGTTGACCGGCACGAAGGGTCCATCCGCCCGCCCGCCCAGGTAATGCAAGGCGCGCGCGACCAGTTCCTTCCCGGTACCGGTCTCGCCCTCGATCAGCACCGGGGCCGCACATTGGGCAAGCCGGCGCACCCGGCCGATGGCATCGAGAAAACTCGGAGAACGGCCGATCAGGTTGAGTTCACCCAGGGTCGCGGCGAGATCGGGGTCCAGGCTCTCCGACGCCGGGCGCCGATCATGGCACAGCCGCTTCAGCCGGAACGCCAGTTCATCTTCAGCACAAGGCCAGCGGGCACAGTCGCAGCAGCGCTCGATCAACTCCGGCTCCCACACCGCCTCGCCGGTGACCAGCAGTGCCAGACTCGGCATCGCCCGCGCCGATTCCATGGCCGCCAGGACATGGTCCCGACGACCGGCTGCACCGAGCAGGAATACGACCATTCCCGGCCAACCGTCCATCGCTCCCTCGTTGACCTGCGCGGGCGACAGGACGCGCGGCTGGTAGCCGAGCGCGTCGAGGGCCGCGCGCATGGCCGCGTCCGCATCCGGATGGGCGAAAGGCACCAAGGCCAAGGGCGAAGACGAGGCGTTCAAGAAGTCCTCCCAGGCACACGGTTGAGTCTCCGGTCACGATGCCCCATCGCTATCATGCGGCGACCGCTGGCGCGAGATCGGCAGCCAGGGCGCCGCCGGTCGATGCACGACGTTCGGAACGCCCACCCCGCGGGGCCGGGCCTTGACCGATGCGTACTGCCGCGCCTGCCGCCGCCGGGGTCGGTGTGACCGCGGGTCAGGCAAACGTCCGGTGGTTATCTCCGGGTAAGCAACTAGGAGAAAGATAGCAGACTTGACGCGGGCGGTCCGCGCGCTTAAGGCACCGCCCGTGTCGGACGCGTCCCCGATCCCTGTAGGAATCGTCTTGCCCCGACGGCCCACGGGCGGCGATCATCCCACGCATCTCGATCAGCGGCGGCGCGGCACCCTCAGTTGGACTTTCACTTTTCCCCCATCGGCTTCATCCGCTCTCCGTACACCGACAAATTCGGTATCCCGCGGCAGCCGGGCCTGGTCACCGCCGCGCAAGCGCGTCTGGACCTGCTGCCGGACTATGCCCGCGAAGAAGCCTTCAAGGGGATCGAGGGCTTCTCTCATGTCTGGTTGCTGTTCGTCTTCCATGACGACTGCCTGACCGCCGGCTGGCGGCCGACGGTCCGCCCGCCCCGTCTGGGCGGACGTGAGCGGGTGGGCGTCTTCGCCAGCCGCGCGCCCTATCGGCCCAACCCGATCGGGATATCCGCGGTGGAACATCAGGGACTGGAACGCACACCGACCGGCTTGGCCTTGCGACTGCGCGGTGTCGACCTGCTCGACGGCACCCCGGTGCTCGACGTGAAGCCGTATGTCCCCTACGCCGACGCCCTGCCCGACGCGCGCTCCGGGTTCGCGGCGGCGGGGTGTCCGCAAGACTGGGTGGTGGAGTTCAGCCCGGCGGCCTTGCACGGCCTGACGCGCGCCGACCCGGACGGCAGCCGGCAGTTGCGCCAACTCATCGAACAAGTGCTGGCCCAGGACCCGCGGCCGGGGTACATGGACCGCTATCCGCAACGCGATGCATTCACCCTGCGGCTCTATGATCTGGAGTTGCGCTGGCAGGTGGTGGGGCGACGCGCCCTGGTGACTGGGTTGGACACAGCGGCGGAGGGTGCGCCGGTTGGTTGAGCTCGGGCGATCGGTCCGCGATTTAGGAAGGAACCGTCAGTCACTAGCTACATGTGCAGCCTAAAGCGGCGCGCGCCACCGATGAGCTTGCGAATTAGCACGACGCCCGTGGCGCGCGCTCGCTTCTAGGCTCTTTCTTGATTATGGAAAGAGGGGTTCGAGGCTGGCCCCTTCTGCCAGTTTTTTTGACGGATCAACATCGCTGCTGTACGTTTATACCAAAAGTCAAGTTGTTCTTGCAATGACATGCCAGCCACCAGCTTTGCGACATGTTCGGCGCCGCGCCGCTTTAGGGCGACGCATTCAGGCTCAGGAGCTTTCGTCATCATAGCTGATAACCTCTTGCGGCGAAAAAATACCGATTTTGCCGTAACCCTGAAGCGTATTCACTGCATTGTATTTTGGAAGCGAAATTTCTCGACTTCGTGTAGTGTTTCCGAGGCGATGTATTGCTCATGGCAAGTGCGACAAACGATCACAGGGATATCTTCACCACGACCGAAGGCTTTAGGGATTCGCTTTATTTCAGCGTGCGCACCGCAGACAGGGCAGATTGTTTCATTCATAGCATTTCATCTAAGGCATGGTGGGTCAACACGTAGTGCCCTTCTCGCATCATGCGACGAATTGAGATCAACTCCCTCTCAGCCAAACTCATTTGACTCCTCCCCGGTGCCACCGGTGCAGCACGAGCAGGATACAATGGAATCCGAGAATCGTCGATCGCTCATGGCTATGGCCAGATGGTCCCTGGTGACACGACCGTTAGGGCTATCCCTTCTCCATGGCCCCCCGAATTAAGTAAACTGTGCCCGGAATTCGCGGTCCCCGGAATTCGCGGTCCCCGGAATTCGCGAGCGCAGCGAGCAATTGGCCGCACTCCTTTGAGCCGCCGTCGGCACCAACGCGTGGTTGGGCAGCGACGCGCAGCCGTTCAATGGATGCTACTGACGTAGTGCAAGAAACTCGCGCAGTGGATCGAGATCATGCTCCCAGAAGATCACGACGCCTTGCTTGTCCTGTGCTTGTATGAGACAGCCGAGATCGAAGACGCCGTCTAGTACGACAGCCGTGATCACCTGAGCACCAAAGTGCTTACGCCAAGACTCCGCCTTGCCGCCAGTTTCTCTGTTCAGCCGCTTCCATCCATTCTTGGGTCCAATCGACACCTTGCACTCGACGGCGAGAAGGCGTCCATCACGGAGCCGTACTGGCACGTCGCACTTCGCCCCGGCGACGCGACGCTCTGGACTGTAAGTGCCCCGCGACATGTCGTCAATCACCTCAATTCGCACGCTTGATGCATCATGCGAGTACCCGGCCTCGTTGAGCACCCGTGCGACGGCCGCTTCCTGTCTCTTGGAAGCATCACCTCGAGCGCCAGTTCCCACTCGCTGCGCCGCGAGCAACACCACTGTGGATAGGATCGCAGCATGCATTTCGATTTCCGTCGGCTGTCTATTGGACGCTACCCACGGGAATCGAACCGGATCGACCACCGGTACTATCACCTCCGCCGCATCATCAGCATATTTCGGCGCGACACGCTTGGACTTGGGACTTCCAACAAGGGTCCAGAAATTCTCTTCCGAGAGAATTGGAGCGCAGACGTATCGCGGAAGCTGCCAGACATCGGGATCGTCCTTGAAGACATCGCCGTTGATCCGACGAAGGTTATCGGTCGCCCGAAGCACCGATTCGACTTGCGGTCGAAGTTGATCGCAAGCGGAGACGACAGCGCCTGGTCCCTCACGCTTCCAAGCTTCCCTGAATGCCGCTTCGCTCTTGTCGCGCGCAGCCTTGAGTTCTTCGCGAGTCAAAATGGGGGCAGCGACAAACCGCTCTGCAGGCATGCTAGGCCACTTCTAGCGCCTTGTGACGCTGTCTCGACGCGGCGTTCGCACGGTGATCCGCAGCGGCACCACGAATTCGCTTGGTGAAATACTCCGGCCACTCTGGAGAGACGGGGCGGGTACCAGAGCGAGATCGAGCAAGTGCGTCCCGCAAACAGCGACCCAAAGCGAACGCCATGTCCGTTTGAACAGCGTTGCCAATCAGCCGAAACCGGGTCTCTCGTGTACCCTCGAAGACCCAGCCTTCGGGGAAACCCTGCAGCGCCGCGCATTCCCGCCAAGTCAAGCGCCTCATTGGCTCGCCCTCGCGTCTGATCCAGTCGGGCGTTGAGGCGGCACGAATCGTCCGACTCGGCAGATCTAGATCAGCCAAGAAGGAATCCTGACGGTAGCCCCAGTGTCCGCCGGGCCGCTGGTGCTCAACTACGCCGCCAGTTCGAATCCCAGTGCCCGGAACGAGTCGCAGCAACTCCGCGACGCGGGAGCCAGATGGAAGCACCACATCTTCCGGTTCGGGGGCCGGAATTCTTGCAAGCAACTCTCCGAGAGTAGTCCACCTCTGGCAACCGTCTCCACAAGCGCGGCTATGCGTTGGCGAAGGGAACTCTGGTAGTCTCCGATCAGCAGAAGCAAACATCACGAGTCGCACTCTTCGTTGAGCAGCGCCGAAATCCGCTGCATTCAGGAGTGCCCAGCTGACCGCAAAGCCCAGTTCTTCCCACCGTGCTTGAATCTCAGCGATAGCGGCACCGTGGCCTTCCGAGTGCCCACCAGCAGTTAGAAGGCCGCGCACGTTCTCCATTAGCACGTAGCGAGGTCTGAGTTCGTTGGCCAAACGAATCATCTGGCCTAGGAGAAGCCCGCGAGGGTCCTTGAACCCGCGCTGCAACCCTGCGGAACTCCATGGCTGGCAGGGCGGCCCTCCTGCCAAAAGGTCCGGACGCCAATCCGCTGCTGCGTCTGGAGGCGCTAAGTCAGGTCCGCGAAGATCTCGTACGTCAGCGTGAACGATTCGAGTCGACTCGAGAAAGCAGCGAGTGCCAGCCAAGTCGATGCGGAGCCTAGCACCCTGACTGCTGCGAAGCGAAGCAATGGCGGCCGAATCGACATCGGTAGCAGAAACGGTGCGCCAACCCGCGCGCTCCAGGCCGATATCGAGTCCGCCGGCACCACTGAATAGCGAGACAACACTTCGGGGCTTAACACGTGACTGGAGTGGCATCTCTGAGCTTCCGGCGCGACCTAGGCAGCAAGGACCCTAAACTTTCGGACTTTATACGGAATACCCAGACTGATCAAGAACCCGGTTCAACCCCACGCTCCAGTCTCGACTGCCCAACTAGATTTCTGCGGACAAACTACCCCATAACGCGTCGCCTCTTTTGGATTGCATCAGGGATTATTCGGGTTGTCAAGTCCTTGCCCGCAGTTCTTCACTGCACCGTTCGTGCGTTATGAGGCAATCTTTCCTCGCAACGCACGAGCGGATCGTGCATACGCCACATATACCGGGAATGCGCGCGTCGTTCTGATCAAAGAAACAACAGAAAAAACACTCGTGTGAAGTCCCTTTCTCGGCGAATGCTCAGGGTGTTTAGAGGCACCGGCAGGGGGTCGCGCTTGGCTTACCACTCTCCGGAACTGCCGGGTCATCCGGCGGTCAGGGGCAAGCGCGTGCGGGTGATCGGCCTTGGTCATATAGCGTTCGCACCTGATATCCAGACAGACCTTCGTGTGGGAGCGGGTTTGAAACCCGCCCTAAGTCCGGTTATCACGTCCGAAGGCTATAAACCCGTCCACCACGCGATCGGCGGGGTCGTCGGTCCGCACAGCGGACCCGACAGGTCACGGTGTTACCGTCGGGTCCGCTGTGCGGACCGTCCGCGGCTTCAGAGTGCCCAATAACGCGCCTGAACCTCGCGATAGATCTGCAGCGCCTCGGTATTCGCCGGACGCTGCTCACCGCGATTAAACTTGAGCGGTTTATGCAACGCTCGCCCGGTCAACCCGGCGACGACCGCCGCGGTCGTTTCGGCGATGGCGTCGAGATGGTAACCGCCTTCCAGCACATAGACGATCCGGCCGCCGCATAGGTCTTGCGCGACCGCATGGAGCGCGAGACACGCGTCGCTCAGGCATTGGGATGTGAGATTGATGCCGGCCAAGGGGTCCATGTAGTGCGCATCCAACCCCATGCTGACGAGCAGGGCCTCGGGTTGGTACTGGTGCAGGATCGGAATGAGGATCTCGGACAGGATCCGGTCGTAGGTCGCCGCGCCTTCGCCGCTGAGCAGCGGCAGGTTGACGGTGAAGCCTTCGCCCGCACCGCTGCCGCAGTCGTCCAGCGCGCCGGTGCCCGGATAAATGCCCCATTGATGCGTGGAGACGTAAAACACATCCGGGCGCTGGGCGAAGATGGCCGCGGTGCCGTTGCCGTGATGGACATCGATATCGATGATGGCGACGCGCGCCAGACCTGCCGTCTTCAGCAGATGCTCGGCGGCCACCGCGACGTTGTTGAAATAACAGAAACCACCATAGAAATTCCGGCCGGCATGGTGCCCCGGAGGTCGCGGCAGGACCAGTGTCGGCGCCCCCGTATCGACCGCCAGCACCGCGCCCTGAATGGTGCCGCCGGCCGCGAGCAAGGCGGTCTCGTAGGTCTTGGGACGATGGTAACAATTCGGATCCAGGGCGCCCTCGTAGTCCCCCTCGAGTTCGGCCAGGAGGCTGGCCGCATGGACCGCCAGCACATCGTCCAGCGCGGCCGGCACGGGCTCCCGAACGCCATCGGCCAGACCCTCCAGCGCGAGCCGCTCCATGATGGACTGCACCCGCCCCGGACATTCGGGGTGCCCCGGGGTCTGCAACTGGTAACGATACCCGTCGCTGTAGAAGATCGGGAGATCAGGGCTCGGGGAATGCGCGTTCATGGTTATCTCCGTTGGCGGACAGCCTCGTACAGACAAACACCGGCGGCCACCGAGACGTTCAGGCTCTCGACGGTTCCGGCCATCGGCAGGCGCACCAGCAGATCGCAGCGCTCGCGGGTCAGACGCCGCAGGCCCGATCCCTCACTGCCCATCACCAGACCGATCGGGCCTTTCAGGTCGGCGGCATAGAGGTCCGCGGGCGTGTCGCCGGCGGTGCCGATGAGCCAGATCCCGCGTTCTTTGATCTGGTCCATGGTGCGGGCGAGATTGGTGACCTGAATATAGGGCACGGTCTCCGCGGCCCCGCTCGCCACCTTGCACACTACCGGCGTCAGGCCCACCGCGTTGTCCTTGGGGGCGATGACCAGATGCACCCCGGCCGCGTCGGCGGTGCGCAGACAGGCGCCCAGGTTGTGGGGGTCCTGGACCTCATCGAGCAGCAGCAACAGCGGTGGGCCGACGATCTGGTCCAGCAGGGTGTCGAGATCCTGGATGGGCCGCGATGCCGGGATGCGCACCCAGGCGAGCGCACCCTGATGGTTGGCCCCGGCAGCGGCCTGATCCAGCGCGGCCCGATCCTGTTGGCGCACCGGGATGCCGGCCTGGCCGGCCAGCTCCGCCAACTCCGCCAGCCGACGGTCGCGCCGGCTGCGCTCCAGCCAGAGTTCCCCCACCCCTTCGCGGCCGAATTTGAGCGCGCTGCGGACACTATGGATACCGGCGACCGGTGCGAGATCGTTCATACGTAATAAAAATTCATCAAGGAATACATTTGGCGTCGTTGTCGTTGTCGTTGTCGTTGTCGTTGTCGTTGTCGTTGTCGTAATCGAGGTAATCCGTGAAAGTCGCGCAGCAACCCTGTGGGAGCGGCGTCCCGCCGCGACGGGCCTGGCGCGGACCCGCGGCCTTAGAGGTCACCGCGGCACCGCATCGCGGCGGGACGCCGCTCCCACGAAGTCGCTGCACGACTTTCACGGTAACGCCTCGGCCTGCGGCGTTCCTGCGGCCGGAACGACGATCAAGACCGGGCTACTCATGCCCAAATTGAGTCCCTTCTCCGATTACGACAACGACAACGACAACGACAACAATTGTATCCCTTGCTCAACAGATTTCTGACTCGTGACTGATTGCGGCCCCCGGCGTTCCCGACACCGTCCGGTTACGGCCCTGGCCCTTGGCGCGATACAGGGCCGCATCGGCGAGGCGCAGCAGCGCGTCCGGCGGCGTTCCGGCCACCGGCACCCGCGCGGCCACCCCGATGCTGACGGTGACCCGGCCGAACGGCGAGTCGGCATGCGGCAGCGCCAGGGCCTCCAAGGCTGTGCGAATCGACTCGCCGAGGCGCAGCATACCCGCCGCGTCGGTCGCCGGGGCGATGACCGCGAACTCCTCGCCCCCGTACCGGGCGGCCAGATCGCTGATCCGATGGGCCTGGGCACCGAGGACCCCGGCGAGTGCGCGCAGGCACTCATCGCCGGCCTGATGGCCATAGCGGTCGTTGTAGTTCTTGAACCAGTCGACATCCAGCATCGCGAGCCCCAAAGATTCACCCGCGCGGGCGCCGCGCTGCCACTCGGCGTGCAGCGTATCATCGAAGCGGCGGCGATTGGCGAGCCCGGTCAGGCTGTCGGTGGTGCTCAGGACCGCGAGTTGGTGATTGGCGGCCTCGGCCGCCGCTCTGGCCCGATCGAGATCCTCCCGCGCCTGGCGGTTGGCGGTGATGTCCTGGGCACTGGTGCGAAAACCGAGCGAACGACCATCGGCATCAAGAATGGGCCGCCAGGACACGGAGACCCAGAAAATCGAGCCATCTTTGCGCAGCCCACGGAACTCCAGACTGTCACCGCGGCTGCCCTGGAGCGCTTCCTGGAACTTGTGCGACACCCTGGGGCGGTCCTCCTCGGCCGCGAGCATGGCCAGGAAATCATCCGCGGCCAGATACTCTTCCGGTGTGAAACCCGTGATCTCCACCGAAAACGGATTCATCCATAACAGCGTTCCTTCCGGACTGAACCACGCCTCCCAGCTCGCCGCGTAATTGGCGATGGCTTTGAATTTATCCTCACTCTCGCGTAGCGCCTCTTCGGCCCGTTTGCGTTCATCCAGGGCCCGCGCCAGCTTGAGATTGCTGTAGCTCAGCGTCGAAATGAGTGTCGAAAACCGGGAATAGAAACTCATCACCCGGTCGATGGTGTCCCGACTCCAACGCGGCACCCGATCGAGCGCCGCCAGATAGTCCGCCTCATTGAAGCCGAACTGCCGGGCCTGGCGACGGAACCAATCATAATCGGGCACCTCGTCATCATAAAAGAACTGCCCGAGAAAGAGATGTCCCAAGCGCTTGCCGCCGACAACGATGGGCGTGGCGATATCCCATAAGTGATTCTTACAATTGTAGGCCTTGAAGGTCCCCGGGGCGCCGCCCAGACATAACTGGGTGTCGCTCTCGATGCAATTGCGCAACGTTTCCGGATGCACCCGATGATACTTGGTGCAGATATCCTGCCAACCGGTGGCGACCAGCACCGTGCCACCGCTGTCGATCACGGCAACACCAATCCCGGTCAGCGCAAAGAAATCATCCATGATGGCCTGAATCGCCGCGGTATCGATAATGTCGGCCAACTCCAAGGTGCCGATATCGCCCTCCGGCAAGAGAATCGCGGCCAGTTTATCCCTGACCTTGGCCTCGCTCTCGCGCAGCGCCTCCTCCGCCCGCCGACGTTCGGCGATCTCGGCTTCTGAGCGCCGGATCGCCTCCGACAGCAGTGCGTTGGCCTCCGACAACGCGCGCGTTCGCTCCGCGACCTTGTGTTCGAGTGACTGGTAGAGCCGGGCGTTCTCCAGCGAAATCGCCAACTGTCCGCACAGCAGCGACAGGGCCTCGATGCGCGCGGCGGTAAAGGCCGCACGAAACAGCCGGTTCTCCAGCACCAGAAAGGCCGTGACCCGCCCCTGGACCACCACCGGCAGGGCCAGCAGAGCACAGAGCGCCAGGCCGGTAAAATGCGGATCGCCCGCAAAGCGACTGTCGATCACCGCATCGTCGGACACGACGGGCGCCAGGGTCTTCAGCCCCAACCGCAGCACCGACCCGGCAATGATCCGTTGCGCTTCCGCCGCCTGCCGCGTCAGGTGCGGCAGCCGCTCGCTGCCCCGCAACCCGCCTTCCAGCAGCCAATCGTCCTCACTGTTGCGCACCAGGAACTGCACATCGGTCGCGCCGGTCAATTGGCTCATCAGGTCCACCACCCGCGCCCTCAACCGGGGTTGGGAGGTCTCCGCGGCCAACGCCTGAGACGCGCGCAGCAGCGCCTCATAGTCCAGGGGATCGACCGGGCGCGCGCCGCGACTGCCCACACCGGCATCGATGAAGGGCAGCGCCGCCCGCATGGCCAGCGCCTTGCCCTCGGCACCCCAGTGCCGATAGAGGTCATGGGCACGTAACAATAGCGCACGACCGGCATGTTCGAGTCCCTGCCGCATGGCGCAATGCCCGGCGCGTTCGGTAATGAGGGCATGATGCCACGGGCGCTGATGAGCCTGGGCGCCGCGCATGGCACGCTCGAACACTTGGAGCGCCGCCCAGTGTTGGTCCAGGGCGTCCAGCCGCAGCGCCTCCACCAGATCGTAGAGATGCGCGAAGTTCATCGGCGCGTCGGCGGCGCGGGCCGCCAACCAGGCCTGATTCCCGGCGAGCCGCTCCAACAGCGCGGG
>Ga0247839_1005616_pt1 | contig 15080 bp, 16 predicted proteins | sample LaCruzMarch2015__6_FD_192405 | JGI IMG/M metagenome (GOLD analysis project Ga0247839, IMG submission 192405) | Freshwater microbial communities from meromictic Lake La Cruz, Castile-La Mancha, Spain - LaCruzMarch2015_16m | ecosystem: Environmental > Aquatic > Freshwater > Lake | place: Spain... | reverse complement strand
ATGAATAATTGTTTCTATTAGTTTTATTCCAAATAGAGTTAACATAAGGAATTCCAGAAACCAAACCCACATAAGCAGGATTATCAACTCCATTTTTCCAAAACGTGTCATATAATGTAACATTAAATTCAAGGTTAGGCTTTGATAAATTATGCCCTTTATAAGTTCCATAAATTGGATATTGAGGGTAACGAGGTAGCTCGGGAGGAAGAGAATGATGAATAGGCCAAACATAAAATTTTCTTCCAGTGGAATCTATACCGTCATCAAACGGAAAACATGTTTTGTTTGGTTTTCGTTTTACAATTAATTTAACATCGAGCCAGCCTAAGGGAAAAGTACTCTTAATTACTGTTTGTGTAGAGAGTGTTTCAGCACCCAATATCCAAGTATAACTATCAGCTTTTTGCAGCGCTCTAAACCTAACTTTGTTTCCATAATCTGCTATAGTATCGCCTTCAAACCACCTATCTCCAATTAACTCTTCTATGACAAAATCTGCTTTTACTTCTTCTTGTCCAGCACACGGATTCTCAGGTGCAATTTCTTCTTTGGGGTTGCAATTAGCAAAAAAGAGAATAAAAGAAAAGAGAGTAATTATTTTAAAATAATTCATGTCTTTATTTATTATCTAACTGTACTTTCATGGAATCTATTTGTTTTTGTTGCGCTATAATGTATAAGGTTAGTTCTTCTACTTTTTCTAATAATTTTACTTGCATTTCGCCTATGTCTATTTGTTTGCCATTTGCATCTTCCCAGTTAAATGTATTTAAAAATGGATCATGTGTAAAGCCTGAACCCAAGTGCAAATTGGCCCAAGGCAAAAACACAGGATTTATTGGATTACTTGGGTTAGTACTAACCCCATTTATGTTTTGTGCAATTGTTTTAAACATTCCTAAAACAATTAATAGCACAAGTATATTTTTTTTCATAATTTTTAATTTTTATTTTTATTTTTTTTTCTTCCTTTTAAATATATCCATTTACCATAATTCATATAATTTATTTTTGCTACATTATTATTGAGAAGTTGTATTCTTATATCGCTAATTGGAGTTATCGGTGGTCTTTCTTTGTTTAAAGAGACTTCATTAAGCCAAAAAGTATTCGATAATAGTCCGCCCCAACCTATCTTATAAGATTCTCTCCTATAATTAAAAGTATCTCTATCTAGAACATTGTATTTTATATTTTTTATTCTATATGCATATCTAATTAGTTGATTTTTTACAGAAGCACCTTTTAACCTTGTAGTATCAGGGTCTGTTTTGCTCAAATAAAATTCTATATCAACGCTGTCTTGAAATTGTGATGCACCAAATGTATCGTATACCATTCTATACATGCCAAATACACCCATTTGATTAACTGAATCAAGAATTGTGAAACTTTTACTTATAGAGTCATATCCAGTTTCTAAAGGATTGCAGAATAAATTAGGTTTCCATTTTAAAACATGCGTAATTGTAATTTTGGTATTGTGCTTAATTTCACTAAAATCTCTCCAAGCTTTGTAATTGTTAAACTTTTCACTTCCAATATACCATGTATGTTTATATTTACTAGTATCGTTAAACGCACTTCGAAAATTTATTTTTGAATTAGGAAGTGAAATACTATCAAAAGGAAACTCACTATTGTTGTACCAGAGATAATCATCTCCCTTATCATTTAAGTATCCTAACGAATACTCCTTTACAAAATCAGCACTTGGTTCAATATATTTCCCACACGGATTCTCAGGTGCAATTTCCTCTTTGGGGTTGCAATTAGCAAAAAAGAGAATAAAAGAAAAGAGGGTAATTATTTTAAAATAATTCATGTCTTTATTTATTATCTAACTGTACTTTCATGGAATCTATTTGTTTTTGTTGCGCTATAATGTATAAGGTTAGTTCTTCTACTTTTTCTAATAATTTTACTTGCATTTCGCCTATGTCTATTTGTTTGTTATTGGCATCTACTTCGGCTAAGCTTGGCACATTAGGTAAATGGTGGTATTTTTTTATAAATACATCTAATTCATTTATGGTAGGTAATTTGTAGTCTTTTTCAAAAACATAATCGGGGTAAGGGTTAGCTAAAGTTACTACTGCTTTGCGGGCATATAAATACCCATTGGCATCTACTTTAAATAAATCTTGGGTTGCATTTTTGAATAATACTTGCTCTTCAGTTACTGAAAAAAAATTATTTGTTGGATTGTCAATAAATAATCCTCTTGTTGCTAGCCATCCGCCATCAGTAATTATTTTCATTCTTCCAGATGTATTAAATTCAAATGCTTTAACTGTTGTGCTTCTATTTATATAAATATCTCCATTAGTATTCAAAATGCTAGACAAGTAGAGTGGCTTAAATATTTCCACTGAATTCCAGTTTGCTTTAAAAATATCTTCATTTACATTTCCACTTGATAGAGTACATTGAGTCAATGAAATATTGAATAAAGGATTAGTAGGTAAAGTACCATAGCAGGGTGCTGTTACAAAAGTGTTAATGTTTACTTGGTTACTGGTACTTAAAATACCGCTTGTTGGTCCAGTCCATTGAGCTTGGCTGGTCATTGAAAATTGAAATAAGCAAATTAATAAAATAAGATTTTTTAAAATGCTAGTTGTAAGTTTGTTTGTTTGTTTCATGTTTTTGTTTGTTAGATTTAATACAACAACCATAAAATATAACTCTAACAATTGCAAGTTAAATTGTAAATATTTTTAGTTATCATAATTTTTTTATTTAATTCGTTTACCTATAAAATGTTGTTCATAAGCTGTTTTTATATCCAAGGAATCTTTCAATATTTTATACTTTATATCAATAAAGTCTCGGTTAAAAACAGCCCATCCAGTAGGTCGTTTACACCATAAGCAGCCTCCACCTTGAGGATTAAAAAAGTAAAACTCTATTATATTGGAACTAAAGTTAACACAATCCCCTTCCGCTATAGGAATTGCGCATGAATCGGGAAAATAGATAATATGTGCAATACGACTGCTTGAGCTTGGTATTTTAGCATTCCTTATTTCAAAAGTATAAGGTTTTGTAGGGTTACTTACTTCGTATCCATAATATTTGCCATATATTATTGCAGAATCCAATACTGTTAATTCCTTAGTTATGGTATCAATTCCATCATCGTTTGGAAGGCATAAAGTATTGGGTGTTCTTTTACCTATTAGCATCATATTCACTAAACCTGGGTTAGCAAATCTAATAGAAAATGATTTTGTGGTTTTTTTCCAGTTAGGGTCTCCAATTATTCGCCATTCATAAGAAGTATAGTTATACTTTGAAGTAAAGTAAGTTTCATTATTTCTATAAATAGAATCACTTGTAAATTGATGTCCTTCTTTATTGTATTTTTTCATCAAATCATCTTCTACTATAAAATCAAAATTACTAACATTTACACTATCACATGGATTCTCAGGTGCAATTTCCTCTTTGGGATTGCAATTAGCAAAAAAGAGAATAAAAGAAAAGAGAGTAATTATTTTAAAATAATTCATATTATTATTTATTTTCTAATTGTACTTTCATAGCATCTATTTGTTTTTGTTGAGCTATAATGTATAAGGTTAGTTCTTCTACTTTTTCTAATAATTTTACTTGCATTTCACCTATGTCTATTTGTTTGTTATTGGCTTCTACTTCGGCTAAGCTTGGCACATTAGGCAAATGGTGGTATTTTTTTATAAACAAATCTAATTCATTTATTGAAAATAATTTGTAGTCTTTTTCAAAAACATAATCAGGGTAAGGGTTAGCTAAAGTTACTACAGCTTTGCGGGCATATAAATAACCATTGGCATCTACTTTAAATAAATCTTGGGTAGCATCTTTAAATAAAATTTGATCTTCGGCAATGGTGAAAAAGTTTCTGTTGTTACTATTTATAAAAAAACCAATAGCAGGGTTAATAACTCCATTGGTATTTAAAGTCATTCCACCATAAGAAGCTACATTGAAAGCATCAACAGCGGTTGTACCAGTTGTTCTTTTTAAATACAATGAACCCCCATGAACAAACAAACTGCCATAAGCATCTGTTCTTCCGTGATCAACGCTAAAGTTTAAATTAAAGGCAGAACCTGTGTTTGTAAATACATTGAAAAGTGGAGGTTGAGGAGGGCTTCCTGGTAAACCAAGCACTGCTACACCTGCAATATTTACTTGGTTACTGGTACTTAAAATACCGCTTGTTGGTCCAGTCCATTGTGCTTGGCTGGTCATTGAAAATTGAAATAAGCAAATTAATAAAATAAGATTTTTTAAAATGCTAGTTGTAAGTTTGTTTGTTTGTTTCATGATTTTATTTGTTAGATTTAATACAGCAACCATAAAATAATACTTTAACTGATGCAAGTTAAATTTTAAATATTTTCAGAAAATGAGTAATTATAGGCTTTACAACACTTCAAATAAGCAGCTAAAATAAAAAATATTGCAAAAATTCGGTGTAAAAATATATCAAACTTTTTGTATTTTTAAACATTTAGCTTAAGCTAAAATAAAAAATGCTAGAAATGTTAGATTATAAAAACTAAATACATAAAATGCTTAAAAAAACTCTTAATAATCATTTTTATATAGAACTAAATAAAACTATTTGTTTTAAAAGGTAAACTTATTTTACTATTCTGTGTTTATTTATGCTAACCAAACAACAACATTTGTAGCGCAATGAAAACTGAACTGAATGAAACCATCATAGACCGAGTTATTGAAATGGCTTGGGAAGACCGCACACCATTTGATGCAATTGCGTTTCAGTTTGGTTTAAAAGAAGCCGATGTGAAGGTGTTGATGAAAAACAATTTGAAATTTAGTAGCTATAAATTATGGCGAAAAAGAGTAGAAAATTGTAAAACAAAACATACAGCCAAACGCAACAGTGACATTGATAGATTTAAATGCAATTTACAAAGAAGTATTTCAAACAATAAAATTTCGAAACGATAATGAACCAACCAAAAACATATATTTTAGCAGGTGCATCAAGCGCCATTGCAAAGCAAACAGCCATTTTTTTAAAAGATAAAGGATTTCAAATTATAGGAATTAGCACTAAACCAAAAGACTTTGATTACGATGAGTTTTACGAAGTTCCAAGTTATGATTTTGGTAATTTTCCTGTTATAGAAAAGCCAATTGACGGATTGGTTTATTTTCCTGGAACCATTAATTTAAAGCCATTTGCAAGGTTAACACCCGCAGAATTCAACAATGATTTAGCAATAAATTCATTAGGAGCAGTAGCATTTGTGCAAGCTTATTTGGTAAATTTAAAAAAGGCAGAAAATGCTTCCATCGTATTTATAAGTTCGGTAGCTGCAAGTACTGGCTTGCCATTTCATAGTTCTATTGCCATGGCAAAAGGAGCAATTGAAGGATTAACCAAAGCATTATCGGCCGAATTAGCACCCAATATTCGTGTAAATAGTGTAGCTCCATCGTTGGTAAATACGCCTTTGGGAAGTAAATTCATTAGTACACCAGAAAAAATAGATGCCATGCAAAAAAGAAATCCTTTGCGTAAAATTGGTGAACCAACAGATATTGCCAATGCCATTGTGTTTTTATTATTGGAACAATCTGCTTGGGTAACAGGACAAGTATTGGCGGTTGATGGAGGAATGAATACCATAAAAAATGGATAAATTGGTAAGTACTTGTCTGCATTTTGAAGACATTAAGAATTTGGAACAACGCAAAAGAACCAACTTAATAAATTCGATTGGTGGCTTTAAAAGTGTGTGTTTGATTGGAACTATTGATAAAGAAAATAATACCAATTTAGCCATATTTAATTCCATTGTTCATATTGGAGCAAACCCACCACTAATTGGTTTTTTAGTAAGGCCCGATAAGGTAGAAAGGCATACACTTTCTAATATTTTAGCAACTGAATATTATACAATAAACCATATAAACGAACCTATTTACAAGCAAGCGCACCAAACAGCTGCAAGGTATGAAAAAGAAATTTCAGAGTTTGATGCTACTCATTTAACAGCTCAATATATAGACAATTTTATAGCTCCTTTTGTGCAAGAAAGTTTTGTTAAAATGGGAGTTCAATTGAAAGAAAAAGTAACTATTTTAAGTAATAATACCATTTTGTTAATTGGTGAAATAAAGCTTATAAATTTCCCAACTAACTGCTTGGCCAATGATGGTTTTTTAGACTTAGAAAAGGCGCAAACTATTACTTGCAGTGGGCTTGATAGTTATTATAATACAACCAAAATAGCTAGATTAAGTTATGCTAAACCCAATTCTGAACCAACTATTTTTGAGTAAAATTATATTCATTTGCATTACCAAACAATTTTAAAATGGATTTATTTTCTTTAAATAATTATAGTAATTTATTGCCTTGCAATGGACAGGTTTTTTATTATGGAAAAGTAATGAATAACCAAGAAGCTTTGTATTATTTTAACCAATTAAATAATACAATTGAGTGGAAAAACGATGAAGTAATTATATTTGGAAAGCTAATAAAAACCAGCAGAAAAGTAGCTTGGTATGCTAGTTCTAATATTGAATATACTTACTCAAATATTTCGAAAAAAGCAGAACCATTTACACCAGAATTATTAAGTTTAAAACAAATAGTAGAACAAAAAACGGGTGAAAAATACAATGCGTGCTTACTTAATTTATACCAAAACGGAAACGAGGGTATGGGCTGGCATAGCGATGATGAAAAAATGCTGGAACCTTTAGCATCCATTGCGTCTTTAAGCTTTGGTGCTGACAGAAAATTTTCATTGAAACACCAACAAAACAATCAGACTGTTTCGGTAAAATTAGAAAACGGAAGTTTGTTAGAAATGAAAGATAAAACTCAGTTGTTTTGGAAACATTCACTTCCAAAAACAACCAAAGTTATAGGACCAAGAATAAATTTAACATTTAGAAAAATGGTAGTTTAAAAGCGAGAATATTATTTTCTCGACTACACTACCATTGACGTTTTTATTTAAAATACTAATAATTAGACAAAAGCAAAAAATCCAGTCATTCCGTAGGAATCTTCCTTGCAAATAATTACCATTGAATTAAACAATAACTTTAGTAAAAATCAATGATTGTTTAATTCAAGGAAGATTCCTACGGAATGACCCAACGTCATTTTATATTGAATTTTTTGAAAAAAATTATCCCTCGAAATGACGAGCATTTTGAAGCTTTTGAGACAGACTTTTAGTGATAAATTTTATTCAACAAATAATAGTCTAGTAAAACAATTGCAGCCATTGCTTCTACTATTGGAATCGCTCTTGGAACTACACAAGGATCATGGCGACCTTCGGCTTTAAATTCAATATTTTCGAATGAAGTATTTATTGAATTTTGATTTTGTTTGATGGTAGAAACGGGTTTAAAAGCTGCTTTAAAAACAATATCCATTCCATTGCTAATTCCACCTTGAATACCACCACTATGGTTAGTTTGAGTAGAAATTTGATTGTTGTTTTTTACTTCAAACACATCGTTGTGTTCACTGCCTTTCATAGTTACACAATCAAAACCGCTACCTATTTCAAATCCTTTACAAGCATTTATACTTAAAATGGCTTTGCCTAATTCTGCATGTAATTTATTAAAAACAGGTTCGCCAAAACCAACTGGAATACCTTTACAAACACAAGTAATAATTCCACCTACTGAATCTCCTTCGGCTTTTACTTGTTCTATCAATGTTATCATTTTATTGGCTGTTTCAGCTTCGGGACAACGAACAATATTGTTTTCTGTTTCTGTAAAATCTATATTTTCAATTGCTTTTTCTAATTTGATGGTATAAATTTGCGATACAAAAGCATGAATAGAAATTCCAATATTATTTAACACCATTTTAGCTACAGAACCTGCCAAAACCCTTGCCACTGTTTCGCGTGCCGATTGTCGTCCGCCACCTCTATAATCTCTGATGCCATATTTTTGTTCGTAAGTATAATCGGCATGAGAAGGGCGAAATACATCTTTCAAGTGATTGTAATCAGAAGAATTTTGATTTTTGTTTTTTACAATAATCGTGAGTGGTGCGCCTGTAGTTTTTCCTTCAAAAATTCCGCTTAATACCTCAAAACTTTCGTCTTCTTTTCTTTCGGTTGTAATTTTCGATTGGCCAGGTTTTCTCTTATTCAAATCATGTTGAATTAAGTCAAAATCGAAAAGTATATTTGGCAACATTCCGTCAATAACAACGCCTAAAGCATTTCCATGACTTTCGCCAAAAGTGCTAATTTTAAAAATATTTCCAAACGAATTTCCAGCCATAATACCAAATTGTTTTGATTTCTTTTAACTATATCTACCTATATTTTTGAATTTAGAATAAGCAATTTTTATAATAATTACTTGAAGTTCTTGCCACCTAATCTTGAATTTTTGGTGCAAATTCATGTGCTTTTTTATTCATTTCTGCAAACACATTCGTTGTTTTTGTTTGTATATTTAATGGTTTCTTTGCAAAGTTTCTCCAAAATATTTAGGTTTATATCTTCCAACTTTTTAATATAAATACAAGCTTTTCCCATTTTAAATTTCCCCAAATTTTGAAGTAAATCTTTGTTGTTATTTCCTGGTGCAGATACATAAAGTGAAAACGCTGCTTTTCGTGGCGAAAATCCAATTAGCATAGCATCACCTTCGTGTCCGCTTGCGTATTTGTAATGATAACTTCCAAAACCAATCATGGTTGGTCCCCACATTTTTGGCTCAAAACCCGACCATTTTTGCATAAGTTCTATTAGCTGAAAACTGTCTAATTTCTTTTGTTCGTTTTCTACAAATGAATTTATAAAATCTATTACGTTTACATTTGTTTCAGTAGTTTTGTTTTTTGAAGCCATAATAATTTATTTCTGCAACACAGCGTTTAGTAAATTCAAATTTTCTAAAATCTATTCATTTTTTACGATTCTATCATAAAAATATTTGTTTTCAAATTCCTATTCCGCCTATAATTTCAATTTCTTGTCCTTTTGTTGGCTTACTATCTAATAAAGGCATTGCTTTCATTATAAGTTCTCTTAGAAGCTGTCTAAATTCACTTAATAATTTTGTTATGTTCTATTTTTCGTCACTTTGCGTTGCATTTTTTGTTGGTAGAAGCGCTGCTAGCAACTTCAAAATGCGCCTTAATTGACAAAAAATATAATCATAACAATTCTGAATAATCAAATTTAGACAGCTTCTTACTCCAATTACATTTAAAGAATTGTCATGGTCTTCTTTTTCATCCCAAATTTCTGTTACAAATACAGAGTTGGTATCGTTTTCATCAAGTCCTATTACGTATAGTTGGCAGCCTTTTGCAGTTGATACAAGTTTAGATGCTTCTAATAAAATAGCTGCAAGTTCGTTTCTTTGATTTGGTTTTGCAGTAAGTTTACCGTGTAATAAATATTTACTCATTTATACTTTTATTTGTTCGAATGTAATCCAATTGTGTTACCTTCAGTATCCATAATAATAGCGCAAAATCCATGTTCACCAATTTGCATTTTTGGTTGTAAAACTTTTCCACCAGCTTCTTCCACTTTCATTGTTTCAGTTACACAATCTTCAGAAGTAAAGTACACCAATGTTCCTCCTGCTCCAGGTTTAATATCTTTGGTTTTACATAACGCACCACTAATATTATTTTCCTCTGCTAACCACGGGAAACTCACCATTTCCAAATCACCAAAATCGCCAGGTGCTTGCATAGGAATCATTTCAATTTGAAAAACAGTTTCATAAAAATTTTGAGCTCTGCTTATGTTGTTTACATATATTTCTACCCAAGTAAATGGGTTTTTTTTGTTAGTGTTCATTTGCTAAGTTTTTTAAATAGGGTAAATATTTTTTATCTGTGTTGGTCTATTAGAATATTATTTCCATCAGGATCGGTTAAAGTAATATGAGCAGGTCCGCTTGTTGTTCCATCTGCTTCTGTTGTTAATTGCAATCCGCAATTTTTTAAATGCTGTTGAATTACCCTAACGTCATCAAATTCTTCCATATTTTGAGCATTTTCGTCCCAACCTGGATTAAAAGTAATCATGTTTTTTTCAAACATTCCTTCAAATAATCCAATAATAGATTTTTCGTTTTTTAGGATTAACCATTTTTGATTGATGTTACCTCCTAGTTCTTTAAAACCTAGGTTTTGGTAAAATTCTTTTGATTTTTGAATGTTGTTAACTGCTAAGCTAATTGAAAAGGCTCCTAGTTTCATATTGTTTGTGTTTTTTTGTCAAATATAAAAATTTTCCCAATAAATTTATCTTTAGTAATTAGTATAAAAAAATGAATATTGGTATAAGCTTTTACTTCCAAAAAAGGTTAAAACATGGATGAATAAACTGAAACTTTAGCTCAATAGTGCTTACAAAAATTTATTTAATAATTAATAGCTTTTGTAAAACCTAACTAATTTAAGTAATAGTTGCGAGTTACTGCTTTATATGGCATGGGTAATTTTGGAATTATATTAGTTATTATATTTTTTTGTTCAATGGTTGAAAATACTTTTAAAATAAGTTTTGTGAATTTAGAACACTAAAGCCAATTTCTTTTATTTGCTTATATAGTTTGTTTTTCTTGTCGGCTTAAAAATTGTTTGTACATTAATTCATTTTCCTTTTTAACATTACTACCTTAACTCCGTAAGCAATTAGTGATGTTGTAAAACGGCACTACTTATGGCGTTGAACGGTGGTAATTATGCCTCTGTACGGTGGTAATTATGTCTCTGTACGGAGGTTAATATTACTCTGTACGGTGGTTATTATGCCTCTGTACGGTTACCAATATTACTTGAACCGACCCTGAGATAGGATTATATGGAGGTGATTATGCCTTTGTACGGCTATTAATATACCTTTGTACGGATACTGTTATTACTTGTTACCTATTGTAATATGTTTCTGAACGGATGTAAAGATGGGTACAGCAGTGTATATTATGGGACTGTACGCTACCTAATATTAGGGCAAACGCACCTAAATATTGGGGGTGTTTTAGGTAATTGTTTGAGTAAATTGTTGATTATAAGGCTGTAATTATAGTATAAATGATGTTGACGCCCTAGCCAATATTGGCAAGATTTACTGTTAGCTAGGATAGCAACAGAGGATAATTAGCCTTTACCAGCAGGAATGATTACTTTTAACCTGCGGAAGGTACAGTGCTTACTTCTTTAACTATATTGATTTCGTTCGCCAGTTTTTTAAAAAATCCATAATATCCATTTTTTCCTGATTTCTTTATTATTTTCAGTAATTGTTTATCATCGTCATGTTGGAATACCGCTCAAGTGGTATCTCTTAAATATTAACCAACTTTGATATTTTATATGTTTATACATACAAAGAGCTATTTGAATTTTACTAAACTAAGGACTATTAACTGACAACAATCAACCAATCAATGGTAGTTCAAAAGTAAAAACAGAACCTTTTCCTTTTTCACTATTCACATAAATGGTTCCATTATTTTGTTTTATAAAATCGGCACAAAGCATCAAACCTAGTCCAGTTCCTTTTTCATTTGCAGTTCCTTGTGTACTTGGGTTTTGGTGTTGGGTGAATAATTCGTTTATTTTTTCTTGCTCAATTCCAACTCCATTATCAGCAATAGAAATTTTAATTACCGTATTTTCTGTTTTTGTGGATATGGTAATTTCACCCACATCGTTTGTAAATTTAATGGCATTTACAATCAAATTTCTCATTACTAAATTGATGGTATTTTCATCGGCAAAAGCAATATCGTTTTGGTTGCATAAATTTAGCAATTGAATGTGTTTTTGATGTGCTAAACTTGCTGCTAAGGCAATGTTTTTATTCACTAATTCAAAAATATTAATAGATTCAAATTTTAATGGCAATCCCTTTATTTGCGAGGAAGCCCACACCAATAAATTTTCTAGTAAATCTATATTGTTTTCAACCGATGAAGCAATTTGTTTGGTTAATTCTTCTGTGTTTTCTGGCTTGTATTTTATATTGCCCATTAAGTCAAAGTACAATTTCATGGTAGTCATATTATTTCTTAAATCATGACTAATGATGCTAAAAAAACGGTCTTTTACTGTGTTTAATCTTCCTAATTCTTCCGTTTGAATTTCTAACTTTTTATTCTGGTTTTCGAGCGATGAACTGATACGTTTGTTGTTGATATAAAAATATAAAAACACAACAGTTAACAACACAAAAAGTACCACAATTGCAATTAGCATTTTCCTAATTTGCCTTTCTTTAATGAGCTGAACATTGCTCAATTCTTCATTTTTTTTCAATAAAACTACTTGTTGTTGGGTTTTTTCTTTGTCGTAAAGTAATTGCAAATTGGTAACTCTTGCCAAAATTGAATCGTTGAATAACGAATCTTTTAACTGTGTACTTAACATTGAAAATGTTTTAGATTCAAACACGTTGTTTTTTGATTTTGAAATTATTGCCAAACCTTCGTAAGCTTCTTTTAACTCAAAACGCTGGTTTAACAATTTAGCTTTTTGCAATGCTAACTTATATTTTTGCTCTGCAACACCGTAATTATTAAGCATTAACTCAGTGTTTCCTAAACCCAATAAATTACTTGTTTCCAAAACTTCAGAGTTAGCTTGCTTTGCAATTTTGTAAGATAATTGGTAATAATTTAAGGCATATTTGTAATTTGATTGGTTGTAATAAAGCTTAGCTAAATTTTGATAAGTAATGGCTTCACCAGCTTTATTTCCAATGCTTTGGTAAATATTTAAAGCTTTGTTGTAATAATTAACTGCTAAAGTATATTTTTTTTGCAAAGCATAAATTTTTCCAACATTTTCATAAATGGTAAGCGTTCTAAAAATATTTTTATTTTGCTCAAAAATATTGGCAGCTTTTAAATTGAATTCAATGGCCTTTGAAAAACTATTTTGTCGTTCGTAAATATTAGCAATGGAAACATAAGCATTTAGTAGGTCGTTTTTTTCATTTAATGATTCAAATACATTAAGTGCTTCCAAACTTAATTTCAGTGCATTTGGCAAATTGCCCAAGGCAAAATTACAATTCCCTAAAGCATAATAAATTTGCCCTTTTGTTAAAGTGTTTTCTGTTTCATAACCAAGCGCTTTTTGATAATTGAAAATGGCTAAATTAAAGTTGGCCGATAAATAATAAAATGTACCTAACGATTTATAAACTTTGATTTTTTGGGGATTTGGTGAATTTTCGTTTAATAAATTGGCTGCTTTTTTCGAAAATTCTAATGCCTCAACTACATTTTGAGAACCAATTTTATAAGATGCATTTACTAAACTATCAATTTGTGTTGCATGTTTATCGGCATTGACTTGAGCAGCAATTTTCAATGAAAAAAACAAACAAATAATTAAGTAAAAATAGCGCATTGATAAAAAAGTAATTTGTAAGGCAAATCTATTATAAAGTGTGGAAGTTTTATTCGAAAACACGAAATGTTATTCTTAAATATTTCATAACAAAAATGTTTCAAATGATGCCAATGAACAAAAAATCAAAATATTAGTAATTAAACTAGGTGAGGCTTATATTTGCGCCTCAATTTTAAAGCTTAATAAGCAATGTTAGATAAATTAGAAGCTATATTTCAGCGATATAAAAACGTGGAAGAGTTAATTAGTCAGCCATCAATTTTGGCCGATATGAAACGTTTTACCCATTTAAATAAAGAATACAAAAGCCTGAGTGTAATAATGGAAAAGTACTATGAGTACAAAAACATTAGGGCAAATATTGACAATGCACGAGATATTTTAAAGAACGAAAAAGATTCGGACATGCGCGACATGGCAAAGGGCGAACTAGATGAATTAGAGCCGCTTATTCAGCCTTTGGAAGAAGAAATTCGTATTTTGTTAATTCCAAAAGAACCTGAAGACGAGAAAAATGCAACAATAGAAATTAGAGGCGGTACTGGTGGAGATGAAGCTTCATTATTTGCGGGTGAACTATTTAGAATGTATAGCCGTTACTGCGAAAACAAAGGTTGGAAAACCGAAGTGTTAGATTTTACAGAAGGAAGTGCTGGGGGTTACAAAGAAATTGTGATGGAAGTAAATGGGGAGGATGTTTATGGAATTTTAAAATACGAAAGTGGTGTTCATCGTGTGCAACGTGTTCCTGATACCGAATCGCAAGGACGTGTGCATACATCGGCTGCATCGGTTGTGGTATTGCCAGAGGCAGAAGAAGTAGATGTGGAGTTAAATCCGGCAGATATTGATATGCAAACTTCTCGTTCGGGAGGTGCTGGAGGGCAAAATGTAAATAAGGTAGAATCGAAAGTTCAGTTAACACACAAGCCTTCAGGAATTGTTGTGGTTTGCCAAGTAGAGCGCAATCAAAAAGGAAACAGAGAACGTGCTATGCAAATGTTAAGAACTAAATTGTACGAAATTGAGCTGAAAAAACATTTAGATGGCATTTCGAGCAAACGTAAAACTATGGTTTCTACTGGTGATAGATCGGCAAAAATTAGAACTTACAATTATCCGCAAGCACGTGTTACCGATCATAGAATTGGTTTAACTAAATACAATTTGCCTGATGTAATTAATGGTGATATTCAGGAATTTATTGACCAATTACAAATAGCTGAAAATGCTGAAAAGCTAAAAGAAGGCGTAATGAATTAGTAGTTTTTTTAGCTGAAAAACACTGCTATTTATTAAAATGTTAAATTTTGAATAGTTATCTAATCATGTAATTTAAAAAGGTATGTTTGGTGCTTTGTAAATAATAGAATGAAAAATTTAAAATATTTATTTTTTGTAATAACAATTGTAACCATTTTTGGTTGTAAAAAAGGTTATGAAGGAAGTTTGAGTTCAAACCCAAATCCTGAAACTTTTATGGCAATAAATAAAATAGAACGAAGTGGCGAAAATCGTTTAACAACAAGAGTTGACGCCTATTGGTGGGGTACTTCGAGCAATGGTTATGTAGTTGGTTTTGAAGTATCGATTGATAGCATGAAAACCTGGACTTATACAACTAAAAATGATAGCAGTATTTTATTAATAATTAAGCAGGGAAGCGACA
>Ga0247839_1005615_pt1 | contig 15083 bp, 15 predicted proteins | sample LaCruzMarch2015__6_FD_192405 | JGI IMG/M metagenome (GOLD analysis project Ga0247839, IMG submission 192405) | Freshwater microbial communities from meromictic Lake La Cruz, Castile-La Mancha, Spain - LaCruzMarch2015_16m | ecosystem: Environmental > Aquatic > Freshwater > Lake | place: Spain... | reverse complement strand
CTTATAGTGTAGTGGTTTAGCACCGAGGACTTTGAATCCTCTGACCTGGGTTCGAATCCCGGTAAGACCTTAATTTTAATATTAATTATTTTACAATACTTAATATTAAATTATTTGGATTTGATGCTTTAGATATATTTATTTGTGCAACTCCGTTTTCTTTAGCAGTTTCATTCACATACTTATATATGTTTTTCCATCGCTTAAAATCATTATATATTCTAAACATAAGCTTCATCGTGAATTAATTCACCTATTCTTAAATTATTTTCTTCATCATCATCTTTTTTATCTTTAACTTTTTCTTCTACATCTGTTATAGGTTTAATAATAGTTTGTCGTTTTATTCTCTTGCTAAATTTTTTTAAATTAATTTTTTCACGTGTCTCTCTTACTTTTTCTTTACAATATTTTACAAATATACAAAATAGAATAGATGACATAAAACAACTGAAACTTATTATTAATATTTTTTCAATATCCATTTTGATTTTATTTAATATAATAATTTATATTAAAAGTAATTCAATTTTATATGTTATAATATATATTTAAATAATAACTTAAAGACAACAATATATTATTATATGAAAAGGAAGAATAGTTTAAAAGATTATTTTGTATGGGTTCCTGATGACACCTTACAGCAAAAATTCATTTTTTATGGTGTCAGTAACGATATCGGGTTGGCGCAGAGGAAGCGCACAAGGCTCATAACCTTGGGGTCGGATGATCGAAACATTCACCCGATAAACGAGTAACTCAATGGGACCATAGTTTAGTGGTAGAATATGTGCTTTGGGTGCGCATGACTCGGGTTCAATTCCCGATGGTCCCCCACTTTTGTTTTCTAACAGCAATTTTTTTGATTACTGAAAACAGTATTTGTGCTTCGATAATTTAATGGTAAAATAGTCGGCTGTTAACCGACCAACCTAGGTTCGATTCCTAGTCGAAGCGTTTTAATATAAATATTTTTAAATACTTATATTAATCATATAAAAGTAACTTAAAGATAACAGTCGATATATAACCAGTAACTATGGCGAATGTATATGAAAATGTTGTTGAAGAATTTAATAAACGGAATTGTAAACTACTTCTATCGAAAGAAGAATATAATGAAATTATTGCAAATTCAAAAAAAAATTATAAATTAAATTATATTGCTTCTTGTGGTCATAATCATATTGTGTTTTATAATGTTTTTAAATCTAGAAATACAGGTGTAATATGTCCTAATTGTAAAAATAAAGAAATAGGAAAAAATATAAAAGAAAAAATGAAAAATAATGAAGTGTCAAAAATATATTGTATAGAACAAGAATTTAAATTAATTAAAGAATTTCAAAAATTAGTGGAATCAAAATTTGACATTATTAAAGCATTTGATGGTTGTAATATTGATATCATTTATAAACCTAAAGATATCAATCAAGATAAATGGGTTGGTATCCAAGTTAAAACAACTAATAATATACATTTAACATATAGTTTTCATATTAATAATATTTATAATAATTGTTTAATTTTATTATTTTGTAATGAAGATAAAAATATGTGGTTAATTCCTGAAAATATTATTGGTAATCAAAAAAAAATCAGTATTGGTTATAATAAATCAAAATACAATATTTATAATGTTAATAAAGATATCGTTATTGATAAATTAAATGAATTATATTCTACTACAACAAAATTTGAATTTGATATTTTAAATACACCAATAAATATTTTTCAACAGAGAGAACAAGATTTCAAAAAATTTCGTCAAGAAATAATTACTTTTATTGAATTTACATATGATGAAATGGAAGGCACAGTCTATGATTTTAAAATTAATAATTTTAAGATACAAGAAAAGGTAGCTAAATTGTGTGATAAAAAAAATAAATATTCATTTTTTCTCTGCAAAAATAATGGTATAGTTGATGGAAAAAGAAATCAAATTCAATATAATATAAATGATAATAATTTTTATTGGTTAAATTGTGAAAATAAACAACATTTTTTTGTTATTCCTGAAAAAATATTAATCGAAAAAGGCTTTATAGGCAATAAAGAAGAAAATAAAAATAAGCAAAATTTTAAAATTACAATTAAAGATGATTTACATCATAAAAGTAATTGGCTTAAACCATATATGTTTAATTATGAAACTATTAATGACGAAGAAAATAAAAATAGATTATTGCTTTTATTAACATGAAGAATTTTTATATTAATCAAGTCACTTAATTATCAAATAAACTTAAATATTATCATTATTATTATATAAATAACATGGAGAGAAATTGTATTATTATTCAAAGAAAAGGAATTCAACATTTTCTCTCAAATATCAGAATTTACTATTAATAAAATAAAACTATTTAAAAATAAAATATTATAGTTTAGTATAGATGCAAATTTTCGTGAAGACCCTCACTGGTAAGACCATCACGCTCGAAGTTGAACCATCTGACACTATTGAAAATGTTAAGCAAAAAATTCAAGATAAGGAGGGAATCCCACCCGATCAGCAACGCTTAATTTTTAGTGGTAAGCAACTCGAAGACGGTCGCACTTTATCTGACTATAACGTGCAGAAAGAATCGACGATTCATCTCGTACTTCGGCTTCGTGGAGGTATTTTTTAAAGTGTATGAAACACTCTTTTTATATTATATAAAACACCTTAAAGAGTATTTATATAATATATGTAAAATGAATACGTGCAATAAGTGCAAAAAAGACAAAGAATCTGATTTATTTTATAAAAATTAGGATGTATTATTTTAAAAAAATCTTCAGCTATTTCTAATAACTTGTTTATATTCATTATTATATATAATAAATATAAAATACTTATTTAAGTAGTGTAAATAAATTAATTATGCTTGTTTTTGGAACACCTTTATACAGTCCCAAATCTTTGCTGATTCATCAAATGTAAATGCACCTCTCTTTTGAGCTAAGGAGAGAAAACTTACAATTACATTCAATGCTGTGTTTTCGTCCTTAATTGGAATATCAACCAATTTAACTTCAGTTTGTTGCGACTGGTCTTCAACTTCTGACATTTTATAATTATATTTAAGTTATTTATTTAAGTTATTATACTTAAATAATTTATTTATTAAATTTATTTAAAGCCATCACATATAATATATTAATAATAAATGAACACACCCCATAATAATCTATCAAATGAGCATATTATTAACTCCGATATCAAAAATAAAGGTTTTGCAATTTTGGACAATACGTTTAAACAACATGGCTGGACATTAACAAAAAATGAAATTAATTGGATTAATTATACCAAATTTGGTGATGAAACTAGCTGTTTTGATATTAAAATTGCGAGTGACAAAATTATTATTAGTGTTCCTATTAAAAACTCTATTTATCAATTTGTTACAACATTTAAAAGTTATTATGAAGCCAGTGAATTTATTGAACAAAAATTATATAATTATATTAATTAAAAAAATTGAATTATCAATATGATTTAAAGATTTAATCATACTAGTTAATACAGCAACATAAAATGGCTAATCTTATTGATATTACTACTAGCACTTTGGACTTAAACACCTTCTGTTTTGACACCAGACATTTTGATGCCGACAAAATTTCATTACCTATTGAGAACGCAAAGTTTGGAATTCTTAATTTTAGTTCAGTTACATGCACAGAAACTAGAAGTGAACTTGAGTTCTTGTTTACAATTGATTGTTCTGGTTCAATGACTGATAGATGTTCTGATGGACGAACTAAAATGCAGCATATTATTCACACATTAAAAAATATGATTTTATTCCTACAACAGAATGTAAGTATCAGTGCAAATATTACTGTTAATGCGTTTGATACTAACATTTATAAAATTATTGAGCGAACTAGAATTACTGATAATAATTTTGAAGAAATTATCTCAAAAATTGATAAACTTCAACCAAATGGAAGTACTAATATTGAATATGCTCTTAGAAAAACAGCAGAATACATACAACAATTAAAGAGTGAATTTCCAACGCATATTGTAAATCATATTTTCATGACAGATGGCGAGGTAAATGAAGGTTCAAATTGTATTGAACTTCTTAAGAGTTTAGTTCTAGATGACATTATGAATGCTTTTATTGGATTTGGTATTGAACACGATGCTGTCCTTCTCAATGCTATCGGTTCAGTTGGCAAAAGCAGTTATCATTTTGTTGATAAACTTGAAAGCGCAGGGTTTATTTATGGGGAAATTTTACATTCAGTTGTGTATAAATTATTAACTAATACAGAAATTATTTTAAAAAATGGCCTAATTTATGATTATCAAAATAATTTATGGGTTGATAAATTAGTAATTGGAGATATTATTAGTGAAGCAAATAAGACATATAATATTATATCCAACAATGTCGATGAATTCGCAGCAGAAATTAAAGGAACGCTAGATGATTTAGTAATTTTGTATCCGTCTACTAGTGGCGAAGATACTGATTTAACAAAGCATATATTTAGACAAAGAACCCTACAAATTATGTATGAAGTTAATGAATATTGCAAACTAAAGAGAGACCTTGCACAAATTAATAATGATATTCGTATTCGAAAGACATCACTCAATAAAAAACTAGTTGAATTTATGGATGAAATGAAAAACTATATGGCACAGAATAATATTATGGATGATAAGTTCATGAAAAATCTGTGTGATGATATATTCATCTGCTTCAGAACATTTGACACAAAATATGGTAATATGTATTGTATATCTAGACAAACTTCTCAAGGAAATCAGAGACAGTATACAGTATCTAATACAATGAGATTAGATGAAGGTGAATATCATAATGCATTACATCTTCCAAGACTGGCTAGAGGCAGACATATTGTTCAAAGAGAAATTACATTTGATTTAGGTTCTAATACACTTTTACCAGAATTTAATCTTCATGATTTATCAATTGATGATATTCATATGCAATCACCTATTTTGATGAGACACGAAGTTTCTGATTTTGCTGATACACCATATTTAACTCCACAGGCTAATAAAGTTATGAGATTTATCAGTTCTCAAACAGGAGAATATGATGAAGACAATATGACTTCATCAACTCAAGAACTTTATTAAGTAATCATTTATTCGGTACAAATAAATTATAATATAAAAATTTATTTTTAATTTTTTATATTAATCACTATTATTTTGATAACTATTTTCTTTTTGTAATTCTGTTTGTAATTGACTTAATAATGGAAATTCATTTGGATTAATTGTCTCTGTTAAAAATGATGGTTGTGAAATTAGTGGATTATCATTTATTCCCCATAAGTATTGCCAAACACTACTTATAAATGGTGCTTTATTTTTTACTTTTAATCTATAAGCACACGAATAATCAGGAATTGCAGCCATTGAACCACATGGATTACATGGTGAATTTAAAAATGTAAATCCTGGTATAATTTTTTCTAGATCTATATAATCAACTGGTGTCACTTTTTTTGTTTGTTCATTAAATATACCACCTTTCCCTGTATAAGTTATTCTCTCTAATGTTGGAATTGATTTATCACTTTTTAAGTTACATTTTATAATATCATCTGAACGATTACTCATTAGTCCAGATTCGTATGGAAAATTACCAAAACCATTTGGAAGTTCTTCTAACCTTGAAGTATTACCCGTTGGGTCTTCAACTAGAACGCCATTAAGTAAAAATTGTCCCTCTTTCGTTTGATAAGTTAATATACGTATAATTGCTGCTTCATTATAACTTGTTCTTGCTGTATTGACTGCATCACTTGGAACTGACCTTATATATGGATTTCGAGCTACTGCATCTTTGTATAGGTCAATTACTTTTTGTGACCATGGCCATATTCCATTTTTATTAAAATAATCTAATTCTTCTTGAGTAGCCTGTGTACCTATTGTATTCATATCAAAAATTTTTTGTCTATTTATTGTATTTTGGATTAATAAAAATTTTAATTTAGAGTGTTGTGTAAAATTACCATTTTTTGTACTATTTACTTTATTTAGTTCAGGCTCATTTATACTAAATTTTCCATCTATGTTTAAATTAAAACCTTCCCTTGTTGAAGAATTATTTTTCCCTGACAATTGAGAGAACCTAAATAATAATAATAGCACTAGTCCTGTTATTAATCCATTAATTCTGTTATTCATAAATACTAGTAAAATAGTTACTATAAGTATTAAATTTCCTAAAAGAGTATTAAATAAAGATACAAATACTTCAGGAATAAAATATAAAACTAACCATAATGCAATTAATATTGTTAATATGCCTATTAATTTAGTTTTATTTTCATCATTTACTAATTTTTTTATTTTTGGTAACTTCATATATTATTCAATTATTTTTTATAATTGAATAATATATATGCGTAAGAGTAAAAAAAATAGAACAACTAAAAATAAAACAAGAAAAAATAGAAGTAAATATATTTATACAGATGAAGCAAAAAGACTTATGAAAATTATTAAACAATTAAAAAAAATAAATAAAACTAAAACTAAAAACGAAGCTACCACATGAAACTTTACTAAAACTATGAAAAAGAAATGATTTACTTTCCGGTTGAACCAAAACCACCTTCTCCTCTAGCAGTTTCTTGGCCTAATTCTTCTCTCGAATTTACCAATTCAACAACCACTGGAATAAGACCATCACCGCAAATTTGCAAATGTCTATCAAATTTATTTACTGTTATCGTTTTCAATGAATAAATTACATCAAACATCCCAGTTAAATGACCTCTATAACCTGAATCAATAATACCAACATTATTTGCCAAACGCAAAAATGATTTTGAAATACTTGAACGAGGGTACATATAAAAGCCAGTATTAAATCTATATTCATATTCAGAAGAAGAAGAAGAATCATATTTTTTTTCAACAATCTGAGCACTACACGCCACATGATAATCTAGTTTATTCACTGTAGTGAAAGACATATTTATCTCTGTTGGAGAGAATAAATCAAAACCCGCATCAATATGATATATATTACTTGACATTTTAAGATGATGTTGATGTATAGCTTCAATATATTTGTTTAATAATTCATTATCTGAAGAATCAACAAAAAATTTTAAATGCATATATCTACCATAAATATTTAATAAATCCAGTTCCAGAGTATTAGACATGTTTTAATTTATGTTTTAATTTTAAGTAATTTTAAATCAATATTATATATGACCAACAAAAGGTTGCCGCGTTTAGAATTAAGAGAAAACCCAAATAATCAAAACGATTTTATAATATTTCGACATCAAATTCGCAGCAAAAAAATGCCGACTTTTTCTAAAAAAGGTAAAGTAATATCTAAAAAAAACAAAACTAGAAAGCATAAGAAAAGAAAAACTATATTCAATATATTTTAATTCTTCGCTGGTGTAAAAGTATTATCTAATATTCATATATTAGATAATTCATATATTCGGATTAGAGGTTTCTCTCTAATATTACACCTTTTTACATTTACTATGCTTCACTGAAACGCCGATTTTCAATAAGCCACGTATTCACTTATTTTTGGGATTCTATTATTCAATGCTTTACTTAATTTGTAAAAAGTTTTGTCTCATTTTTCTTTTTGGTCGGCGTAATTTCGGTATGATTAATTCGCATCATGATTAATTAAATTTAATGCATCTAATCGATGATAGAAGTATCTATATTCTATTTCCACCTTTTTTAGCTGCCAATTCATATCATCTAATAATTCTCTTGCTTTTTGAATTATATTTTGGTCGCCTCCTAATTCTTTTGCTTTATTTATAATTTTTTGTATTTTTTCAATTTCTTCATAAACATTTTTTAAGTTTTCACTATATTTTTCAGCTCTAACTTTCGTTTCCATTAAAATTTCTGTATAAGACTTACTTGGCATGTCATCAAACTCCATTATCTCATCAATTATTGCCTTATCATATTCCTCCTCTTTTTTATCAATGTCAATGCCATAAAAACGCACTGAATTGGTATTGAAATCTAACAAAAAGATTGGGCCTGCTCGTTGACCATTGTTTAAGAAATAACCCGAATCTAAAATATTGATAAAACTATGTTGACAATTTCTAGTCAAACAATACCAATCCTCTTCCCTTTGGGATTGAGATGAAACAGTTAAATCTGTGTATGGCTTACATTTTTCTATAGCACATGGCTTTGGCTTATTTTTTGCTTGATGTAAATTCTCAAACGCTTCACGTAACAAATCGACAGAACCGAAATGCTTCATTAATACAAATATCTCTCTAACACACGTTTGCCAAAGCATATCCGCATCATAATGGACACTCATCAGTCTTATTTTACGTCCTATTTTATAACCAAATGAACCTTGAGTTACCATTATTTCGTATATAATACTTATAAAAAGTATTTAAATGATTTAATTTTAATTACAATAAGGGAACGTTTGAGGAGGTTGCTTAGTTGATGGTGGTTGAGTTTGTGGTCCTGAATTTATGTACCACTCAGGAGGAACAAGATAAACATTTTGAGTATTGCAACCACTTGCAAATGAAGTAATACTTGTTCCTGAAGCTGCTTGACTTGAACCTGTTTGAACAGCATATGGAAAAGGTTTTTGAGCTCCAACTGGATTATTACAACCTCTTGTGAGATATAAGTTGTATTGAGAATAAGAAACTGGTTGATATAATGTCTTTGTATAAGGACCATTACGAGCCATATCATTAAATTTAAATTTAGCAGTTGATCTTCCTGAAGTACATAATGTAGGTCCACATCTAACAAAATGACCTTCATAAGTTCCAACATTATTGACATTGAGGGAACATGTATTAGCAGCAGCTTTATTTTGAATATATAACATTTGACTTGCACTATCTGTTTGATTTCCTGTGTAGTTTGGTTGAACCCAATAGTTTGGATATTTACCGTACCTAGCCCATCTGTATTTTTTGTCTAACATTCCATAATTTGAGAGAACAGATGGTTTGATATAAAGGTATTGTGTTCCCATTGTATCCACAACACGTGAATTAAGAACTGGTTCTACTGCTCCTTGTTTACTATGAGCATTTGGAATTGCGCCAGTGGATTGTATTCCATTCGCAGTTGAACCAATTAATGTTGCTGAAGGATATTTACCAAACTTTCCACCAAAACCGATTGGTTGTGTTCCTCTATATGGTGTGCCTGATTTTGACATCTTCATATCTCTACCTACACCTCCTACATTTCTATGGCCTCCATTAATTGAAAAACCAACAGCACCATAATTTTGAATTGCTTCTTTTAATGCTTGAGTAGCATGTCCAAATGGACCTTGTGGTAACCAATACCCACCTGGAGCTTTTCCTGAACGTTTGGAACCATAATTAATTACCGATTTTTTTTTGAAAGTAGTTAATGACATTATAAATTAATGTGATATTATTTTACCACTTTTTTTTAAGTGGTTCTAAAACTTATTATTATTACTAATAAATATTATATATTTTATTATGATTTTGCTTAAACCAACTGTTTCACCTTAAACTTTTTCTAAAGTTTTATTATATTAGAATTATACTCCTATTTTTTGCTTCTTCAACTAAACATCTAGAGAGAAGCCAGTAAATTCTTGTATTTTTAATGGAATGATTATTTAATACCTCCAATATTTTTAGAGGTTGATTATGTATTAAATATTCTTTATAAAATTCATCATCACCTGATATACATAATAACAATAAACATGCTAAGCTAAAATAAGATACTTTATAATGAATATGTGCTGGAAGCTCTTTAATCTTTAATAATTCTGGAGAGACAAAAAAATCAGTTGCAGTAAAAGGGCAGCTAATCATAGCCTCTTCTGTATCTTCATCAATTTTAGCTACAAATTCGCTGCCTAAAAATGCGAACTTTTCATCATTTATTACAATTATATTCTCTGCATTATAACCTATTATCGTGCTTGATTGATACTCAATTAAATGAGATAACTGCATTGATAGACTTCTTATCATTTTTGCAATATCTGAGACTATTAAACCTCTTTTTCCGTGTTTAACATATGAGCTCTCCACAAATTCTTTTAAACTTTTTACCGTTTCTGCCTTAAATTTTATTATTTTATAACTCTCATCTGTTGAAGAACCTGTTATTATTCTTGTTTTTATTAATGAATTTATTATTTTATCTGCTCTATACTCAAATTTTATTATAAACATTGACTTTTCAATACTTATTACCTCAAAAAAATCATTTTTTAATAATACTTTTACCATATTTATTTATCTTTATTCGCTTTATATTTTTTATTTTTATATTCTTTTTATTTATGTCACATAAAAATAACCTTTTTCCTGATTTATCACATAATTTTAACAAAAGAGATACACTAAAGAATGATATTAATCGTATATCTAATATACACAAAACACTTAATCAACGTATAACTATGGTTAAACCTCCAACTAAATCTAATTTATCTTTAATCAAACAGAAACCTCCTATTAAACTTAATATATATAACTTCTCTCAAACCATTACCAATACTAATATTAATCTTAATATTCAGAGAGAAAACGAGGATTTTAAAATACCTAAAATCATTCTCAAAGAAACTACTATACCACAGTATTCTATTACTGATAATTTTGATTTACGTAAAATTTATGAAACTATCAATCAAAATATTCAAATGAATTTTTTATATCCTACCATTATTTATGATAATATTGATGATATCAATGTTAGTCTAATTAAAACTAAAAATATTCATAAAATTTATCATGTTTATCAAGAAAAATATTTTGATAATGTTTTTACTACTGGTCTTGGTGATTTTATTAGAAGTTGTTTTTTTATTATTCAATTCTGCTCTAAATATAATTTTCAATATGAAATTATAATTAATCATCCTATTGCTAATTTTTTGAATAAATTTAAAACCTCTTTTAAATCTAAAATTTATAACTACAATAATATTATTATGTTTAAAGAAACTAATTGGCTCAAAAATTCTTTTGATGCAGAAAATTATATTGAAAATTTTCAATTAAAAAAAGAAAAACTTAATGAATTTGTTACATATCTTAGTAAGATACCCGTTATTAATAATGCTATTTTTTCCTATAATATATTCTTTCCTATTAATATTATTTCCCCTGAAGAAAAAAATATTGTTCGTTCATTACTTGAACCTTCGTATGAAATTAATGAGTTTTTAGACCTTACTTTTTCTTCACTACAAATCAAACCTAATAATTTTATTGTTATTCATATTCGTTCTGGTGATATTTATTTAAATAATCAAAGTAAATTATTTAATTCTGTTTATTTAAATGTTATTAAAAATGAAATTTTTAAAATCATATTTAATAATAAAAATACTGATATCTTATTAATTGCTGATAATAATGAAATTAAGTATTTTCTTACTCATGAATTTCCTAGTATTAAATGTATTTTTAAACAAATCACTCATGTTGGAGAAGGTGTTAAATTAACAGACGAAAAAATTAAAAATACTTTGCTTGATTTTTATTTAATGTCTCGTTCATACCATATTTATTCATTTACTTGTTATCCTCATGGAAGCGGATTTAGTTATTGGTCTTCTGTTATTTATAATATACCTTACAAATGCAAATATATTAATATTAAATAAATAAAATTTATTTTTCTTCTAATATCTTCACTCTTTCTTTTAAATCCTTAATTTCTTTTACAAGAAGGGCTATAAATCCCATATAATTAATTGACTGCATTTCTTTTCCATCTTTCTCTCCATTAACCAAAAATGGATATAATTCTTGAACCTCATGAGCCAAAAATCCCATATCATGTCTATCGCTCATGTCATATTCAACCGGATTTAAATTATCAACTGTATAATTATTGTTCAGTAATTTTATATTAGTTTTTAAACGATAATCAGAAGAACTTTGAAAGGTTTGCGCCGAACAGCTACCGCCAATAGTAGTATTTCCACTAACATCTAATGTTCCATTTATAGTTGTATTACCAAGGGGACCTCCACCAGAACCATTACTTAATGAAGTAATCTTACCATCACTATCAATCGTCATATTTGTATTTGTATAAGAACCAGCAAGACTTCCAGCACCAGTATATGCTATATTTTGAATTGTTCCATTTGAATAAGTTATCCCAGTTGGACTTAGGTTTAATCTTCCATTTATAGTTACATTTCCACTAACATCTAATGTTGTCTGTACACTTGCTGATTGTAATGTAGCTTTTCCTGATGTAGTAAGTGTTCCACCTAAAGTTGTATTTCCATTAACATCTAATGTCGTTGTTGGATTATTTTTATTAATTGCTAATCGGTTATTACTTACATCTAAATACAATGACGCTATACCGCTATAATATTTTGAAAATATTAAAGGTTTTGAACTTGCTTGTGTTCCCCCAGTTAATCCAGATTCTATATAATTACCAGTAGATTGAGAAGTTACTCTAATAATACCGTAATCATTCACTAAATCAATTTCCTGACCAGTAAATCTTCCATTTCCACTAACATCTAAACTATAATTTGCTGATGGTCCTGTAACTTTTAATGTTCCACCTAAAGTTGTATTTCCGCTAACATCTAATGTTGTCTGTACACTTGCTGATTGTAATGTAGCTTTTCCTGATGTAGTAAGTGTCGTTAATGAAGTAGCTCCTGTTACACCTAATGTTCCACGTAAAGTTGTATTTCCACTAACATCTAATGTTCCATTAATATTTGTTGTCGTTGAACCATTTGATTTCCCCATCTTAATAGTTAATGCATTTTCAGTTCCAATATCAAGAGTAGGATTACTGCTAGAGGCGTCAACTAATGTTAGAAAATTAAGACTTGGGTCAACTTGTAAAATAGTTTGATTATTTACAGATACAGATTCTAAACCTTGTCCAATACCATAAGGTATGTCAAATTCTGACCATAATAAAGGATCTTCACCAACCAAACTAGGTTCAGCTATACAAATATATCTATGATTTTTATAATCGCCTTGTAAAATTGTTGTCAGTGTTCCTTGTGCTTCTGTATATGTTCCTCCTGGTTTTAAATATGTTGAACGTAACCATGTTCCATTTCCAATTATATAAACACCATTACTTACATCAGGTATAGAATTATTTTGTCCATTTACTAAAATATATTTACCTATATACGAAGAAAGAGCAACACCGCTAACAGTTTGAGCTGTCCCAGAAAGAGTAATTGGTGAAAAAGAAACTGTAACACACGCTGGTAGAGGTTTAATACCCGATGCTATTGAATCTACATACCCTTTAGGTACAACACTGTTTTGAGATGAATTTATATTTGGTGGATATGATGATAAAAACATATATTGAGCTGTAATATTACCACTACAGTCAATATTACCACCTACACCTAATGTATTTGATAATGATGTAGCTCCTGTTACACCTAATGTTCCATGTAAAGTTGTATTTCCGCTAACATCTAATGAATTTACTGTAATCCCACCAGTTCCATTAATAGAAACAATTGGATTATCAATATTTGCACTTCCACTAGCATCTTGAACATAAAAATTAAACCCTCCAGTTGCAACACCTCTATTACAAATAAAATCTGTAGTACCTGAACCACTTTTAGAATTCCAACCTATATAAGTACCCTGTGTTAATGTCTTAGAAATCAAATTACTAGTTGAATCTATTCGTAGATAGTTTCCGGATGCAATTTCTAAAACATTTGTAGAACTATTACCAGATAATCCACCAGTTCTATTAATAGAAACAACCGGTCCAGAACTTGCACTTCCACTAGCATCTTGAACGTAAAAATTAAACCCTCCAGTTCCCCCACCTCTATTACAAATAAAATCTGTAGTACCTGTTCCACTTGTAGTATTCCAACCTATATAAGTACCCTGTTGGAATGTCTTAGAAATCAAATTACTAGTTGAATCTATTCGTAGATAGTAACCGGAACTAATTTCTAAAACATTTGTAGAACTATTACCAGATAATCCACCAGCTAAAGTTGTAGCTCCTGTAACATCTAATGTTCCACCTAAAGTTGTATTTCCATTAACATCTAATGTCGTTGTTGGATTATTTTTATTAATTGCTAATCGGTTATTACTTACATCTAAATACAATGTCGGTATACCTGTGCTATAATATTTTGAAAATACTAAAGGTTTTGAACTTGCTTGTGTTCCCCCAGTTAATCCAGATTCTATATAATTAGTACCATCTAGAGAAATTACTCTAATAATACCGTAATTATTAGATAAATCAATATGCTGACCAGTAAATCTTCCATTTCCGCTAACATCTAATGTATTTGATAATGTTGTAGCTCCTGTAACTTTTAATGTTCCACCTAAAGTAGTATTTCCGCTAACATCTAATGTTGTCTGTACACTTGCAGAATTTAATGTAGCTTTTCCTGATGTAGTAAGTGTCGTTAATGAAGTAGTTCCTGTTACACCTAATGTTCCACCTAAAGTAGTATTTCCGCTAACATCTAATGCTCTACGTAAAGTTGTATTTCCACTAACATCTAATGTTCCATTAACAATTAAAGTATTTGAAGGGTCAATCGTAATGTTTCCAGTATTAGTAATTGAAGAAACTTTTGTTATGCTATTTCCACTCATGTCAATATTACTACCAGCAGTATTTCCACATTGTAATACAGCTTCTAAAGTTTGAGCTTCTAAAGTTTGAGCAGAAGGTGTGTAATAAGTAATTTCTTTACTTGTTGTGTTATATCCTAATACATTTGTTTGAGTAACATTTCTTACAGGATTAATATGAAGACCAGCAACAGCAGGATTTAAAGCAACACCAGAAGCATTTAAACATATAGAATTTGCAACTTGAGAGACACCTCCAGCTAATGTTCCTATAGCAATTGAATTTGTGCCTAAACCACTTGTTGTTCCTTCTCCTGCCTGAACACCAATAGCAACTGAATTGCTACCTTGATTTATTTTTCCACTAAGTTGTCCAATAGCAATCCCTCCTGCTGTTTGTGAACTTTTACCTGCCTCAGTACCAATAGCAACTGCATTTGCTCCTTGACTTGAACTAGCTG
>Ga0247839_1005611_pt1 | contig 15091 bp, 21 predicted proteins | sample LaCruzMarch2015__6_FD_192405 | JGI IMG/M metagenome (GOLD analysis project Ga0247839, IMG submission 192405) | Freshwater microbial communities from meromictic Lake La Cruz, Castile-La Mancha, Spain - LaCruzMarch2015_16m | ecosystem: Environmental > Aquatic > Freshwater > Lake | place: Spain... | reverse complement strand
CCACAGCCGAATCTTGTCCGTACAACTTCTGTTTGATATTGCTGTCTAAATCCGCAATCTTTGCACTTCGTTCATTCTGCAAGCGATCCACAGGCACACCAGCCACACGACTCACCTGTGCTTGAATCAGTTCTTTGGTGATGGTCACAGTGCCAGCATCTTTCACACGCTCTCTAGCACAACTTGCATCCAACAAGTCAATGGCTTTGTCAGGATTTTTTCTATCATGAATGTAGCGATTGGCCAGTTCAACAGACGCCATGATAGCATCTGTATCAATTAACACATCATGAAATTTTTCCAGTCGGGGACTCAAGCCAATGAGGATTTTCTCCGTAGTATCTTGATCCGGCTCGTCGATGCTGAGTCTGTAGAATCTGCGCATCAACGCACGATCCTTTTCAAATGACTCGTAGTATTCTTCCCAGGTAGTTGACGCAATCACTTTCAAATGACCTTTAGTGATTGCAGGTTTCAACATGTTGGCAAAGTCTAAACTGCTGTTGGATCCCGATCCGGCACCCTTCATGGTATGTGCTTCGTCAATAAACAGTATGCATTTCTTTTTAGTCTCCAAGGCAGCAATCACAGCCTTGAACTTTTCTTCAAATTCGCCGCGGTACTTGCTTCCTGCCAGCAATGAACCAATTTCCAGGCCCCACACTTCGTGGTCTTGTATGAACTGGGGCACACGTCCAGCAATGATTTCCTGTGCAAGTCCATCCACAATGCAGGTCTTGCCCACACCAGGATCGCCCACCATGAGCACGTTGGCTTTGAAACGTCGAGCCATCACAGTGATCATTTCATGCAGTTCTGTTTGACGTCCGATCAAGGGCTCCAATTGATCTGCTTGTGCCATTGCTGTGAGGTTGGTACAATATTCGTTGAGAACTTCATTGGCTTGATTTACATTCATTCGGACTGTCTCGCCTGCGGTGTAGTTCTTGGCGTAGAAGTCAGCAAATTCAGTTTTTTTCACACCATACTTCAGCAAGAAGTAATGTGCATGACTGTTGGTTTCGGCCATGATGCTGAGATACAAATCTAACGTGGTCAAGGTTCGGCGTCCGGTAAACATGACCTGCACATTGGCACGATTGAACAAGCGTTCTAGTGTTTGTGTTTTTCTTGGCTGCAAGTTGGCATCAGTTTTGATTATCCCCTTCATGCTGTCTAGATAGGCATCAATTTCTTGCTCCATCTGAGTGATTTCTACACCAAAACGATCCAGTGTTTTTCTAAATGGTGCATAGCGAATCATGCTCAGTAACACATGTTCGGTTGTGACATATTCTTGTGATTTGTCTCGTGCAATTTTTACTGCTTGGTCAACTATTAATTCTATTTCGGGATTGTTTTGCATGTGGGTCCTTGAGTTGTCCTATGGTTTATTATATGCTATTTTGCTACTGGGCGCAACCTGGTGTGTGCCAAAATATTTATTCTTGGTGCTTTTGGATAGCTTCTATGATTTCTGGTGGAATATTTTCGGGCAAGAATGTTTGCACTCGAACAAAGATGTCACCTGTTTGTCCTGCGCGATCTCGCAGTCCTTGTGCTCGCAATCGCAGCGTGGTGCCGGGCTGAGTTCTGGCAGGTACCCGAGTGCTCAATGTTTTTCCGGTCAATGTGTCTATGGTAAGATCTCCGCCCAAGATCAAATTCCAAATGTCAATCCGGACTTCTTGTGTTAGATTCAACCCATCACGCTGCCATTTGCGGTCAGGACTTACTTTGTATTGTACCACAAGATCTGACCCACCAGGACCAATGCCTTCGTACTGCACATTGTCTCCGTCCATGATGCCCAGTGGTATTTCAATTTCCACAGCCGAAACACCACTCTGAGTGCCCAAGCTCACTGTGCGCTTGCCTCCTGTGGCCACATCCAACAATGAGATCCACAGAGTCATTCTCACATGACCGCGACGGGGATGTTGGTGTTGTTGTGCAAACTGTTGCCCAAACATCTGGCCAAAGATGTCATTGATGTTTACGCCACCTGGGTGTCCGTGAAATCCTCCAAACTGTGGTCTGGGATTGTCGTATTCAGCACGTTTCTGTTCATCGCCCAGCGTGGCATATGCCTCTTGAATAGCCTGAAACTTTTTGGTGTCACCACCTCGGTCAGGATGATACTGACTGGCCAGTCGTCGAAAGGCTCGTTTGATATCGTCGGCAGTGGCAGTTTTTGACACACCAAGTGCAGCATAGTAGTCAGTCATGAGAAAAGTCCTGTATAACCAGTAGTTATACAGGACCCTGTGGTGCTTGTCAATTATTTCTTTTCAGGTACTTTGGTGCCTTCGAGCTTTTTATGAACTTTGATTTTTTTACATTCTTGCGTAGGTTTGTTGGTCTTTTTGTCTACAACAACTTTGCCGGCTTTGTCTTTTCGGTCCTTGCATACTTCTTTGATTTCTGCGGCTGCATGCCCAAGGTTAGCAAACAACAACAGGCTGAGACCTACCACAACGGGCATGAGTGAATATAATCTTGTTTTCATAAGGGATCCTTGTTTTTAAACGCAGTCAAAATTTTAATCTGAATTCTTTTTGCAAACTCAGGTTGTGGAAAATTCCAACCTATGAAGGCACCCAGTGCCAACCAAAATAGTGTTTCTAACATGATTTATCTCCTTTAAATTTCTGGGTAGTCAGGTTCTGGTGGTGCTTTCTTACCGCCAAAACCTGTGGTAACTGCTGCTGGAGCAGGTGCAAAACTGGGTTCAATTTTTGTGCTGCTTGATGCAGAGCCAAAGCTCATGCTGGGCGCAGATGGTGGCAACGGCGTGCCTGGTGCTGTGGGATTCACAGCAGCTCCGGCCAGTTTTTCTTGTGTGCGACCAAATGCAGCAATGCCCAGCACTGCACCCATGGCAATGTGGAACAGGCCTGCGCCTTGCAGTGTGAGTGGACTCCATTGTGTGATTGTGGTGTTTTGAAACATCTGCAAAACTGACCACAGCACTGGAAATATGGCCATGTCCAGGGTACAGATACCCATGTACATCCATCCCATGGCTGGTCGCCATTTCTTCTGCATCCAATCTTCGTCTTTCTTTTCTGGTTTTTGTTCTTCTGACATGTCAGGCTCCTTTATGTATATTTATGGTTTTTGGGTCTAGATAACTGCTGTGTAATATTTACACACAACGCATTTAAATAATAGCATGGCCAAGTCTGCATCTGATCAAATATACCAATATCTTTCCAACGTAAAAAGTGCTTGGCAATTTCTTTTGTCAGTGTTCAGCATATTTTTTGTTGCAGGCGCCATAGTGTTGAGTGCCATATGGTTTTACGTTCGTCGTTCATGACGGTGCGGGTGATCCATAAACCATTTCTCTAACTGTTCCAAATTCAAATCTCCATCAAAGTGTTTCTTGAACCCCCGGTAGAAGCGGATCTTTTCTGGATTGCCTGCAAAGCGAGTCATAATTTCGTCTTCTTCCAACTGTGCTCTACGAATCTCTGGCAAAAACTCTTGATATATGCCGTAGATACATAACACAAAACAAGTCACAAACAACATGATAGCAAAAACCGCATTCAAGTATGCATGGAATATGATCAGCACAGCAGGTACAGCAAAAACTGCAAGTATCGTACCTGCTACTAACAACAGGGTTCTAGCGACTGGATTCATTTTGCTCAGCCTGTCGCTGCTTGTCTTCCAAGAACTTCTCGTATTCTTGCAGTCGGCGTTGACGCTCAAACCACTCTTGCTTTTGCACTGCTGCCAAGGTGTCTCTAAATTCAGTGGGGTTGCCCCAACGCTGTTGTGCATCATGTGCCACCCACATGAAGAATCCTGCCATGATAAACATGGCAATGAGAGCTGCAACACCCAAGGCAATCTCAAACTGATATCGTTGCATGCGTTGGCGCCGGCGGCGGGCTTTGGCCAGTTCTTGAGCCATGAGCACCTTTTGCTCTTTGCCCAGGTCCTTGGTCATGCTTTCAACTTCGGTAAACAATGCACCCAGTTCAGGTGGGCTTTGATAGATCATGAGTTCACGTAATTCCTTGCCCATTTGTTCCAGTTGTTTTTTCATCAGCACACGTTTGAGGGCACGTTTGGCCAAGCTGTCGCCGCCGGAATATACTTCAGTCTTACTACGTTTTTCTTCGTCTTCCAGCACTGCCAGACACTTGAAATAGTTGTCGTAGTACTGTCCCAGTGCATCGCCAATTTCTGTGTAGATATTGGTGCTGTCTTCACTGCGTTTGTTAAGTTCTTTTACTTCGGCTTTTTTGGCACTAAGATTTTTTATCTGGGCAGGGGTTGGTGGTCGATCAGGCGGATGCAGTTTGTTGAATTGATCGTCGAGATCTTTCAGCACGCCTTTTACATCGCCCGCGGCACTTTTGATGTCCTTGTACAGTTGACATCCTTTTTTCACGGCAGCAACAGCCGTGTTGGCCAAGGCAAATAGTGTTAGCGGATCCATTGTTATTGCTCATGCCACTACGCTGGTGGCTTGAGTATTTAACGGATCTGTGCTTGAGTTTTAGTGGGTGTTAGACAAACGGTATCCACAGCCAGATGCCTTGGCTCAACAACACTGTGCCAATCACAGCAACAACTTCGCTGATTCGATACATGGTGTTGTTCACACTCAAAATGCTGGCACTCAACAGCACAATGGCCAGTTGAAATGCCAAAGACGCAAACGTCAACCATGGTGTATGCCGGGTGGCTTGATCACGTGCTGCTTCGTAGGCCTGTGCCTTTTGCAACAGTTCGCGTTTGCCTTCCGCCTTCACTGGGTCTGATTCGTAACGTGCAATCTTGGCTTCAAGTTCTGCTCTGCGCTGGGGGTTACGTGTTTCTTCCAGTTGGCCTTCAGCTATGCTTTGCTTGATGCTTTTGCTTTGATAAAACGCATAAGTGTCTGTGGCCTTCAGCATGTTCTTCAACACAGCACCCGAATAACTGCTGGAGAAGTATGTGGTCACAGCCATGAACAGGGCCATGATCACAATCACCAGCCCAGCTTTGTCTTTGATTGCTGCTTCACGTTCGCTACGTGAAAGGGGTTTGGGTGGTGCTTGCTCTTCGGCCATTTTATTCTCCCATTACATGTAAAGCGTGTTCGTAGTGTTTGATACGATCCTCTAATCCGATATAACCTCCATTTATTTTTCGGGTCATTTTTTTGATGTCGCCGGCGTCGGCTTCCACGTTCAAGTTGTTGCTTTCCCAGAACCAACAGGCTGACTGGGCGGCACCTTCAAATGTGGCCAGGTATTCTGCGGCTTCTTCAGGGGAGATCTCCAAACTGGCAGCAAAGTTTTCATAGTTGCTCTTGCCTGTGAGTTGAATCAAGCCACGTCCGCAGTAGCGCCATCCATCTCCAGACTGTTCGTCACCGTTGCCCATGCGTGATGCATACACTCTGTTGGCAATCATTTCAGGCTTCTTGGCATATGCACGGGCCAGTTCGTCAGTGGGAAAATACTTGGGAAATACTTTTCTCAAACTCTCTGCTTTGTAGTTCAAGTTTTCTTTGATGAAACGGAACTCACCTGACTCGTGTGCGCATTGTGCTATAAAGGCAGCAATGCGCCGGGGTGTGTTAATTTCGTAGTCTGGCAGTAACTGATCCAAGGCTTCCAGCCAGTTTTCGGCATGGGGTATGCCATGCACCATTTGTTTTAGTTGTTGTAATGTCAATTCCATGGGGCTCCTTATTTTATATTTTCAAAGATTTGCTTTTGTATTTTATACCACTCAATCCAGGCATCTGTTTTCACAGCACACTCATAGTAGGTGCCATAGTTCACACTCACAGTCTTGCTGATGTCGCTTAGTCGGGCATCTTCCGCTAATTTTTGCAGTTGTGGACAGGCGGTCATGGCCACGTTGCCTGGTGCTTCGGGAAATTTTTGTGTAACAGGCACCACGGTACTGCAACCAGTCAACAACAATGATAATAGTACGGCTCGCATCAGCAGTTCCAACGACGTCGTGCTTTGCAGATGGCTTTGTCTGGAGTCTTGGCACAACTGATGCTGTGCATTTTCATCTGTCCACGACTGCGACTGCAATAACTCTTACGGCGTTTGCTGGCCTTTGACCCACGTTTGAGTTTGCTGGGCTTGGTGGTCACAGCAGTTTTCAATTTTGAACCAGGATTCTCTCTGCGATAGGCATTTACTGCCTTTTGACTCATGCCTGCGGTACGGTCACGCTTGTTGGCTTTTTGCCAGTCTTCCAACACACCTTGCTTATTTTCTGATGTACTTTTAGTTTTTAAATGTTTTGTATCATGCGTTTTGTAATTATATATTTCTATTTCGATATACCCATCACGACCTATATTAAGACTAGCAAGTTCATATCCTGGATATTTTTTATCAACTATGCCTTTAATTCTCATGTAATCACTGTCAGAAATGTCAGCAACATCGGAGTTATCGTCTTTCGCCACACCTTCATCCAACGATAATTCACCGTGACCAAATGCTAATGTATCTCTCCCGTCATTGTCCCCAATGCGATAGACATATACTCCAGCGTCATCGTTGCCAGATTCGTCCGGTCCAATTTCCCAACCCAATGCTTCTAATGTTTGCTGGGCTTTGATCATTTGTTGTTCTGTGCCCGACCACCATTGTGCGGCCAAGCGTCTTAGTATTTCTTCGTCGTTGGGTCCACGATCATCACCACCGGGTGGGGCAAACTCATTGAGTTTGCCTTCTGATTTGTTGCCATAGTTGGCAGCACCTTTTTTTCGACACTGTACCAGTCGTCCAGATGCATAGGCTGACGGCCATACCTTTGCACCGGCTTTGACCTTGTAGTAACAAGCGTCTTTCTTTTCCATCATCATCATTTCACTGAAAATGGGACCACCACAGTGCGGACATTTGTGTGATGACTCTGTGAGTTCTTTGAATTTCATTTGCGTTTTCCTTTGGTACTTACATTGATGGCTGCGCCCGAGCGGTTGGGGTTGGGGTCTTCTCGGCGTTTTCTTGCGGCTGCTGATGCACGACCTTTTTTGCCCAGAGCATGTGCCTTGGCCTGTGGCAAACACTTGGGCTTGCCTTCTTTACTGCTGCCTCTGGCACAGTCGCCGCGTATTTTGCCGTCGGGTCCAAATCGAACCCATTTGTCTTTGAACCAGTCTCGAAGATTTTCTTCAAGCTCTTGAGTGGACGATTTTTTTTCATATCCCTGCACGGCTGTGTTTCTGTCAGGATCAGGTGCTGCTTGCTGACCAGCCTGTGGCAAAAACTTCTTTATACTCTGCAGGGTCAGCGGACCCATCTCACCATCCACATCCAGGTTGGCATTATATTCTTGATTCAACAGTTGTTGTATTCTGCGAACTTGATCAGAATTATCAGTTTGTTCTTCACTCACAGGCACACAATTGGGCACCATTCGGGAGCCTTTTTTCTTCATGCCCTGTTGGCGATACCCGGTCCAACAGGCTTCGGTGATGATGTCAGACACTTTCATCGGGTCACACTTTCAAATATTTTTTTCTGTTCACGATACCAGTCCTGCCAGGCCTTTAGTTTTTCGGCGTTTTGGTGGCAGCTTCCGTAGTTGTCGACCACGGTTTCGAGGAGGGCAGAGGCTTTAACATCGCTGGCGGTTCCATCAGCTGCGGCGGCACGGTCGGGAACTTCATTGCGACTGGCACTGTCGTGGAGCACGACGCTAGAACGAGGCAAACTGCACTGAGCATCAAGCTGAGCGCCAGCAACCTCGCGAATGATTTCTTTGTTGATGTAAACATTTTCCTTGACAACCTTTATCTTTTCAACCACACGAGTTTCAATTTTTACATTGACCTCTTGACTCTTTTGTTCGGCCACTTGCAGTTTTGCTTCCAGTTCACGCACACGTTCGCGCCAGGCCATTTCAGTACTGTGGCCACCATAGAAATACGCTGCCACGGTCACAGTCAAGATGCCCAGCAACTCAGCAGGCAAGCGATATTGCAACATCATGGGAATCCACTGCACCAGCTTGGAAGCTGTGTACAGTGCTAGACCCAATGCAAACAGCGCATAGGTAACGAACAAGATCATGCTGTCAGGCAGCCAGTGCAGTATCCACATACTGTTATTTATCAGTTGTTATAAGTAAAGCATGAACATACTGATACTCACCCCGGATGCTGTGGGCAGCACTCTTTTGCAGCGAGTACTTACCATATACATGCAGTTTCATGAATTTGATCAGCCCGTGATCAATTTACACGAGCTCACAAATGGCTTAGATCGATACTACAGCCCCGAATTCAATCGAGAAGTGCTGGGCAAAAAGACCTGGGGATACCACCAGACTCTGACAGAAGTGGTAGAGTTGTTGAGCAGCGTGGACCACTACAAAACGTCTAGACTGGCTCAGTACCACATTCAAGGCAGAAATGATTCTTTGGAACAACAGGTACCATTTTATCAGTATCTCAATGACAATTTCTATATCATCAGCTGCCGTAGGAAAAACTTGTTGGAGCATGCACTGAGTTGGAGTATCAACACTGTTACTCGCAAACTCAATGTTTTTTCACATGCAGAAAAAGTCAACACCTTTGTTGATCTGTTCCGCAGCAGAATCACTCTAGAACCGCAGGTGCTGCTGACTCAACTGCATCGATATGCTCAGTATGTGGCCTGGTGTGATCAATATTTTTCAGTCAGCAGTTATTTCAATTACGAACAAGATGTGCCTGGCATTGAACGCTATGTGTTGAATCTACCGGTATTTGCTTCACAACCCAAAAAGATAACCTGGCATGACACATTTGGACAAGAGTTTGCTGATTGGAATCGCTGTCATTACATGGCCAGCGACATAGGAACCCTGGCTCTAAATCAGGCTGAGCCGCTGCTACAGCTTGGAAATTCCAACACAGGGCTGGATTCTACGTCACTGATATCGCAATTGCCGGCTGCTCATCAAAATTTCTACTCAACGCATCAAGAAAAGTATCACAGTGCTCATGCTGCTGTGGAAAAAATGGTAAGATTAGGCATCCTGGTCACTGGTATTCCCATCAAAAAACAAACCATGAGAGAAAAACAGTATCTGGTGCGCAACTTTGATCAGTGTGTGGAAGTTTACAATACCTGGATCTCTCAGCACCCTGAACTAGGAGATCCTGTCACAGTGGACAGTTTGCAACTGGCTATGACTCAAGAGCAGGCTCAATGGCAGCCAGGATCTGTGGCACCAGCCATTGCACAGTCTTGATGTCAAAATGATGCCCGTCTCTTGCTAGATCCAGCTTGGATACTTCTATCATATTGACCAGCAGTTGGTCTTGTAATTGCTGTGACCGCAGATGGTTGTCAACTCTGTCAGACTCAGACAACACCGGTTGCCAACTAGGAATTACCAGTTCAACAATGTTGGAATTTGTGCAACAATCTTGTACCTGTTGTCTACATTGTTTGAAATTTTCATAGTCTTCCAGCCATGTGGATTTAGTCTGATATATTTTGCGTTGCATGTCACTGAGGTACGTTGCTGAGTGTTCCCTACGATGTGAGTAGCTCCACATGATCACAATGTTTGGGGGTTGCAACTTACGATAGATATCACAGCATCGTCGTGCAATCCAGTTGTTGCTGGCCCCGTCTAGACTGACGTTGATCACTCGATGATTTGCACTGTGAGCCAGCACTGTGGGCCAGGTGTGTGTCAATGGCGATCCCACACCTGAAGTAAAACTGTCGCCCACCGCCCACACAGCATCTTTCAATCCCTGCAAGCTGTCAGGCCATTCTTGATCTCTAAACCCGCGACTGTTGTATTGATAATGCACTGTGTAGGGGAATTTTTTAAAATGTTCCTTGTCCAGACATTGATTGTAACTGTCTATCCCCGACTCAGTAACTGACACATTGGCCAGCTCTGGAATACGAAGATCCTGGAGAATTCTAGGCGTTTTCATTTTACTGTAGGCCCAGACTTTTTCGTATGTTTGTGGCACTGATGTCTGTGACGTTTTTGTCAAAATGCTCTTGTTCGATTCGATAGCCCACATCACGACCATATGTGATGTTGACAATGTTGGGCACTACTTGAATTTCGTACTGCCCTTGATACATCATGTCTAGATCTCTGCGTATATAATTCTTTACTTGATCGATGGCAAATGGGTTTGAACCTTGCCAGCCCTGACAGTCTCTAATTTGTATAACAACCTGTCCAGTTTTTGCAATGGCACGTTCAAACAAGGCTCGATGGCCTGCATGCCAGGGTTGCCAGCGTCCCAGCATCTGCACTGTTTCCCGCTGCCAGTCAAACACAGGTCTGCGACGGTTGTCATATAAATGGGCAAATATGAATTCACTCCATTTTTCTGCGTTTTGTTCTGTGATACGGAAATCATATTGTTCAGGAGGAACAAATGCTCGATTGGTATCTTCATAGCGACCTTTGTCAATGGTATCAACCCAGATGGTCCAGTCTGCTTTGAAGTTGTTGCGCATTTCCACTAGCGGAGCAACAAAGTCACAGATCACATAATCCATGTCTGTTTGCGCATCTGCCAGTTCACGCATACGCAGACTTTGACGGATACGTCCTTCGTGACTAAAATCCCAGTCATTGTACTTTTTACGTACATCATCAGCGTTTAACCAAAACACACGTTTGCGTTCTGCTTGTAAGTGATCCAACAGATGTTGTGCTAGATATGTTTTGCCGGCACCGGGCAGGCCCATGATTAAAATACGTTGCGCTGTCATTTCATTTCCTTTGAGGTTAATCTTTATCTGTAACAATTATAGCAGTTTGGTCAACCCAGACTATTCTGCCTTGGCAAGCAATGTTCCATTTGGTTTCACCGTGTTCGTGAGTACACTCAGTGTAGGTTTCGCCATGGATGCAAACATCTGTGGCCAGGTGCTCTACCCCATTTTCAAAAATTCTCCACACCAGTGGGCTGCCGTTGTGCCGGGTGTTGAATCTAACGTGATACTTGTTCATCTGGGCAAATGAGCCAGGAAATCATTGGTTTTTTCAGTCCTGACACCAGTGAGCTGTAGTGTGACACGAGCATGATGTCCTGCATTGGCAGTCGAGTGCGGAATGTTGGCCCAGTCAAATGTTGAAACATCGCCGGCACGCCACTGATTCCAGTGATGGTTTCCGTACTCCCAGAACTGTCCCGGTTGCCAGTCTGTGAGCTGAACAAAGATACGCATCACACGCGACGGATCCTCGGGTGCCCATTTTTGCAGTTTGTCAATGTGCAGGTTCCATACTTCTCCGGGTCGTTGCACGTGAATACGAGTCATGCAATCTGCCAGGCCCGATGCGTCAGAAATTTTCTTTAATGATTCGGGGATTTGCCAATTCATGTGAGTAATGATCATGCGGGGGTCGGCGCCCACCCGAGAAATATCATGTTCTTCGGCTGCCAGGTCCTCGGATGGAATATGCACACCCTGGCCTTTGTAGCCGCGAGTGGCCCAGGTAGCAGGTTGAGAATTGGCAATGATTGAATCTAAATCTGCCTGCCATGTGGGCGCAATGTGACCCAGGTAAATCAGCACATCCTGGCGAGCGTCCCGACGAGCAGGATCAAAATGATAGTTTGATTTTTGTTTTGTGGTGTCCCAACTGGATTTCATATCACTGTTACCCTTACATCGCTTGCACTGTAATCTTGTTGATATTCATCGGGTGGTGCTTCAATGCCCAACATCTGTGCCAGCTCATGATTAGTTAGTGGCGATTGTCCAGGGTATGTTAATTTTGACTCAACAATGCCATGATTTTGTGCTGCAATAACGCCGGCCATGAAACGAAGATTGTCATAGTGTTGATAGCAGGGATATGTGATGTCAAAATGACCGCACTTGACCCACCAGCCCAGGCAAGCATCGTCGGGTCTGTGTACCAGTACAATGGGACAAGTGGGCCAGTTCTTTTTTAAGAATTCAATATTCTGCCTGTAACAAAAATAATGACTTTTGACGATTCTTGTGCCTGTGCCCGAAAATGGTCTATCAAATTCCTCTTCGTGTTCCTCTGGTGTGCGATTGCCAAGTCCACGACCAAGATCGCCAAACCACGTGCCAAACTCCATGCCTGGATCCCAGTATGCGCCCAGGTGCATGAGTTCCATGCGACCAGATGCGTCATGCCAATACTGTCGGTCCAGGCTGGCATCTGTTCGATCAATGCTGGGACTGTAGTAAATGTTTTTGGCCACTGAACTCCATTTTGATCCGGGAGCACCGGCTACGAATATGTATTTCATCGGTTGGGATCTATTCTTCTAGCAATGGGTTGCCATGTTTGTTGTAGGCGTGCCATGGCAGCTCGGACTCCAGCGGCTGAATGTTCTGCTGGAGTTGTGTACATCATGTTTTCACGAAACTTGGCAGCGGCTTCGGCTGATTGAATAGCAGGCACAAACTGGTCACGATACCAGGCTTGAATTTCCTGCGGAGTTCCCGGTGGCAACACCATGTTCCAGCAGCCGTGTATGCTGAGTCCGGGCGCTGCTTTGGTCATCAAGGGAATGTGTTCAAGACCGGGCAGGGGGCGTGTGTCTGCAATGCCAACGAACTTGAGCTTGCCTGACTGCACATGCGGATACCCCACAGCCACCGGAGTTACACCAAACTCCACATGTCCGCCCATGACATCCATCAGGGCCTGTGCTGGACCCTTGTACATCACAGTCTGCAAGTTATCACTGCCAGGTACACTGACCTGGTCCACAAGATATTCCACTGCCAGCTTGTGTCCACCGCCGCCAATGGCCACCATCAGTCGTTGTTGATTGCGAATAGCTGCCACAAACTCTTCAGGAGTGTTGATTTTGCTCGACGGATGTGCCCAAAATGCCAAGGGCGAACGAGCAATGTTGGCAATGGGTTCTAGTTCCATGGGGTTGTACCGGATTATGTCCTTGAACCAAATTTTGGATGTGACCCAGTTTGACTGGCAAGCAGGCACTGCGATGGTGTGGCCATCACGTGGCTGTGTGACAAAGTGATTGATGGCAATGTTACCATCAGCACCAGAACGATGTTCTGGCTTGAACAACACACCAGTTTTGCGTTCCACAATGTCGGCCACAATGCGAAAGGAAATTTCGTTGCCAGCACCAGGGCCATTGGGAAATATCACAGTAACAGGTTTTGTGGGCTGCCAGGCAAAAGCAAGGCTGGGCACCAGAATCAGCGCCGCAAGTATTTTTTTCATTAACATAGGGTTCCTTAAATAGTATACTTGATTTACAACAGCAGAGCAAAAATTTTTGTGTCTTGCTGTAAAATTCTACTCTATTTATAAAATTTTCTATGAACACCAAAATTTTTAACCTTTTGCAAAAAAATTTGCACACAGCATTTGCATTGCCCAAGTATGCATCAATTGTGATCAATGCTGATACCCTGGTGCAAGACCTGCCCTGGACTCCGGCACGCTACCGCAAGTTCAAGGACGCTGTGGAAGCCGAACTCAGCCTGCCCTGTGATTATGTGGGCACATTACAAGAGATCACGCATGACCTAAGTGAGCGATACATTCATCGTTTTTTTGCTGAAATATGGAAGCCCCGAACCAATGACTATGACTACACCGGTTGGCAACTGGTAGACGAGATCAATCAACTCAATCCGCGCTCGGTCTTGGACGTGGGTTGTGGATACCATCCCTTCAAGGGCAGGATTCACAATCTTGTTGGCATTGATCCCTACAACAACTGTGCTGATTACATGGTTGACATTCTTGACTACGTGGGATCACATGATGTTGTCATTGCCCTGGGGTCAATAAACTTCAATGACCGTGAAGAAATTGAATCACGTTTTGCTTGCTGTGTGGATTTATTGGATCAAGGCGGCAAATTTTATCTACGTGCCAATCCCGGAATCACACACCGCACAGGGCCTTATGTGGAAATATTCCCCTGGACATTTGAAGTGGTAAAAGAATTTGCAGACAAGTACAACCTGCGCTTGGACACCTTTAAAAAGGACGCCAACGATCGACTGTACTTTGTTTATACTCGACTGTGATCAGCGTCCGGCCACTGCTAGTGCAGCGCCGTTGTTGAAACTGGGGCTCCATGACTGGGCTTGACGCAGTCCTTTTCTCTTGCTCCACTCATAGCCGGCACGATGTCCCGAGCAGTCCTTGGTACAGGGCGAACCCAGGAATGACAGCTCTTGTAGATGTTGGGCTGCCTCGCCCAGCTCAATTTCTGGGGTCATGCTCTGAAACGTGCGATTCATCACAGCAGTCTTGAACTGAAACTCTGCGGTTTGTTCGTTGTTGCGGCGCAGGCCAATGCTGAGTCCGGTGTTGGGATCACGCACCCAGACCTTGCTGGCAGCTGGCATGCGCATGAGTTGGTCTTGTATGCTGGGCAGTCGGCGCAGAGCCTGATCCACTGTGCCGGGATCTATTTCACGAAAATACACCTGTTCAATGGCATGGCTGTCCACGTCAATGGTCAAGTCACCAATGTGCAAGTGTCCTTGTGATGTTTCTGCTATGGGCAATGTTGATTCACCGCCACCATCACCGCCACCATCACCAGAGTCTCCTGCACCGTAGTAGGCATATCCGGGAAAGAAATATCCACCGTAACGATTGGATTTCTTTCCACGGCGTTTTTTACGCTCGGCAACAAACTCTTGGGCTCTCATTTTTTTGGTGGTTGCACCGCTGTGGGCACGTTGCGATACACACGTTTGTTGGGATCGTACACAGTTTTAAGTGGCCCCATGCCTGCTAGTTTCTTTACTCTGGCCACCATGTCTTGATAGTCAGCACCGTAGTCGGCTTCTTTTTCTTGGGGCTTGCCTTCTGCCATGCCTTGCTCCGGCAGATTTGGTTTGTGATGCTTACCGTGTGCGTCTTTGATACTGCCTTTGAGACTTGTGATTTGATCTCGTGATGGCAGGCCTTTTCTTGGTCCTTTTGATACTGGTTCACCTACACCGTACCGGCCAAATCCTTTGACCAAGGGGTCAGTGCGGGGAAATTCACCACCTGCCATTGGTTCTTTTCTGCCTTTATAACCTTTGGGTTTGGGATACCACATAGCATTATCATATTCACGAGAGTCGTTATAATCTGGTTTTTCTTG
>Ga0247839_1005610_pt1 | contig 15092 bp, 13 predicted proteins | sample LaCruzMarch2015__6_FD_192405 | JGI IMG/M metagenome (GOLD analysis project Ga0247839, IMG submission 192405) | Freshwater microbial communities from meromictic Lake La Cruz, Castile-La Mancha, Spain - LaCruzMarch2015_16m | ecosystem: Environmental > Aquatic > Freshwater > Lake | place: Spain... | reverse complement strand
GATTATTTCTGTTTCTTATGATTTTGGAGGAACCCTGTCGCCTAATAAATTATCTTTTTGCCACCATTCTGGCTCTATTTGCAATCGAGTTGTCAAAGGTCTCAAAGGGGGGCAGCAACTGTTTTATTGACTTCTGGTCGAAGCGCTCGAGAGGATTCAAGGGAATTTGAAGCTCGCAATTGGCGAGGATTGGAAACCGCACTGCTCACCGTCATGGAAATTATGTCAAGAATTGCTGACACCTCTGACCTCTGACAATACCAAATCTCTATTTCGATATTTACCCAGACCCGGGCCACCAGAGAATGTTCCGCCAGGATATCTCTGTCTCCGGGGCAATCGTCTCGTGCAGGCCGGGTGGGATGCGCAGAAAAGCCCTTGACGGCGGCTTGGTTGTGATATATACAAAGCAGGATGCCAGTTACCTACAATATGAAAGAAGCACAAGCCGGGCTACCGGCGCTGTGCCGCTCCGGCAAGCGATTCGTGATCGCAAACCGGAATCGCCCGGTGGTGGTCGCGCTGCCTCTGGAAGATTTTGAAGCTCTCCTGGAGACGATGGATGTGCTGGCCGATCCGGCGGCCATGAAAGCACTCAAGGCAGCGCGGGATGGGAAAACCCGTTACCGGGATCTGAATCTCACGGATGCAAATTTCGGCCTCTGACCAGATTGCCGCATGGTTGTGTGCCCTCCCGCCCGAGGGCAAACATCGCGTGCGGATGTCCCTGCGGGCACTGGCCAAAGGGCACGGTGACATCAAGGCGCTCCAAGGGCCTCTGGAGGGGTTCAACCGGCTGCGGATCGGCGGGCGTCGGATCATTTATCGTCAGGTCGCCTCAGACCGCATCCTGCTGGAATACGCCAACACACGGGATGTCATCTACGAATTGTTCGAGCGGATTTTGGCGCAGCGGTCGGTCGATGGTTGAGCCCTGGAATGGGGGCAGGCATAAATTATTGACATCTAATAACCTTCAGAACTCTCTTCCGCATTAAATAATTTCAGCGCAGTAATCCAAGGCACGTTCAAATCCATGCCGGTTGCCTGATCGGGAGCGATGCGGTTGAATGCGGCATACATGAGGCACATGAGCTGGAGGCCGGAGAGGGATTCGCTTGGGTAGGCTGAGAGGGTGTATTTTTGCTCGGTGAGAGTTACAAGTGGCATGGTTGCTGCAGCGCTTTCCCGTCGAGGTGCCAGCTTTGCTATTGTTGAAAGGATTCCCTTGTGGCGTTTTGAAGTCTGCCTGTCCATTTCCCAATACATGGAGGGGGTGGCAGTGCTGACAAGGGCACAGAACCTTCCGCTGGGCACCAGCGTGCAAGCGGCACTGGGCTTTTTGCGCCAACTTGTTTCTTGCGCCCGGCTGTAGGATATCCACTACCTCTGGCGACCTTTCTTGCCCGCCCCTGCGCATTGCCTCAATCAAAAAAGAAACCAAGGGCGAGGTCTATTTACAAACGACCGGAAGGCGAGGTAGCGGCAGCCCGAGCTACCAGTTTGTGAATATACCGACCGTATCCTTTCAGACCGCGAGCTTGAGTTCCCTGGCTTTTTGCGGGTTCCAAGTTTTGCGCAATTTCGCTTCGATGGATTCCCTCGGCGCGAAGGGATCGCGCTCGGCCAGTTTTTTTTGATTTTTCCTATCTTGAGTTCGGGAGTGAAATCCCGTTTCGTGTGGAGATGACTGTTCGCACACGATTTGCTCCTTCACCGACTGGCTTTCTTCATGTGGGAGGGGCGCGCACGGCTCTTTTCAACTGGCTCTACGCGCGGCGCCACGGCGGGAAGTTTATTCTCCGGATCGAGGACACGGATGAGAAACGCAACACGGCGGAGGCTCATCAGGTCATCTACGACGGGCTGAAATGGCTGGGTCTGGATTGGGATGAGGGTCCGGACAAGGGCGGAGATTTTGGTCCTTATCGGCAGAGCGAGCGCTCGGACATTTACGCAAAATATCTGGCCCGCTTGGAGGCTGGTGGACATGTGTATGAGGATGGCGGAGCGATTCGTTTTCGCTCGCCGCGCAAGCCGGTGGTGGTGGAGGACATGGTCTGTGGGCGGATCGAGTTCGATATGTCGAATCCGGCAACGCATCCCGACATGACGATTCGGCGTCCGGATGGATCTTTTATTTTTCATTTTGTGAATGTCGTGGATGACATCGAAATGAAGCTCACGCATGTGATCCGCGGCGAGGACCACCTTTCGAACACCCCGAAGCACATCGAGCTTTACAATGCGCTTGGCGAGAAGCCTCCGGTCTTCGGCCACATTCCTCTGATTTTGAATCATGAAGGCAAGAAGCTCAGCAAGCGCGATGGCGGCTCGAGCATCACCTATTTCATGGAGAACGGCTACGCGCCCGAGGCGGTGGCGAACTATCTCTGCCTGCTCGGTTGGTCGCCTGGCGAAAATCGCGAGAAGCTCACTATGGAGGAGATTCTTGCCCTTTTCGACATCGATAAAATCAATCGCCGCAATGCGATCTTCGACCTTGATAAATGTTTTTGGCTCAACGGGCAGCATATCCTCTCGATGGGCTTCGAGCGTTTCGTGGAGTTGGCAAAGCCCTTTGTGGACAAGGCCGGCATCCCCTACGGCTCGGAGGCCGCTCTCCTGGGTGCGCTCACGATTGTGAAGCCCAAGGTGAAGCACCTCAGCGATGTGCCGGACTGGATCGGATATCTTTTCACGGAGGACTTCGCTTTTGATCCTGAGGCTGTGGAAAAAAGTTTGAAGAAAGTGGGAGCGGCGGGGCGCATTGAGGCATTGATTGCCGCGCTGACGAAGGTCGAGGATTGGTCGCATCCTTCGCTTGAGGCCGCTTTGAAGGAAACCGCTGCCACCCTTGGTGTCAAAACCGGCGAGTTGGTTCATCCTGCCCGCGTCGCGGTGAGTGGTCGTTCGGTCGGTCCTGGCCTCTATGAAATGTTTGTCGTCATCGGCAAGGAGCGCACGCTGGCCCGCTTTGCACGGGCCGCCTCGATGGCCGCAGCCTGATCACCATGAGCAGAAAAGTCCCAGTCGCGATCGTCGGTGCCAATGGATATTCTGGTGAGGAGCTTTGCGCGATTCTTGCGCGGCATCCTGCGGTGTCCATCGCTGCCGTGACCTCGCGCCAGCATGCGGGCAAGCCTGCCGGCGGTGTGTTGCCACGCCTTTCCGGAGCTGGGGATTTTTCTCAATTGCTCTTCACGGAACCCGCAATCGACTCGCTTCTTGGCTGCGGGGCGGAGTTTTTCTTTCTCGCTCTTCCTCATGGTTTGGCGGCGGAGTATGCCGTGCCGCTTTGGGAGGCAGGCAAGAGGGTCATCGACTTGAGTGCGGATTTCCGCCTGCGCGACGCCGGGGTTTACCGGGAATTTTATGGCGAGGAGCATCCCGCGCCACAACTTCTCCCCGAGGCCATTTACGGTTTGCCCGAGTTGCACCGCGAGTCCATACGCGCGGCCAAGCTTGTCGGTTCGGCCGGCTGCTATCCCACCTCGATCTTGTTGCCGCTCGTTCCTCTGATCAAAGCCGGCCTCATCGATGTCTCCGATATCGCCGTGGCCAGTGCCAGCGGCGTGAGTGGGGCGGGGCGCAAGGCGGAAACGGCTCTTCTCTTTGGCGAGTGCCATGAAAGCCTGCGCGCTTACGGACTGCCCAAGCACCGGCATCTCTCCGAGATCGAGCAGGAGCTTTCCTTGGCGGCTTCAAGTCGGGTTATGATCTCTTTCACTCCGCACTTGGCACCCATGACGCGTGGAATCCACACGACGATCTTCACACGACTCGCGGCCGGGGTTTCTCCGGAAAGCATTCTGCCCGCGCTTCAGACGGCCTATGCGAGCGAGCCGTTTGTTCGTGTCTCCACGAACCTCCCCGACACGAAGCATGTGACAGGCACAAATTTCTGTGACATTTCCGCCAGGTTTGATGCACGCACGGGCAGGCTGATCCTGCTTTCCGCAGAGGATAATCTGGTAAAAGGCGCCGCAGGTCAGGCGGTGCAGAACTTCAACCTCATGGCCGGTCTCGATGAGACGGCTGGACTGCTATGATCGAAATCAAAAAAATGAAAGGCGGCGTCTGCGCCGCACGGGGCTTTGTTGCCGGGGCTTCTGGTTGTGGAATCAAAAATGGCAAGGTGATGCGTGACGATGTGGCCGTGGTTTTCTCAGAATCCCCAGCCACCTCTGCGGCGACCTTCACCACCAACAAGGTGAAAGCCGCGCCGGTGCGCATTTCGGCCGAGCATCTCAAGGCCGGCGCAAACCGCGCTGTGATTCTCAACAGCGGAAATGCCAACGCCTGCACCGGTGAAAATGGTCTCAAAGACGCCCGCACCATGTGCGCGGACACGGCTGGTCTTCTGGGATTGAAACCAAAGGAAGTCCTCGTTTGCTCAACTGGTCGAATCGGGGTTCCCATGCCGATGGACCGCGTCGCCAAAGGCATCGCGGCGCTGAAGCCGTCCCGGAATGGCAGCGCTGCGTGTGCAGCGGCCATTATGACCAGCGATACCTTCGCCAAGGAATATGCGGTTGAGGTGAAAACCTCCAAAGGCTCGTTCCGCGTGGGAGGCATCGCTAAAGGGGCGGGAATGATCGATCCGAACATGGCCACCATGCTGTGCGTGCTGACAACGGATGCCGCCATCCCCCAGCCGACTCTTCGTGCCGAGCTGAAGCGTTCGGTCGCGAATTCCTTCAACCGCATCACGATCGATGGCGACATGAGCACGAACGACACGGTCATTCTCCTCGCCAACGGCCTCAGCGCCTGCTCGCCGGACATGTCCGCTTTTTCCCAGGCGCTGGATGAAGTCACGCGCGCTCTGGCGCGAATGATCGTGAGCGACGGCGAGGGGGTTTCGCGTTTTGTCGAAGTCGAGGTCACCGGAGCGGCCAACGACAAGGAGGCCCGCACGGCTGCCGAGGCCATTGCGAATTCCACGCTTGTGAAGTGTGCTTGGTCCGGCGGCGATCCGAACTGGGGCCGCATCCTCGACGCCGTTGGATATTGCGGCGTAAAGGTCGATGACACGAAGGCCGATATTTTTTACGACAAGCTCGCCTTGGTGAAAAACGGCATTGCCGCGCAGACACCCTTTGAAAAACTCCGTGCCGTCGCAGCGAAAAAATCCTTCAAGGTGACCGTCGACCTCAAGCTCGGGAATGGCTCCTACTATGTCTGGACCACCGACCTCACCGAAGAATATGTGCGTCTGAATCTCGGCGAATAAACCCATGCTCACCACACCCGAAGTTCGCTCCGAGTGCCTGATCGAGGCGCTTCCCTACCTTCAAAAATATCGCGGACAGACCTTCGTCATCAAATACGGTGGGTCTGCGATGGAGGATGAGCAGATCGTCGACAAATTCCTGCGTGATGTTGTTTTTCTTGAAGCGGCCGGCATCAATCCCGTCCTCGTTCACGGCGGAGGCAAGTCCATCACCGCCCGCATGAAAGACGCCGGCCTTCAAGCCCGGTTCATCGAGGGTCTCAGGGCCACAAATGCCACAGCCATCAAGATTGTGGAGGAGACACTCGACCAGGAAATCAACCCCTCCATTGTTTCGACCATTAATGAATTCGGTGGCCGCGCGCGGGGCTTTTCCGGAAAAAATGTTTTCATTGCCCGCCAGCTTCAGAAGCAGGCCGTCATCGATGGGGAGACCATCGACATCGGTTTTGTCGGGGAGGCCCAGGAAGTGAATGCCGGAGCCGTGCGCGAGGCGGTGCATGCGGAAATCGTCCCCGTCATCAGCCCCATCGGAGCCACGCCGGAGGGCCTCGTCTTAAACATCAATGCCGATATCGCGGCGGCGGCCCTCGCGGCGGAACTCAAGGCCGCCAAACTCATCTATGTCACCGATGTTCCGGGCATCATGCGCGACGCCGCGGACCGCGAATCCCTCATTCCCAGCGTCACCACCAAGCAGGTGAAGAGCCTCATTCAGCAAAAAATCATCGCTGGCGGCATGATTCCGAAGGTTCTCTCGGCCATTTCCGCCATGGAACGCGGCGTTGGAAAGATCCACATGATCGGTGGGCACACGCAACATGGCTTGATCCTCGAGATCTTCACCAATGCGGGCATCGGCACGGAAATCGTGCCGGACTGATCCTCACAGACCAAACAGCACCACCGATTCCCGGACGGCTAAATGGTATCGGGAACGAGGAGAGTTGGTAGTTCCACGGCTTTGCCAAGTTGGAACTGACGCTTATTCTAATTCTCTTTCAACATGAGACAGATAATCCACGGCCATGTGGTGATGCTTTTCACTCGAGCTGTGTCTGAAGCCAGGGCGGGAAGGTCGTTTGTGAGTTGCGCAATGACGGCTTTCATTTCGGAGAAAACGCGGTTGGGGAAGGATTTCTCCCGGATTTCATCCCAGAGGTGTTCCGTTGTATTGGGTTCCGGCGAGTAGGGAGGAAGGCGGTGGAGACGGATGTTTTCAGGGATTTTGAGTTCTTTAGAAACATGGGAACTGGCTCCATCGACGATCATAACGAGAAAGTTGTTGGGGTGCGCCTCGGAGACTTGTGCAAGGAAGGAACTAAAGGTTTCGGTGTTCATTTTCTCGGCGAGCATCCAGTCCAATCCTCCATCGAGGGGGCTGACGGCTCCGTAAACATAGGTGAATTGGCGTTCGTAGCCGTTATCGACGACGGGGCGCATGAGTGCAGGGGCCCAGCAGCGGCGGATTCGCACCATGCGACCGAAGCGAGCTTCGTCCTGAAAGAGGAGTTTTACCTTACGGCCTTGGACGACTTCGGGTTGAAGGATGGTTGCCAGCTCTTCCGGGAGTTTTTTTTCCAGTCCTCTTGGACTTTAGGGTCGCTTTTGGGGTGGCGGGTGTCGGGGGCGACTTTGCGCCATCCGTGGCGGGCGAGGAGTTTGTAGACGACAGAGGCGGCGACGGGTTTTTTCAGGTGCTGGGCGAGCGCGGCGCGAATGGGAGAGACGACGACCATGCCGCCCGAAGCTGCCTGATCAAGCCAGGGTTGAAGGAAGGCTTTTTCTTCTTCCAGACTCATGAGTTGGCGACGGCGTCCGCCCCAGTTTTGAGGCGGTGCAGGGGTGGCTGCGCCGAATTGAGTGCGAAAAGTCTTTTGCATACGTGGAACGGTGGCGCGGCTCACGCCAAGGATGGATGCGACTTGTTCCAGCGTGGCTCCGATCCGCGAGGGAAGCAAAACAGACTGGCATAGGCGGAGGGTGCTGGCGCACTTGGTATCGTTGGCGATTTCTTGGGCTTTATTGACGAGTGTCGGATCGATGGTGGGTTTTCGTGGCATCCCGAAAAGAAAGCATAATACATCTCATCTTGAAAGCGAATTAGAATTAGCAGCCACCAAGGGTAAAATTCTTGCCCCATCCTCGGCTCCGCGTGCGCGATCCCAAGTATCTCAGAAAAACTGGTGACCAGTCGTTTGCTGACCGCCTGGGTTATTCCTAACGCCTACGGATCCGGTTTCGGAGCGGTTGGGCCTTGGTTGGGCTGTGGCGAGGAGGGGGAGTTTGAGGCGTCGGCAGGGCGCGGATGCTTGGACGGCGAATTGGATTTTGGTGATCATTTCGAGGAAGATGTTATCAGCCCCGGTCGGACAGTTGCTGGGAGAGGGAAAAAATTCAGCTCTGCGAAATCATTTTTCTTACGATCCCAAACTTCCCCGTTGCCAGCGCCCGCGATGGTGAGAATGAGCGCATCCGCACGGCGCAAGGGCGCCCTGCGCCAGCGAGACAACCACCGGAGTTTTAGCTTTCTGTATCGCGGGGCGGTGTTAGGAGAAGCATTTTTGATTAAACAGGAATACGTAACTCCTGGAATTAGCACTTATTGATTTAAAAAGGCTTTTAGAGGTTCGATAGAAATCCCATGAAGGAACTTTGACTCATCGGATTCGTCGTTGTCATTTGCCGCGCTACAGGAAATTATTGTAACCTTTGAAGGGCCACTTACATATGTTCCGTAGCTGTCATCATGCAGCAAATTTTTCCCCGCCAACTTCTTGAATTCGGCCACAGTCATGCCGTATCGCATTCCGTTCGTGAATGACCATGCGTTCCTTTGTATGACATTCTTGGAATCTGTCCCCAACGCGAAATCAGGGTCATAAAATAACCCCTCTTTAACGACCGCTCCACCGAGCAAGCCGTCCCAGAATGAGAGCACCAAATCACGCCCGTAAATAAGTGCTGTTGCACCTTTTCTGAGATCCAGCTTGCATGCCGGCTGACCGAGGCGTGCGATCACTTCATCTTGAGTCGAACCCAGGGGGAGACCAAAAATACTTTTGGCTGGATCGATCGTAAGGTCTGTCAAGAAGTGAGGATTTTCAGGTTTAATGGATAGGCTCACGAGCATTTTATCGAATACAAGGAAAGTGACCCTTGAAGGACCTTGTTTGTAGCTGAGTTCATGATCGACTTTTTCGGGAAACTTATCTCCCAGTATGCCTTTGGCTTGATCTAAGGTCATGCCAGATTGAAGACCATCTTTCAACCGCCACACATCATATTCTTCTGGTTTATTTCCATACGAGTTTCGAGAGGGGACACCTATTGAGGATGGGCTTTCGATGGCATAGTTTTTATACCTATCTTGATATTCAAGATGATCGATGACGCCATCCAATTCAACACCTCCCAAATGTCCGTTCCAGAACAAGAACTTGCAGTCTTCTCCATAAACAAGCGCCGTCATACCTTTGCATTTACTCCCTAAATCCAGTTCTCCAAGCGGCTTGCCAAAGTGAGAAATGACCTGCTCTGGTGTTGATCCCAGTTCACATCCGAAGATGCTTTTATCCGGATCGATGATAGCCGCGGGCTTTGTTATGGGCTCGATAGCTATACCATCTACTTCGCCTGAGCCTGTTACTATGTGTGTCTCCTCCCCAGGATACATTTCGGTAAGCCGAACCAAGGAACCCCCTTCCTCAAAGTAAAATCCCATAGACAAACCCCTATGCAATTTGTTTCCGAGCAATTTTTCGACCTCGCTAATCTTCATCCCTGGGCAAATGCCGTTTTCTAACTTCCAGTTTCCAATAATATATGGGTCTGCTTTTTTACCTACTAAATCTCTTTCCAGAGAGAGGTCGAATGAAAGAAGAGAGACTCCGCCTAATTTTCCATCCCAGAATTCCAGAACATCCTTAAACCCATAAATAAGTGAGAACATACCTTTGCCGTATTCGCGTTTTGCGTCCGGGACACCCAATTTTTGAATAACTTCATCCTCGGTTGCTCCTATCGGCAAACCAAATATGCTTTTTCCTGGAACAATAACATTGTCTTTCAAGGTTGCTTGAATGCCAGGCTCGCGTGCGGGCTTACTGTGATCTTCGACAAATTGTGCCAAGGGCGCAGTTATGGCTTCGATACGAAGATAGTCACATAGGGTGTTTTTATCTGATAAAAGGAGAGTTACCTTGGAATCCGACAGATGATCCTCGAATGAGGCGGTTTGAAAATTCAAGCTCTCTTCCGTCTTTTCAAGTTTGAATTTCTTTCCAATCCGTTTTTCAGCCTCAGCCAGCGATATTCCAGGTTTGACTCCGTTGGTAAATGACCAACTGGTATAATTTTCAAGAATCGGATCATTAATAAAAAAACCAGAGCTTTTAGCTTCTCCAAATGAATGAGCTAAGGCATATCTAATGTTCTGACTACTTAAAAGACCGCAGAGTTTGCCCTCCTCAAATATAAGTGCGAAACTTTCTACATAGATTAAGGCCGATTTCCCTTTTTGAAGATCAAGCTTGCTGGTGGGTTGGCCGAGGAGCTCAATAACCTGTTCCGGGCTGGCACCCATTTTACAGCCAAAAATGCTCTTGCCGATGTCAATGGAAAGCTTGATTTCCGTATCGTTATAGCCTTCAAGCCTGATAGGCCTAATAGATAATGAAGAGAGTTTTTTATCATAAACTCTAAAACTGACCTTTGATTGACCATCTGTGTAGGTCAATTGATTATCGGAACTTTGGGCGGCTTTTTCTCCCAGTATGGCTTTGGCCTGATCCACCGCCATGCCTAACCTCAGTCCGTTTTCCAACCGGCATGCCTGGATATCGTTGCGCTGATCGTAAAAGCCAACATCGATGCCAACCAATGAATCGTTCGAGAAGAAAATAGCGCAAGATGGTGCATATTTTTCATAAAAAAGGACCGTCGTTCCGTCGCCTAAGTCATACTTGCCGCTGGGTTTTCCGAGGATCGAGATCACCTTTTCGGATGAAGAACCGAGTTCGCAGCCGAAAATGCTTTTGGCTGGATCGATGATGAAATCAAGATTTTTCTGAGCGCTGTTGTCTATGCTTAAACCGCAGACACTATAATCAGCCAAACTCTTTGGGTTCTCCTTTCTCTGTATGTTCAGCGTTATTTGCGATCCGTTCTCATGATAAACTATTGGAGAAAATTTATCTATCGCGTTTTCTATAAATTTATCACCAAGTATTTTTTGAACCTCACTCAAGTTCATTTCTTGCGTAATACCGTTTGATAAAATCCATTTGGCATTTTTTCCAAAAGCGAAATCTCCGATAGAAAAACTATATTCGAGAAAATTTCGAGATATTCTAATTCCACTCAACTTATTATTAGAGAATGTTATAATACAATCTTTTCCATAAATGAGTGAAGATCTGCCATTACCTGATTCGATCTCTCCAAGTGGTTTACCCAATTTCAAGATGACATCATCTTTAGAGGATCCTATAGGACAGCCGAATATGCTTTTTCCTGGATCAATAGTCATATCCTCTGGAGGCTTACACACAACGACTTGTCTCTGCGATGGAGCATTTCCACGACCCGCTGAGATCGCTTTATTAACTTCTGAAACATACTGCCATTTTATCAATGCGTTCGAAGGATCGGAATCGATATCCGCGCTCCCTTGGGTGGAGATCAGAGTGCCCTTTCCGTCCACGACAACAAGCGAGGGAATGCCAGTAATAGCGAACCTTTCCTTGAGAAGCTGAACTTGTTCCGAAGCGTAGGGAATCGCCGGCCAGGGCATTCCGGTCTCCTGCATGTATTTTTGCTGATCATCGGCATTCCGGTCTGAACTCACAAAGACGACTTCAAGCTGATCCGCGTGTGCATTTCGAAACTCTATGAGTTTGGGTGTAAACTGGCGGCAGGGTGGACACCAATTGGCGGAAAAATAGATGCCTAAGACTTTGCCTTTGAGGGTTGCAGGATTCACAGGGTTTCCCTGCGCATCCATGAGCGAGCTGCCAATCAATTCCTGCAGGTTGAATCGTTGTGGAGGAGTAGGTTGTGGTGTTTGCGCGTATGTCAAACCTACCCTAAGGGCAAGTAAAGCAGAGCAGTAGATGATGATTTGTTTTTTCATGGATTTTATTGGTTTGGTGTTTTAAAAATTACTTACCGACATTCCTTGCGACTCGGAAACCGAAGGGGCGGTGACGACGGTCGGGGGGAAGACTACTTCGACGAGCCACAGTGTTTTTCTCGACAGGAAAATACCAACCGCCGCCGCGAAGGCTCCTGTTTCCGTTGAATTTATCCCAGCACCACTCGAAGATGTTTCCGCTCATGTCATGGATTCCGAGTTCGTTCGGTTCTTTGGTGCCTACGATTTTCGACTCTTTCTTTGAGTTTTCCTGAGTCCAAGCCACAGCATCGGCGTCATTACTGCCGCTGTAAGTGTATCCTTTGCTGGTTACTCCCCCTTGCGCCGCCCACTCCCATTCTTTTTCTTCGGGCAATCGATAGCCGTTGGCAGCATTATTCACCACGGGAACAATTTGCCCGGTTTTGTAGGTTTCCCAATTCACTTGGTAAACTGGATTGAGACCCTCTTTCTCGCTCCGTGCGTTGCACCATTTTATGGCGTCATACCAACTTACCCAGGCTACGGGAAAATTATCGCCACTTCCTTCTGGGTAGGTATTGCCAAATTCCACAAAGTCATACCCCTTGCCATTTTCTACAGCCCAATCCCGCACCTCTTTCCATAATCCCCAAGTCACTTCGTATTTTCCAATCTGGAAACTATCCACGGCCTGCCCCTCCAAATTGCTGCCTTGCGGTAATATCCCTCCCTGAACCTCAACCATCTGGCTCAAGTTGGATTGGGTTGGCGTCGCTTGGGGGGTATTTTCATTTTCTCCATAAAACGAACTCGCGGTAGCGCTCGTGCCCCATTGGCGACTTCCATCGACGCCAACCAACTCCACAGCATCAATTTCATTCCATCCGGCAATGCGCTTGCTATCGAGGTGAATTTTGATCTGGTCGGATTTTATGCCCGGCACGGGCCTCATAACCATATCCACGGGAGCCGGCATGGGGTTTCCATCGCCCTCCCACAAGACGATCTCCATCTTATCTTTTGAAATAGCTGCGATTTTGCAAATGGCTCCGGGGTTGAATGTTTCGCGGATTCGGACTTCGTCGATCTCCACTTCCTTGGCAAAGGAGACCTCCAACCACTCCGGTCCGGCATCCGGCTTGAGGGAAGCCCAGGCTGAGGCCAGGCCACCTGCTTCCATCGTATCGGGCGCTCCAGTAGCCTGTTCGGGTCCCCATTTCCGCTTGAGTTGAACTTCAGCAAGCGCATTGGCGATCAAAAAAAAGCCACAAATTCCTAAAGATATGAGGTTTTTTCCGGGCATGGCTTTTTGGGTAAGACGGGGGGCTTTCAGGGAATGAGTTGGATGGCCAAAAATGGGGTCTTAAAGAGGTTTTTTGAAATGCCTCTTCCTTCCAAGCGGGATGCTTTGGCCACCAGATTGGTGAAATCCGCGCGCTGGCCATCGGGATCGGGACCGAGGCTGCCCTGGGCGATTTGCTCGATTTTCGACCACGCGATATTCGCAGAGTCTGGAGAATGACGGAGTTTCATGCCGAAAGCGGCAACGGCGGCAGCAAAACGAAAGTCGACCGAATTTTGGTTGAAGGATTTTGCCGAACTCGTTTCGAAACGAAAAACTGCGAGCTGGCACTGATTGGACCCCGGGGGGCGATGATGAATTTTCAGTGTCAATAAATCCCCGGTATCAACCGGTTGATACTCGACGAGCGCCTGGGTTCTTTGAAAATCCTTAGGAGCGGTCTTTGGCTGCGATTTCCCGACCGGGATGACCTCATAAAGCGCCGTGTGCTCAAAGGGAGGGGTGATCTTTGTTGTAAAGCGGATCGATTTCTCGGTGTCCCGCTGGCTTTCATACCCGATCAAGCGGAAATAGGCGGCCTGGGCGGGATTGAACTGGGCCTCGACTTTGACATTTTCGGCAACGGCTTGCGAACGAATGCCCACGCGAATCAACAAGTGTTCCTCATTCCAAGGAGCCATGCCGCTCTCGATATCCGCAGATAGAGCCGCGCTCCCGGCCTGCTCCGTGTGGTTGTAGGTGAAAGCATTGATCAATTCCTCGATATGGACGGAGTCGGGCGGAGGAGGTTCGCTTGCAAGAATCCGAGCACGGATTTTGGCATAGCCGGAAGAATCCACATCCAAGGAATATTCGGAAGTGCGCTGGATTTTGGTGTCAACCAGGCGCCCGCCAAAAGTGGCATTGCGAACGCCCTTTTGCTTTTCCTTGAGGGGGATTGCTTGCCCCGGCGTCTCCAGCTGAAATGCAAGGTTTGAATCAGATACGGACTCTCCGGTGATCAAACCCTGCTCCGCGAAATCATGTTCTGTGGGGCATCTGACGGATTTGGATTTTGATCGCGATGGGATGTCTTCGAGAGGCGATGTGGTGTTTTGTGCCAAGCCATCATTGCTTGGGTCGAGGTGTGTTTTCGACTTCCCTGTCGGCTCCATTTCTGGATTCGCGGCGGGATCGGTCTCCAGCGTTTGGGGTTCCTCATGCAATGCGGCGGGCGCCCCCACATTCCGGGCCATAAATCCTAATTCCGTCACAGCAGAGGGTCGATAAAGCATGCCAGCTAAAAAGGTCACGCTTGCCGCTGCCGCCAACCCTAACGGAATGAACCAGCGCAGGAGCTTTTTATTTCTCTGAAGCTCCGCTTGGTTCCTTGCGCAAGCGTGCAAGAGATCGATGCGCGCTTTCGGATCGAGCCCCTCGGCCGATTTGGGCAAACGATCTAACTCCGAGGCCATCGCGATGATGTCGTTCAACTCGGCTTGCAGAGAGTCAGATTTCGCCAACTCGCGCTCGAATTTTTCGCGGGCGCTGCCAGTCAACTCTCCAAGTGCATAGTCTGTAAAGCGGGTATCACTCATAGTGTGGAAACGGGTTTGTGTTCGCTACTCCAAAGACGGCGTAGAGTTTGGATCGCCTCATGGAGTTGCACTCCCACATTGGAAATGCTCATTTTCATGACCTCGCCCATTTCCTTGTAAGAGAGGTCACCTTCGAATTTGAGCTTCAGAAGTTCGCGTTGGCGTTCGGGGAGTTTCGAAACAAGACCACGCAGGCGCTCGGCATCCTCGGTGGCCATGAGAGCCTTTGCCGGGCAATCCTCCTCCGCCTCGTGCTCCTCATCGAGTGCCTCGGTGGAAAAGCGAACGACTTTGCGGCGATGGTCGAGAGCGCAATTCCGGCAAACACAAAACAACCACGGCGCAAGGCGAGGCTCGATCGCCACCAAATCCTGTTTGCTCAATCGAAGAAAGGTCTCCTGCACAGCATCACGCGCCGATTCGATGTCTCCTGTGATCTCTTTCGCGTAGCTGATAAGCGTGCGCTCAAAACGCTCAATGGCTAAAGGGATGATATTTTCCGCAGACATGGGTGGGTTCAATAGGACAACGCAGAATGCGAAAATTTGTTAGCCGGAATTTTAATTATTTTTTGCAGCTCGGTGAGACCATCCGCTTTTTTTGGCGAAGCCTGCCATATTGAAAGCTCGTTCGCGCCCACAGCTTGGGTCGGCAAAAGCGTGCCAACCCGTTTGGTGAAGTTAGACATCCGCTGGGAGAGAAAAATAATTCCAAACCCGCGACGGTGTGAATGAGCGTATCAGCGTGGTCTCCGCTATAGCAAACGCATGGCACAAGATCGCCCTGCAATGACAGGGCGCAATCCATCCCTCAGCATATTCATTTTTAGGCAACTCACCGCCAGCCCGCTCGGCTCCGTGT